>JGI10216J12902_100081373_pt1 | contig 13718 bp, 13 predicted proteins | sample KanNatreferecore_FD_12902 | JGI IMG/M metagenome (IMG submission 12902)
AAAACTGAAATATGAAGTATACTATCGACAAACAGGAGAAATACAGCTTACTGCGATTGCATGAAGAGAAGCTGGACTCCAGTGTGGCTCCTGGACTTAAATCAGAATTAATAACGCTCCATGCGGAAGGAGTTAAAAATATCGTTCTCGATCTGGCAGAGGTAAAATATACAGATTCATCGGGGCTAAGCGCTCTCCTGGTTGGAAACAGAATTGTACAGGAAGAGGGAGGTATTTTCATCCTTACTACCCTTTCCGATCACACGATGAAGTTGATAAAGATCTCTCAGCTTGATAGTGTACTTAACATCTTGCCGCGCGTTGAAGAAGCTATCGATGCCGTCTTCATGCATGAAATTGAAAAGGATTTAAAGGACTCCGACAATAATTAAAGCACGGTTGTATATATTTAAGAATTATATACCGCAGAACCAAAGCCAAGCAAGCTTTGGTTTTTTGTTTTACTGATTAATAGAATCATCTTGAGTTTTAAAGTTACCATTCTTGGGTCCAGCGGAGCTATGCCCGCTTATGGAAGACATCCAACTGCTCAGTTCATTGAGATTCAAAACCGGTCCTTCCTGGTTGATTGTGGTGAAGCCACTCAAATGCAACTCATGCGTATGCAGGCGAACTTTCATCGCATCAATCATATCTTTATAAGCCATTTGCACGGCGATCATTACCTCGGGCTAATGGGACTTATCTTCACGCTTCACCTTCAACGGCGTACCAATGACCTACACATTTATAGCCACCGTGGCCTCGACGAGATAATCACAACACAACTTCGTTATTCCAGGTCTGCTCCAAGCTTTAAGATCATTTTTCACCGACTTGAGAAAGGCGTTCGCGAAATAATTTTTGAAGATGATGCCCTTATCGTGGAAACCATACCCCTATCTCACAAGATCAGATGCTCAGGCTTCTTATTCAAAGAAAAGGCGAAGCCCCGAAGGATCGATAAAACAAAGATGCCGGAGGGATTATTGCTACAGCACATCGTCAGTTTGAAACGAGGTGATGATGTGGTCGATGGTAATGGAAAAATACTCCATCGAAACAACGACTTAACTTTGCCTCCGCGTAAGTCGCGCTCATATGCATATTGTTCCGATACCGAATTTGACCGGAACTTTATTGAACAAATCAGGAGCGTCGATCTTCTTTATCATGAAGCAACATTTGTGGAGAGCGACGAATCGAAGGCGCGCGAAACAAAACACAGTACTGCAAAACAAGCAGCCACCGTGGCTCAACTGGCTGAGGTTGGCAGTTTATTGCTCGGCCATTTCTCAGCCAGATACCGCGACCTTGTGCCCATACTTGAGGAAGCCAGAACGATCTTTCCCAATTCGCGTTTGGCGTTGGAGGGTGAGGAATTCACCATCACTGATTAACTTGTCATTTATGGAAAACACACTCGATCATAAACGCAATCAATTGTTCGTCATCCTTGCAGGAATATTCATCACGAACGCGCTACTGGCGGAAATGATCGGTGTAAAAATCTTTTCAGCCGAGGGTACATTCGGTTTCAATAAAGCCAATCTTAACATCCTCGGCTTCACGATGGATTTCAACCTTACCGCTGGAGCAGTGATATGGCCCATTGTATTCATCACGACTGACCTCATCAATGAATATTTTGGAAAGCCCGGCGTAAAGAAGATCAGTTATTTTACTGCCGCATTGATCGCTTATGCGTTTGTTGTGATCTTTATCACCATACGGTTATCCCCTGCTGATTTCTGGACAATCACTCAGGATGCAGAGGGCAACTCGTTCAACATGGATACCGCCTTCAATAAGATCTTCGGACAAGGACAACGAATCATTATCGGCTCATTGACCGCGTTCCTGATAGGTCAGCTTGTTGACGTTTTTGTATTTCAATTGTTGCGGAAATACACTGGCAGCCGCATGCTTTGGCTAAGAGCAACGGGGTCTACACTTGTCTCGCAGTTTGTCGATAGCTTTATCGTACTTTATATAGCCTTCGCAGGAGTATTTACCAACCAGCAGATCATCGCGATCGGAATAACAAACTATATCTATAAATTCATTGTAGCTATAGCCCTCACTCCGGTAATCTACTTAGGCCATTCGTTGATTGATAAATATCTCGGCAAAGCAAACGCTGAAAAAATCTCGGAAACAGCCGCACACCAAAGCAAAGGATTTTTTTAGTTGCAATCGCTCTCTCATCTTTTCATAACACAACTTGTCATCTCCTCAAATTATCACAAATAATCGCTGTAGCCATGGCTGCATTTAGCGACTCTGCCTTGCCGTATCGCGGTATAGTGATCCTGTCTGTTACAAATGGCACTAGTTCATTAGATATTCCCCGTGATTCGTTACCGATTAGTATCAATCCACCTTTCCCAAAGTTCACCGTATGTATATCCTTACCATCGAGGAATGCACCATAGATTTTTGAACCGGTCTTGCTTGTCAAGTAAGTTATTAAATCATGGTAAAGAATCTTGCAACGGGTAAACGACCCCATCGTTGAGGCAATTACCTTCGGATTATAAAAATCTGCCGTCTCTTCAGATGCAATAATTTTTGTGATTCCATACCAATCAGCCGTGCGAATAATAGTACCAAGATTGCCGGGATCGCGTATATCATCCAAAATCAGAGCAAACTCATCGGGTTGTACATCGAAATGCTCATTGCTTTGCATACGGGCCACTGCCAACACTGAATCATTCGATTGAAACTGACCAATAGCCGCAAGATCATTTTCAGTTACTTCGATGACCTCGATAGATCCTGGTAATCTGCCATTCGGATGAAACTCTTTCGTTACGAGAAGCAGTACCACCTCGAAATCTGAAGCCAGCAACTCGGTAACGCTCTTGTTACCTTGCACCAGAAAACATCGCTCTTGTTTACGGTATTTTTTTAATTGCAACGACGCAACAAACTTCTTGATTCTCAGCGGGATGGCCATTTAATTGAGTTCGTTAGAGATGGCAGTTCAGCGGATGGCATTAATGTGGATGCTGACAACTTAATTAAATTTTATTGTTCAACCAACAAAACTCACCGCGATGGTCTGTTTCAGTCCAGGTCTTGCCCTTCAGTTTTGAGTTTATTTCTCGGATCAAGATTTCAAATAAACAGCCTTGACGACGTATTTGAATCTGATTTGACATTTTAATCAACTGTTGATCTCGTTAACACAGATACGCGTTGCGAAAAGAAGGTTTTTTCAACTTGCAGCCGCTGCATCGAACAACTTTTGTTACCTTGCCGTCTTATATTGCCGTCAGTTATGATTAAGAGAAGTCGTGGTAACCTGTTGGCCGTCATATTGGTTATTTGTTGTTCCTGCATGAGTACAAAGAAAGCAGTCTATTTCGATGAGATACCGGATTCGGTATTGGACGCGCCGCCGGTCGAAGTTGAATCTGTCATTATCCCGAACGATATTTTAAGCATTGCAGTAAGCAGCCTTAATGCTGAAGCGTCTCAGCTTTTTAATGCTCCCAATCTGCCTGCCTCGCCGCAGTATACTCAAAATACGGCGACGACCACCACATCGACGGGGTACCTGGTAGGGCCCGATGGTTTAATTCAATTCCCCATCCTTGGAAATATAAAAGCAGCCGGACTTACTAAAAGGCAATTGAAGGACCAAATAACCAAGACGCTACTTGACAAGAAATTACTCGTCGACCCGATTGTAGTAGTTCGCTATTTAAATTTCAGGGTTTCTGTTATGGGCGAAGTGGCTAAACCTTCTGTGGTCACTGTGCCGAGCGAAAAAATATCACTGTTGGAAGCTCTCGCTCTTGCCGGCGATCTGACAATCTATGCACGACGTGACAATGTGCTGGTGATAAGAGATGAAAACGGTAAGCGGATTACAAAAAGAATTGATCTCAATTCCAGGAGCCTGTTTACATCACCGTATTATTTTCTGAAGTCAAATGACATCGTATACGTTGAACCGAATAAGTCAAAAGTCGCAAGCTCAAGACAGATCACAATGTGGCTGCCTGTGATATTCAGCCTGGTATCGCTCGCGATTATTGTAGTTGATCACACTGAATGGTAAGCACGTTAATGGGAAGAAAAAAGAAACACAACAATCAAGGGCCGGACATTAATGTGTTTCAGTTGTTAATGTTCCGCTACTATCCCTACTGGCCATTGTTTGCGATAGCATCGGTCTCCATGTTACTCGTTGCATGGGTCTATCTTCAACTGGCTAGTCCTGTCTATGAAGCTACCGCCACACTAATTATAAAGGATGAGCGCAAAGGCGTGGAGAATGCCAAAATGGTAGAGTCGCTTAACGTATATACTTCAAAAAAGATCGTCGAAAATGAGATAGAAGTACTCAAATCAAGATCCTTATTAAGGGAAACTGCGCGAATCCTTCATCTTACTTCTCCTGTTTCCGAAGACGGACTGGTATTCTCTTACTCCGCCTATACATCGTCGCCGGTTATGGTCGAAGTAAGCAACATGGATGCAATGCTTGAAGAGAAAAGAATCGAGATCTTTTACAATCAAAAAAATCAACAGGTGCAATTTGAGGGTCAGTCATACCCTCTGGATACGTGGATTGATACTCCATATGGCCAGATTAAATTCATTAAGAATCCTTACCTGACAAGGCCGACAAATAAGCAGCTGTTTGTGTCATTTCTGGATCCTCAAAATGTGATGGAAGATCTTCTTAACAACATTAGCATTCTTCCGTCGAACAAACTTTCAACGGTGATTAATCTGTCCTTTAAAGATCCAATTCCCGTAAGAGCTGAAAACATCTTAAACACTCTGATGGAATCTTACAACAGAGCGTCAATCAACGACAAAAACAGTCTTGCATCGAATACGCTGGAGTTTGTTGAAAGTCGGATCATTCTTATTGAGCATGAGCTGGATTCCCTAGAACATGTTATTGAATTATATAAGACATCTGAGGGAATTGTTGACCTGAGCGAGCAGGGAAAAGTCTTTCTGAAGAATGTTGCAGATAACGATCAAAGGCTTACGGAATTGAATATGCAATTGGCCGCTCTCGATCGGGTTGAAGAGTACCTGGTTCGGAAAGGCACTTCAGAAAAGCTAGTACCAACCACCCTTGGACTCGATGATGGTGGATTAGCTGCTCTGATTAAAAAATTGTATGACGCCGAAATTGAATTTGCGCGATTAAAACAAACAACCGCGCAAAATAATCCAATCCTTGTATCACTTCGCGACCAGATAGAAAGCATGCGGCCTGGAATATTGGAGAATGTCCGAAATCAAAAAACTACACTTGCGGCCAGCCGTGCGAATTTAACATCAACAAACGGTCGATATGCCACCATGCTTGAAAGTATTCCCCGTAAGGAAAAGGCACTTCTTGAAGCTAATCGACAACAAGTGATTAAGAATAATGTGTATACATTCCTTTTGCAAAAAAGAGAGGAAACCGCCCTTGCTGCAGGGGCCACAGAAGGCGATAGCAGGCTGGTGGATACGGCCCAAGCCTCGTTCAAACCCGTTGCACCGAAAAGGCTACTCATCTACGCTTGTGCATTGGTTTTCGGATGTATGTTGGCAATTGCCTGGGTCACCAAGAAGGAAATATTGAGCGAAAAAATTCTTTTCAGATCAGAGATAGAAGGCTCCACTCAGATACCGATTGCCACTGAAATCTCGGACTCCATGATGAAGAATTATGTGGTTATTGACAATCTGAAGAAGCCCTATTTAACAGAACAATTCACTCAACTGCGTGCTTCGGTGAATTCCACGAGGGGAAGCGCCCTTAAAAAGATAATGGTGACTTCCGCCCTGGCCGGAGAAGGGAAAAGTTTCATCAGTACAAACTTCGCTATCAGCCTGGCCGGATCAACCAAGAAGATTTTGTTGGTTGATATGGACCTACGGAATCCACGTATCACCCATTTCTTTAATGTTGGACGTGTGGCTGGTGTGTCAGATTTTTTGGAAGGAGACGTTTCAATTGAAAAAGCAATACGTCGGACCACCACTCAAAACCTTTACGTGATGGGTGTAGGCAGTAAACGTGCAAGCGCAACTGGAAAATTATTGGATGGAAATCTTAGCGGATTATTCACACAAGTTGAAAAGTGGTTCGACTACATCATAGTTGACACACCACCCGTGACTCCCGTAATAGATGGATACATCATCTCCCCCTATTGTGACGCTACGTTATTTGTAATACGCCACGGAAAAACCCCGAAACGAATTCTCGAACTTCTGGATGAAAATGGAAAAATCGCGTCGTTAAAGAATCTGGCGATCGTTTTCAACGGTATTCAACAACGCGGTATGATCAAGAATTCGTTTGGATATGGATACGGTGAAGCATATGAGTACGCATACACAGAACATAAACATGCCAAGAAACGCGTACGCTGGTAACACGATAGCTTCAATCCAACGCAATATTGCCCGACTAACTTAAAGTTTATACAATTGAATATTGGGAGCCGCGATATCTTCTGGAACTATGGTGCGACATTCTTAAAGATCGCGTCTTCCGCACTGCTTTTACCCCTCGCGTTGCGGACTATGTCTTCAGAGATGGTCGGTATATGGGCGATCTTCGCGTCAATCACATCTTTTGCTACACTGTTGGACTTCGGCTTCGGGCCTTCATTCACCAGAAACATAACCTACGTATTTAGCGGAGTACGGTCTCTTCGCGCGGAAGGATTCGAAATCGTTCCACGCAATCAATCTCCGGTTGACTATGGACTTCTCAAGGGAATAATTCAAGCAATGCGTTGGTTCTACATGCGAATTGCAGCAGTGTTGTTAATCTTGATCGGTACAATCGGGACGTATTATGTTTATAATCTTCTGATCAACTACAACGGCAATCATACGGATGTTTATATAGCGTGGTTCCTTCTTTGTGCCGTCAATATATATAACCTTTATACACTTTATTATGAGGCTCTTCTGCAGGGAAAAGGTTTGGTGAAAAGATCAAAGCAGGTCGCCGTGCTCGGACATCTCGCCTTTTTAATTGCTGCTGCTTCATTGTTGTTATTGGACTATGGGCTGATCGCGATTGTGGTAGCACAGGCCTGTTCTGTTCTTTTAATACGATGGCTTTCACACCGTCTTTTTTTTACACCAGAACTGAAGCACTTATTGCATCAAGCGATCGCACACGACGGAAGGGAAGTATTGAAATTCATTTCCCCCAACGCTATTAAGGTGGGGCTAACATCGTTTGGAGGGTTTCTCATCCTACGTTCTTCCATTATTATTGGCTCGTTATACCTGTCACTGGAAGAAATCGGTTCATATGGAATATCGATGCAGTTAATTCTAGTATTGAGTGGAATGGGTGGAATTTTTGTAGGAACGTATCTACCCAAAATTGCTCAATTGAGAGTTGAAGGCAATTCGAATGAGATCGGAAATTTGTATTTAAAGGGACAACTGCTGCTGCTGGCAACATACGTCGCCGGTGGCGCCGTATTGATAACTTTCGGTGAACAGGTAATCGCCCTAATAGGAAGTGAGACTCATCTGTTAACTCCACCAGTTCTTTTTGTCGCACTACTGATCTCCCTCCTGGAGACAAACCATAGTGTAGCAGCATCGGTTTTACTATCAAAGAATGAAGTCCCGTTTTTTAAACCGTCGCTTTTGTCTGGTGCAGCAAATATCCTTCTGTTGTTGTTCTTATTTGAAACTACAACGATCGGTGTATGGGCAATGGTGCTTGCCCCGGGAATAGTGCAGGCGTGTTATCAAAACTGGAAATGGCCACTGGAAGTTCACCTGGATCTGGGGCTTAACTCCCGCAAGATCTTCAGCGGTTCATGGCTTCGAGGATAAATGCGCATGTCCACTAATCATCAATCAAGTTTAGCCAGCATAACAATTTCTCAATAGGGTTCAACGATGGCGAAAACAAAATACCTGGGTACCAAATTCGCATTCATCATTTTGGTGACTGTAGTGGGTAGCCGTCTATGGTCGTTCCATGGAATTCCTGAAAGAGCTTTTGATGTATTGGAATTCCTGATCGCGTTGAGCCTGATAATGGTGGTAGTTTTTGGATTACATAACATTGAGGGTGACGTTAGCAAATTTCGCATCAATGTCTGGTTGTTTATCATAATTCCATTGATAGGCGCAGTGTCCGCGTCCATTTATCATGATCAATCTATTGTTTATGGACTGGCTGTGCTGAGAACGAACTTCATCTGGCTCCTATATTTTGTTCTCCACATTTTCAATATTCCAAGAAAATACGTGATTGCCTGGATGACAATCGCCGGAATTGTTTGGGCCAGCCTGACCATACTACAACAATTCACTTATCCTTTATATTTCTTTTATACAAGAAATGAAGAGATCGGCAGCGAGTTCATACGCGCTGGCATGTATCGTTTTATGATCGAACCCCATCAATTCGGGCTATTTATCGTCGTTTATTACTACTGCAGATTTCTACTCAAGCTGGAAGTAAAATCGCTCTTTGTTGTCTTGGTCGGCCTCGCCGGATTCTATTGTTTTGCTACACGCCAATTTGCAGTGGCGGCAATTGCTTGTATGTTAATAGCCACCGCCATGACACCAGGCCTAACCAAAGTTTATATTATCGGAATCGCATGCGTGATAATTGGCATTCTTGCCTTCGCGAACATAGACGCAATTCTTGGAACATATGTGGACATGACCTATGAACAACTTAGGTCCAGCCAGGAAGATATCAGAATGTACTCCGCTAGATATTGGCTATTTGACTATTGGCCCCATTGGATTACAATGTTACTTGGCAATGGTCTGGAACATATGAACACCAAGTATGGCGCCGAAATTTTTTACTTGAATGATGCGCTGAATTTCTACAGAAGCGATGTAGGAATAATTGGAGCATTTAATGTCTTCGGTATCTTTTATGCCTTGAATATTATTTGGCTAAACGTAAAAGGAATACTTGGCAAGTTTTACACTGAGAAGACGAAATACCTGAAACTTTTTTTCGTGAACGCATTATTGCTTGTTATTCTATCTGAACAATATTCGAACGGGGCGGCCATTCCATTCTTCTGCTTTGTTCTGTATCTGGTAGATAAGTCTTCAGAAAAGAAGAATCGAATTGAGGAAACCAGTAAACATCTCCAGGCTGAAACATCTGCATGAATAAGCTTGCCATTGTCATACCTGCATACAAACGTGATTATTTCGATCAGGCCCTGGCGTCAATTGCAAATCAAACGTGCAAGAACTTTACGGTTTATGTAGGGGATGACAACAGTCCGCATGAAATCCATGAAGTAGTTAAAAAGTTTGACCGTCAAATCAAGATAACATACAAACGATTCAACGAAAACCTTGGCGGGACGGACTTGGCTGCCCAATGGAACCGTTGTCTTGATATGGCTGAAGGTGAAGAATGGCTTTGGCTGTTTTCCGATGACGACATCATGGAACCCAACTGTGTTGAACTTTTTTATAATTTCATTGACACTAATAGTGAGGCCAGCCTCCTGCACTTTAATGTTCAAATAATCGATGGCAACGGTCGAATTAAGACGGAGTTGGCCCCCTTTCCGGACAGGCTATCATCTGCAAATTTTTTTCGCGGAAGAATAAATGGTGACATCAGTAGCTTTGCAGTGGAGTATATTTTCAAAAGAGATCTCTATCTTAAGAATGGAAAGTTCGAACGCTTTGACTTAGCATGGAACTCCGACGATGCTACATGGATCAAATTCGCCTTTGAAAATGAAATTCATACAATCAGGGGGGGAAAGATACTCTGGCGATACAGCAACAGTAATATCTCGGCAGACACTTGGAATAAACAAACTATCGAACGAAAGGTTCGGGCATCGATAGAGTACCTGATATGGGTTGAAGAAATTTTTACGCGACGGTCGATAACACAGGATGTCTCCGATTTTCAAAAAGTGAAAACGAAGATATTGACATTTTTAGGCTTTTCATCGCTTGATCTTCGGGATAAGTTTGGACTTGCAGTAGCAGCATTGGAAAAGTTGAATTTAAGAAAACTCAAATTCCTGACTTATTTGTACTTGATCTACATACAGCTCAAGAAAAATATTATAAATTGATCCCACAAAAAACGACATCGTTTTAGTAAGCGCGTAATCCTTTTCTTTAGAAATGTCACTTAACCTTTTGGTATGCTCGAAATTCTTGACGCTACATCCAAGAAAGGAATAAGTTGGTATTTCCGAAAACGCAGAATGCGCAGATTTCTGGAATATCTTCATCGTCTCGATAAAGAAAAGATATATATCCTGGACGTGGGAGGCACAACGTTCTTCTGGGAACAGCTAGGCTTGGCCAATTCCGATAAAATTGAAATAGCATTGCTCAACCTCGCTCCACAGACAACGACCTTCAGCAATATGAAGTTTGTTACCGGCGATGTGGCCGACCTTAATACGTATCCACAAGGACCGTTCGACATCATTTTTAGCAACTCGGTGATAGAACATTTGTTCACCTATGAAAATCAGCAAAAAATGGCGTCAAACATTCTAAATGCCGGGACGAAGGTGTTTATCCAAACTCCTAATTTTTATTTCCCGATAGAGCCCCATTTCATGTTTCCATGCTTCCATTTTTTTTCAAAGCAATTTAGAATATTCCTGCTAAGGAATTTTTCGTTGGGCTCCTATACGAAAATGACAGACAATCAATCTGCCGAAATTGCTGTCGACGAGATCAAATTATTGCGACCGAGGCAAATGGCAGAGTTATTCCCTACGCTAAAAATTGGTTACGAAAAATTGTTCTTTATGAACAAGTCCATCATCGCTCAAAACCTCTATTGAAGTCTTAATTCGCCTTGGCGCAACGAAAAGTTAATCCCCCATTCTGTCAAAGTGTGGCGTAGATTGAATTAAGCTTTTGCGCGATAGTATCCACGTTAAACGATTCCTTTACCGTATCGACATTATTCCTGCAGATGTCGAGCATCTCGTTCGGGTTATCAGCTACATACAGAACGTGGTTTACGAGCGTCGCTATGTCACCCGCCTCACAAAGGAACCCATTGAAGTTTGGTTTGATGAGATCTGGGATTCCTCCGGCAAACGAGCTGATTACAACCTTTCCGCTAGCCATTCCCTCTATGAGAGCCATTGGCAGGTTTTCCTCGTATGAGGGAAGCACAACAACGTGCACATTCTTCAGCAACTCCCGTTTCTCGTCGTTGCTTAGCCACCCCGTGACAATCACGTTCTTCGAAAGTCCTTTTTCTTCTACCTGTCTGCCAATAACGTCAACTTCGCCATCTCCGGCCAGATAAAAAATAAGGTCGCCGCGCGCATGCTCATTAACAACGATCTCAATTGCCCTAAGTAAATCGTAAACTCCCTTTCGCTTTCCAAGACGGCCCATGAACAGAAACTTGTTAAACACGCTTGTTGGCCGGATACATGATTTGTAAGATTCAACGTCCACTCCGTTGTGCAAAATGACTGTGGGTACTGTCCGAAACTCATTATCAAAAAACCTTTTCCAGTATGGCGACAAGACGATTATTAAATCACTTTTTCGTAACGAATTTTCGATATATTTTCTGCGGCTAGCGGTGTTAGTAGAGTAGAATTTGTCAAAATCATGTCCGTGAATTTGAAGTATTACTTTCTTCCTAAACCATTTGGTGAATCTTAGAATAAAGGCCTTCCTGTAGAAACTTACGTCAGAATTGGCGTGAATATGGACAAGATCATAACGGTTGTGATAAAAAAATATGTGGCAAATACATCGAAAAAGATACCAAGCCTTTTCCAGAAACAAGCCATCAACGTGAGATTCAATACAAGTGAATTGATTGGCTTCGGTGATGCGTGGGTTATTCAAATGCTCATAGATGACCGTAGCCGTTCCACCCTTTGATCGCCTTCTGCTTGGCCCGACAATTAATATGTTCATACAAATAATCCATTAGTCCTAAATCCTCTCCTGCTTGAGCTTCCATCGCTAGAATATGATTTCAAAACGACTCGCCAACCCCGTAACCCATCGCCACCAACAACTATGCGTTGCGTGATTAATACGTTCGTCTTCTTAAATTTAGCCGGATGGACTCAAGTATCGCTTTAACCTTGCCGCCCTTTCCAATCACACAAATACGTCGAACTGAGTTGACAGCTTAGTCCTTGTAGACATCCGATTGTCAACGACTGTTAATTTCTTGCAAAAGAGCAAGCTTGAAAGTTGAGAAAAAAAAAGGAATTTCTTCGATGCCGTCTTAATAAAAAGCAGATGATCGCTTATGGATATATTTCGAAAATGTTTAAACAACGAGTACGACTGATTGAGCTGATCAAAATTTCATCGCCCGCAGAGATAAAGAGCAAAAATAATTTCTATCCAATGCCTTTCGCTTGTGAAAGACATCCCGGCACCTTACTTTAGCGCGCGGGAGCTTGAGCAGAACTTTCGATATTTCGATAGCGGGCATTAGGAGAAGTTTTTGCGCGTCTGTACATTCTCTTTTACACTTATTCTTGAATAGACCCATGTTTAATACGTGGGATGGGACTTCATTTTCTTATGAAAGTTGTTGCTATAGCGTCTGCCGGTGGCCATTGGATAGAGTTGTTGAGACTGATGCCTGCATTTGCGGGTAGCAAAATGATATTCGTCTCAACCCATAAAAGTTTCCACGAATCTGTTCCTGGCCATGAGTACTATACGGTGCCAGATGCGAGCCGGTGGAATAAGCTTAAACTTTTGTATGTTGGTTTGCGCGTAGCTTTCATAATTGTAAAAACCAGACCCGATGCGGTTATTAGTACAGGCGCGGCCCCTGGGCTAATGGGAATAATAGCAGGAAGATTAGTAGGATCTAAGACGATCTGGATTGACAGCATGGCAAATGTGGAGAATATTTCAATGAGTGGACGGATTGCTCTGCGTTTTGCTAGTAAATTTTATACCCAATGGCCACACTTGGCTTCCAAAGGAATCACTTATAGTGGAAATGTATTGATATGATCTTCGTAACAATTGGAACTCAAGGACCATTCGACAGGCTAATTCGCGCAGTTGATCAGGCCGCACCTTCATTCAAAGTCCCTGTAATTGCCCAGGTTTCCAAAGGTGGAAACTATAAGGTAAAGAACATGCAGACTTCTGATTTTATGTCATTCAAGGAATTCAATAACAACTTTGAAAAGGCGAACTTAATAATTAGTCATGCCGGCATGGGCACGATAATTTCAGCTTTGGTTAAGAACAAACCAATTTTGATCTTACCCAGATTATCAAAATTCAGGGAACAACGGAACGATCATCAATGGGCGACTGCTAAGGAGTTTGAGAAGCGTAAGTTCGTACATACCGCGTACGATGAAAGTGAACTTCAGGAAAAACTTAGCCAACTCTTGACATCCCAACTGGAACCGCTCTATAAAATCGGTGAATTTGCCTCGGACGATTTGATCTCATCCATTAAGTCCGACCTCGAAACCAGGTAGTAAGTCAATACCTTCGCTAACTCATTTAATCCAGGGCCTAAGTGCTTATTGGTAATTAATTTATGTTGCGTTAGCTCTTCGAATGCTCCACCATCTTTGAGAAGTGATCAGAGAACATTGTAGCATACTTCCGGGCGACATTGGCTGACGAAAATTTTTCATCGGCATAACTTCTAAGGGAACGCACCAAATGAGCATACTCGACAGCCGATAGATTAATTAACCTACCCATTACACGCGCCAGAT
>JGI10216J12902_101123589_pt1 | contig 13717 bp, 9 predicted proteins | sample KanNatreferecore_FD_12902 | JGI IMG/M metagenome (IMG submission 12902)
AAAATTTTATTTTCTTTTGAGCTTTATATAGATTTTCTTAAGAAGAATGACAATACCCTGACCATAAGGGTATAAAGGCTTGTTAAACCGTTATTTAACGCCATAACAAGGCATGAAAAATGCGTTTAGGAAGGAGCTAATTTATTTACCATGCTCCTTCGTAAAACCATACTCCTTTCATGTGTCGGAGCCCTCCTGCTGGCTTCGTGTAAAAAAGAATCTACAAATACTCCTGACAAAGAGGATGACTGTGTTACAGGTCATTCAGCCAGTGCAGGTAATATTGTGGAGGGGAGGTATATTCTCGCCTTTGATCGGGATGTGATCCATGCACGTGGAATGAATGCGGAACGCCTACAGGAAACCAGTTCAGCAGTATTGGAAAGAAATAATATCAGAGAAACTGCATTAAAACAAAGTTTTGGCGGCGAACCAGGTGGTTTTATCGCCGAGCTATCACCAACAGAAGTTCAGGTACTTCGTGATGATCCGTCTATCGCTACTATTGAACCGGACAGGATCATTTCACTTGCCACCTGTTTTACTGTTGCTGCACCACATCTTGTTACCTGGAATATCAATCGTGTAGGTTATGGAGATGGCACAGGTAAAACGGCCTGGATTATCGATACCGGTGTTGATTTTGAACACCCGGATCTGAATGTAGATGCCACCCGCAGCCGTTCTTTTCTTCCAAATATTACTTCGGCAGATGATGAGAATGGTCATGGTACCCATGTAGGTGGTATCATTGGTGCAAAAAATAATACTTTCGGTACGCTTGGCGTAGCGTCCGGTGCCAACCTTGTTTCCCTGCGCGTGCTGGACAAGGATGGCTCTGGTCTTTTATCATATATCATCCAGGCTCTTGCTTATATCAATACAAATGCATCTCCCGGTGATGTGGTCAATATGAGTCTGGGTGATGATGAGGGTATCTCTGTTACGCTGGACCAGCAGGTACAAAGTACTGCAGCCCGCGGAATCTATATCGCAATCGCAGCCGGTAATGATCATGACCTGGCCAATAAATATTCCCCGGGCCGGGCTAATGGAACGAATATTTTTACAGTCTCCGCTGTCGACAGCCTCGATAATTTTGCAAGTTTTTCCAATTATGGAAATGATGTAGTGGATTATGCTGCACCCGGTGTAAGGATCTTATCCGCTTTCTTCAATAACCGTTATGCCTACATGAGCGGAACATCGATGGCGGCTCCGCATATGGCGGGATTACTTTTATTGAGAGGGAGAAATATTACAACCTCGGGATCAGCAAAGAATGATCCGGATGGGACGGCGGATCCGATTGCACATTATTAGTTTTAACCGCAGAGCCGCAGAGAACGCAGAGAAAAAAGTAAAAAGCACTCTGCATTCTCTGCGGCTTATTTTCTTAGATTAATAAGGTTTTACAGCACCCAGCTTTCCCTCCAACCAATTTACTTGTTCAAGCGATCCTAAACGGAATCGAAAAGGCATGGAACTGATCTTTTCAAGTTTCCATTCAGCCTTACAAATAAAACCAAGATGTTGCAAATAATGATATGCAGGGATAGTTTGTACGGGTTTTGAATTTCCATAGCTGCCCATGAAAGAAATGGGGTATACTAATTCATCAATCCGGGATTTTGTAAGTCCCACCTTTGTATTGGATACTAAAAAAACACCGTTTATCCCCCTATCCAGTTCTGTTTTGGGATTATTTTGTGTATTTTTTTGCCCAAAAGAGGTCCCATAAAACATTAATAAGCATACAACAAGAAAATTAAAACTTCGTTGTGCCATCATTCGATCATTTATCATTAGTTTTACGGCTTGATTTTTGCTGTTTGGCGGGATTTTTTTGAACCCCGGCTGATCACAATTTAACCATTTAAATCGGACCAATGGCATTAAGCCAAAGTTTACAGCAGAAGATGCTTCAGAAGTTGTCTCCCCAGCAGATACAACTAATGAAGCTACTTCAGGTGCCCACCGCCAGCCTGGAAGTACGTATAAAGGAAGAGCTGGAAGAAAACCCCGCCCTTGAACTCGATGAAGAAAAGCATGAAGAAGGAGCCGACGAACTGAAGGATGAATTTGCGGAAAATGGAGAGGAGGAATTCGCGGAAAAAGATGGCAGCGAAGAAGAATACGATAATATAGATGTCAGCGAATATGTGCAGGATGGAGATGATGATGTAGGTGACTATAAACTACGCGATGATAACTACCCCGAAGAGGATGAAGGCCGGCAGCTTCCTTTTAAAACAGAGACCAGTTTTTATGAAATGCTGATAGACCAGCTGGGATTGCTGAAACTGGATGAAAAAGAGCAGGCCATTGCTGAACAAATCGTTGGCAGTATCGATGAAGATGGTTACCTGCGGAGGGAAACACCAGCTATCGTTGACGACCTGGCCTTTCGGCAAAACATCAATAGTACTAACGAAGAAGTGGAAACATTGATCCGCCGAATTCAGCAATTCGACCCCCCGGGTGTGGCAGCACGTGATCTACAGGAATGTTTACTCATACAACTACAACGACAGAAAGATGAAGGCAAGCCGGTAGATACTGCTATCAAAGCAATCTCCAAATATTTCGATGAGTTCACCAAGAAACATTATGAAAAGATACAGCGGGGGTTGAATCTCGACGATGAGCAGTTAAGGGAAGTGATGCAACAGATCATTCGCCTCAACCCGAAACCCGGTGGTAATGTCGGCGAGATCAACAAGGCAGAAAGTTACGTGGTGCCCGATTTCTTTATTATCAATAACAGCGGTAAACTCGAGCTCACCCTGAACAGCCGCAATGCCCCGGAACTCCGCATCAGCGAAGGTTATCGTGATATGCTGAAAGAATATGACCGTGGGGCCAAAAAAGATAAACGCCAGAAGGAAGCCGTGCTCTTTATCAAACAAAAGATCGATGCAGCAAAATGGTTCATCGATGCAATTAAGCAGCGACAGCATACCCTGCTCAGTACCATGAACGCGATCATGGAGCACCAGTATAACTTTTTCCTGACCGGCGATGAAACTGAATTAAGACCCATGATCCTGAAAGATATTGCGGAAAAAACAGGACTTGATATTTCCACCGTGAGCCGTGTGGCGAACAGCAAGTTCGTGCAAACTGAATTCGGCACTTACCGGCTTAAATTTTTCTTCAGCGAATCCCTGAGTACCGACAGCGGGGAAGAAGTTTCTACCCGCGAAGTAAAAAAGATCCTTAGCGACCTGATCGAAGGGGAAGATAAAAAACGCCCTCTCAGTGATGAACGTCTTACTGAACTCTTACAGGAAAAAGGTTATAACATCGCCCGCCGCACTGTCGCCAAATACAGGGAGCAACTCAATATCCCGGTAGCCCGTCTGAGAAAGGAGCTATAAAATCAATGAATAAGATTATCACAATAGTTGCCTGTTTCTTTTTTTCCGGCTTTCATGTCCATTCCCAGCCCATCAGTATCGATGAAACGAGCAGTTCCCATATGCTATCACCGATCGGTGCGACATTCAACCGCATCTTCAACAGCAGGGACCTCGATTCCTTTTATAATAAACTGGCTGCGCTGAAGAAAAATAAAAAGGGCGTGATCCGCATCGTGCATATCGGCGATTCGCATATACAGTCGGGTTATTTCCCGGGTTATGTAAGAAATAATCTCCAGCAATATTTTGGTAACGCCGGCAGGGGACTTGTCTTTCCTTACGGCGTGGCACAAACGACATCCCCGCCGGATATAAATAGTTCTTCCAACACTGGATGGAATCTCGGTAAGGTGATAGGTCCGGGTGCGAATCTGGCAGGTGTATCGGGATTCAGTTTACAAACCCACGCTACGGGTGCAACCATTGATCTTGGCTTGCAGGCGGAGGAATTGGGCAATCCTGTTTTTACCCGGCTGAAGTTCTTTATTAATAATCCTTCCTCCTGGTTATTAAGAGCCGCTAATAATGCCACCTCCTATTTTGTAAAGAACAATGAGGTGAATAAAACGCAGTACACCGAAATACTATTAGAAAATCCTGCCAATAGTTTCGTTCTTTCATCTCTGCCTTCGATTACCCCCCAATCATTTTTCGGAGTATCGCTGGAAAATGAACAACCCGGCATACTTTATCATGCCATTGGCGTAAACGGCGCCAGGTTTGAACAATACAATACGGCTACGCTTTTCTGGCAGCAATTGCCCGGTCTACAGGCCGACCTGTATATTGTATCATTGGGAACTAACGAAGCCCAGCGAAATAGTTTCGAGGCAGCAAGTTTCCGGAAACAGGTATCAGTTTTCCTGCAAAAACTAAAAGCTACAGCACCCCGTGCCGCCATACTTATTACTACAGCTGCCGATTCATATAAAGGCGGACGACCCAATGCCCAACTTCGATTATTGAATCTTTCATTATTTGAATACTGCACAGAACACAATATCCCGGTCTGGGATCTTTACCGCGTCACTAATGGGTATGGTTCAGCATTCAACTGGCTCAGCCGCGGCATGATGAATACTGACCTTGTGCATTTCAATTCCGATGGTTACCGATTACAGGGACAGTTGTTGTTTAATGCGATGGCAAAAGGGTACAATTCCTATAATGGGTACTGATCAATGGAGGATAAGAGATGCGGGATACAGGATGCTGGATGTCTCAATTTCGTAAAGTTTTTTACTGCTTTCGGACATCGCGCACCCAGTATCGCGTATCCCGTATCCCAAACCGAAGAACTCTAGAACTGCAGGTAAATCGGCATCACCGGTTCAGCCGATTTAAAATATCCATATAGCATTACAAAAAGGAAGAAGATCGTGATATAGCCCCACATCGGAACCCGGTTGTATCGGTCGAGTAGTTTATCGGCAAAACTGTCCGGTATCGCATGTAAGATGAAAGCGATTGCAATCATCCATATTACTGCGTGATAATTTCCATAAAATGCATCCCATACATTGAAGCTGAAATTATGCACTATCTGGTTCAGCATGGCCGTGGCAGTATTAAAATCCTCTGCTTTAAAAAACACCCATCCGAAACAAACGAAATGAAAGGTCAGCAGGATCGCAATTGCATTGTACCAGGGTTTGGTATTGATTTTTTTAAATGCTTTCCCGGTAAGCAGCATCCATATTTTATGCACTGCCAGGCCAATACCATGCAATGCTCCCCAGACTATGAAATTCCAGCTCGCACCATGCCAAAACCCGCCCAGCAACATGGTGGCCAAAAGGTTCAGGTTGGTAGCCACCCCGGCCTTATCCTTTTTTATTAGCGAAGGAAGAATGAAGACCAATATTATGCCCAGGCTCAGTAAGCCCCCTCCTATATAAGAAAGGCCGAGGAGATGTACACCAGCCATTACTACCCCGAATACAAAAAGCCCGGCAAACAGGAATGTGCCAACACTGTGTTTTTTATTTCCACCCAGTGGAATATATAAATAATCCCGTAACCAGCTTGAAAGGGATATATGCCATCGTCGCCAGAATTCGGTGATGCTTTTGCTTTGATAAGGTGATAAAAAATTAGTAGGAATCGAAAAACCTAGCCAGCGTGCAATACCCAGCGCCACATCACTGTACCCGCTGAAATCGCAGTAAATGACCGCCGCGTATCCATACACTGCAAAGAGGTTCTCCAGTCCTGTATACCGGGATGGATCATCAAAAATATAATTCACATAATTGATCGTCAGGAAATCCGAGATGATCAGTTTTTTGAACATACCGGAAATGATAAGGTAAAAACCTTTTGCAAAATCCCTGTCGGAAAGCACATAGGGCCTGTTTATCTGCGGTAAAAAATCATGCGCCCTGACGATAGGTCCCATTACCAGCTTGGGAAAAAAAGCCAGGAACAGGAGGTAATCGCTGAATTTTGTGGCTGGTTTGAAATGCCCCCGGTAAACATCAATCGTATAACTGAGATTTTCAAACGTATAAAAAGAGATCCCTACTGGTAACAGTATATTTAGTGGATTAAAGCCCGTGTCGAAAAGATCATTGGAAACGGAAATAAAGAAATTGGTGTACTTGAAATAAAACAGCATCCCAAGGTTGAATACGATGCTTGCGATAAGGAGTAGTTTCCGTTTTGCCTTGTTTTTTTGCACATAGATCGCATTCGACACCACGAAATCCACAATAGCCGATACGATCACCAGCACGACAAAAAAACCGCTGGCCTTGTAGAAAAAATACAGGGAAAAAAAGCAAAAGATATAGCGACGGATCTTAAATGAATTCCTGAAGTGGTAATAAAGACCGATAAACACCGCGAAGAAGAAAACAAAAAATCCATTATTGAATAACAATGGATTTTCAGGGTCATACAAGAATTGCCGGAAAAAAGATTGTAGATCGAAAGATGGCATTGGTTCGCAGTTGAACGGTTTTATCGGTTTTTACCCAGGTATTTCCTGTAATCATTCATAATAGCCTCAAAAAAATAACCTCCAAGGATCTCGGCGCCACGGTGATTAGGATGTACATAATCCTTATTGGCCAGGGACGGGGAACGGGATGCCCACTCGATGATCGAATTCCGTCCGCCCATAGTTTCATATTGATTATAGAAATTACTTCCTGTTTCATATGCCAGGATGGCCTGTACTTTGATCAGTGAGTCGATGCCGATCGCCGATTTATATTGGCCTCCATACCGAAAGGCCCGGTCTGCCGTGCTTACGATCACGAGATCCGCATCCGGAAAACAGTTCCTGAATTTTCGGATCACGGGTGTCAGTGTCCGGGCATACCAGCTGAAATTTTTATCATTGGGACGGAACAGCAGGTTCACGCCGTATTGGAAAACCAGCAGGTCATAGGGATGATTTTCTGCGATGGATTTTAAAAAAACAGAGTCGATCTTTCCAAACTCTATCCCGGTGATTCCACGGAAAGAAAAATTATCGACCACAATCCCTGAAGAGGTTTCAAAAGTGATACCATATACCGGCAATCTTTCGTCCGCCACACCAATCTTTATCCCGCGGTTCAAATCCCTGGCCAGCAGTGCACGGTTGATTGACTTGCCGGGTTGCAGGTTATATGGAGAACCATTGACAGTAATCGAAACGGGTTGCGGTGTATTTCCGTATAACAGGCTTTTTTCAATGATCGCTGCGCTGTCGGTAATACTCTGGTCTCTTATTTCCACCCAATCCCCGTTGCTGCGGAATAAATGACCCGATAAAAATACTTTACTGTTAAAACCGGTATTCTTGAAACTTTCATCCTGCCATCCACCAGAATAATTGGCATAGGCTGATTGCCTGAATTTAGATACAATAGAAGTTATCGGGACAAACCCAACGCCGCTGCCGCCAAATTCTCCCTGCAGGAGCTTTCGAATAGTTTGGGTCATGAGATCACCCTCGATCATACTGTCACCGAAATAGGCTATCCTGATCTTTCGTTTTTCGCCCTTTTTTAATTTATCCAGTTTTTCGAGGAAGCGGTAAAGTGAAGGCTTCGTAGTGTCCGTGTTGAAACTGGTTATAAAATGAGGGCGGTGGTAGAGATTAAATTCCTTGTCCGGTTTTTTATCGATGATAACGATTCCACCAGTGGTGGTTGAATCTTCCAGGAGAATAGTTGACTCCGAATGCACTACATCAGAGATGAGATTAACTCTTTTAAAAGGGGTCCAGTTGAAATGAAAAATATAGGCAGTCAAAGAAAAAAGCAGGTAAAGAGTTACACTGCTCAGGACGAAAACAAGAACGCGTCGATTACTGTTCATATATAAAGCAACCTACTTTACGCTGGCTAGTTTATTTTTTTTTATAGTTGAAATCACCCGTTGTTTCCACGTTGCAGGTACTTCAGAATAACCGGCTTTGCTGATCGCATCCACCCATAGAGTATAATTCATATTCCCCTTCAGCGTTTTATAATATTTCTTTTTCTTCAGCAGTTTACAAAAATCCTTGTATGAATCATAAACCGATTCATATTGTTTATACCTTGTTTTGACATTCTTAAGTTTATTTTTTCCGACAATACCGAAATGATTATTCAGCAACCTGGCATTGCGGCTTGTGCCCGAACCTGATTCCAGTATTGCGACTCCCAGGATCACCGATGCAGGGATACCATATTCCTCTGATAGCGAATCGGCCATTGCCCTGTACTGTTTGATATATTTGGATTGCGAAAAAGCTGCGGTCGAACCCAGCAAGGTAATAACTAACAGCAGGGCTCGCACGATAAATAATCCGGGTGCCTTTCGGCCTGTATTCTTCTGGTTCTTCATATGAGGGTAAATATAAGTAATCTCCTTCGATACCGCCAATGCGGTCGCCTCGAACCCGTTCAGTTTCAATGAGCTGTTTTAATTTTTTATCAAAATACTAAGTATTATCACTGATTTTATGGATTACACGGATTACGCAGATTTGGAAATTAAATATTTAATCCACAATCCCAATTACGTAAATCCAGATTGTTCGTTGTCAGGTCGGGTGTCTCACGCACCCAGGATTTTCAGGCGATCAGAAAAGCTGGAAATAATTCTAACCAGAACCGAGAGACATACCGTTACGAAAAATGTAGGAAATCCGTGTAATCCGCATAATCCATGCTTACTTTGCGGTACATGAGTACAAGATTAATGGTGGACGAGCAAAGCCATCTGCAGGAAGTAAGAGAAAGAGAATTTCCGCAGCAACCGGCCGGTTTACAATGGGCGGCCAGGATCATTTCATGGATCTTTCATCCCATTTTTCTCCCGATGTACGTGGTCCTGTTTATGGTCTATATCCATCCCTGGCTATTTGCGGGATTTCATCCCTGGGAAAAAACCAAAGTGGTGCTTACCGGTTTGCTTATGTACACTTTTTTCCCGCTCATTACCGTAATGCTGTTGCGGGGCCTGCAGTTTATAGACAGCATTTACCTGCGTACACAAAAAGACAGGGTCATTCCTTTTGTCGCCTGCATGATCTGGTATTTCTGGATCTGGAATGTCTGGAAAAACCTCTATAAGCTTAAGGAAAATGTCCAGATGCCTGTCGAAGCTATCCAATTTGCACTGGCCGTTTTTATCAGTTCTATACTCGGACTTTTGATAAATATAAAAATCAAAGTAAGCCTGCATGCCATTGCCTCAGGTGTGATGCTTGCCTGGCTGCTTTCGCTTGCTTTTTCACAAGGACTTCATTTCGGGATTTACCTCACCGTGGGTATGTTCATCACCGGGTTGATATGCACAGCACGCTTTATAATCTCAGATCATACACAGCTTGAAGTCTATGGTGGATTGGTGACGGGGATTGTGTCGATGGTGATTGCTCGTTGGGCGATGTAGGGAGTTTATGGTTTATGGTTCTGTTAATCGAAAATTCACCCCAGTTTCGTGCATTATGTTTTCAAGAACAATCGAAATAAATCTGCAAAAATGATTACCTGCACAATTCTTTAATGGCTTCTCGAATAAAGAAACCATAAACTATAAACCAAAAACCATAAACTAATACATGAATTCCGTTTTATTCGGATATCTTATTTTTATACCTCTCTCACTTTTTTAAGGATCTACTTAGCGGCTTTCGGGAATCCCGATAATAAATGAAGATCCTTTATCTACCGTACTTTCGGCCGTGATAAAACCGCCATGCTTTTCAATGATCTTTTTACAAATGGATAGTCCCACACCTGTGCCTTCAAAATCCTGGTAACTGTGCAGGCGTTTAAATACCTTGAATATTTCCTGGTTATGTTTATCATCAAACCCTATCCCGTTGTCGGATACGGTGATCTTATAAAAGTTATTCCCATTCACATGGTTGATATACCGGGATAGTTCAACCGGTTGCATTTTTTCAGCTTTAATATCCACTACCGGGGAAACTGCTTTCTTCCTGAATTTAATGGCATTACTGAGCAGGTTATAGAAAAGCTGTTGCATCAGGCCTGGAACAACAGAAATTACAGGAAGGTTACTGTAAGTGATCCGGGCCTTGCTTTTTTCAATATCGATTTCCAGTTCATTTAGTGTTTCTTTCACCAGCACATTCAGATCAGTGGTTTTAAAATCGAAGGAGCTAACGGAGTGTCGGGAAAAATCGAGAAGGTTATTGATCAGTGACTGCATCCGGCGGGATGCACTGATGATCTTGGAAAAATACCGTTCCGTTTCTTCATCATGTTCTTTTTTAACCAGGATCTTGTCGCTGAACATCTGGATCTTCCGTAATGGTTCCTGCAGGTCATGGGAGGCCATATAAGCAAACTGGTCAAGCTCTTCATTCATCTGCTTTAAATGTTCGTTGTTCTCCGTGAGTTGCTGGTTGAGACGTTGAACTTTTTCTTCCGAGATCTTTCGCTCCTCGATCTCTTTTTGCAGGGAACGATTCGTAGCAAGTAATTTTTTTTCCTGCATCATCAACTGGTGATTCTTCCGGTACAACTCAACGAACACACTTACTTTCACCTTTAACAGGTCGGGATTGATCGGTTTATAGATATAATCCACCCCGCCCATCTTATAACCCGTGAATACATGGTCCTCATCGTTGCTATACGCGGTAATAAAAATGATCGGGATATTCCTTAGTTTATCCCTTTCATAAATAATGGTGGCAGTTTCGAATCCATTTAGGTCAGGCATTTGCACATCCATCAGGATAAGCGAAAAATCATGCTCGTTCAACAGGATCTTTAGAGCTGCCCTTCCCGAATTGGCTTTTACGATCGAGTAATTATCGTTCTCCAATATAGCTTCAATGGAGAAAAGATTATCCTCCCTGTCATCCACCACCAGGATTTTGATGTCAGATTTCGGAGATTGCTTATGTTGAGCCACTGTCTTCATTACTCATTGTCTATTGTCCCGACGCAGCAAAGCTGGTCGGAATGCCGGCCATAGCGTCGGCACTTATTTATATAACCATACCCTCATCAGTGAAAGTAACTGATCGACTTTCACTGGTTTGGTAATATAATCAGAAGCTCCTGCTTCAATACATTTCTCCCGGTCGCCTTTCATCGCTTTCGCGGTGACGGCAATAATGGGGAGACTCGTGTTCTTATGTTCGCGGCGGATCTTCTGCGTCGTTTCGTAACCATCCATTTCGGGCATCATGATATCCATCAGTACGATATCGATATCATGTTTCTCTTCCAGGATCTTCATTGCTTCCTGGCCGCTTTCAGCAGTAATGGTATGGATCGAGTATCGTTCAAACGCCGTGGTAAGGGCAAACAAGTTACGAACATCGTCATCCACCACAAGTACCCGCTTATTGGTCAGTACATCATTCTTTGAACGAAGGTTCTCAATAAGTTTTTTCTTCTTCGGCGAAAGATCTTTATGATCGATATGAAGCAATAACACCGTTTCCTCGAGCAGGAGGTCCAGGGAATTCACATCTTTCAACAATATCCGGTTGGCATATTGTTTCAGCTGGGTCCTTTCTTTTGGTGAAAAATCCCTGGCCGAATACACGACTACCGGTGTCATCTGGGTCTTCTTTATTTTGCTGATCTCGGTGACAAGCTCCATTCCATCGATATCCGGCAACATATAATCAACGATGATACAGTCGTATTCATTATTGCGTATCATCTCCAGCGATTTGATACCAGAGTCAACGATCTCGATATCGATCAGGTCTCCGTTCTCCAGTATTTTTGTTACCTGTGAAGAATCCAGTTCATTGTCTTCTATCACCAGTACTTTTTTCTTCTTCCGCTCATTGTACTGGATGATATCGGTGAATAGTTCGTTGAGTGCGCCCGTTTTTAACGGCTTGAGGCTGAAACTCCTTGCCCCGCGCTGCATCGCGAGCAGGCGATTCTCTTCACCCGAGATAAGATGTACCGGGATATGGCGGAAGTTGATATCGTTCTTGAACAGGTCAAGTATCCGCCATCCGCTGGCATCCGGCAACTTCACATCCAGGGTAACCGCGATAGGATTGTATTTATTGACCAGGTCGAAAACGTCTCCAAATGCCGTAGCGATCACGACTTTCAGATCCATCTTATGTGCTTTTTCGATCATGATCTTGCCAAATCGAATATCATCTTCGATTACCAGGACCACTTTGTCGATACTGGTTATATTGTTCCGGTCATCCCCGGCTTCATTTATGATCTCGTTCAATGCTTCCAGGTCCTTTGTCTCATTTACTTTGATCGTAGGAACAGAATGGAGAACGGCATCCGGGTTACTGCTTTCGGCCAGTTTATATTCACTTACTTTCAGTGTACTCTGCTTTTCTCTCTTACCCATCGCCGGGTTATAATCGATCGGCAGGAACAATGTAAATACGCTTCCCTGTCCCACCTCACTGGTCAATTCAATTGATCCACCGAGAAGATCGGCGAGACCACGGCTGATAGAAAGTCCCAAACCGGTACCACCGTACTTACGGCTGGTTGATCCTTCTGCCTGCTGGAAGGCTTCGAAAATGATGTTCTGTTTATCTTTCGAAATACCGATACCGGTATCCCTGATTTCGAAAGCAACAACGCGTTGAGCATTTTCCAGGCTGAAGTTGGATTGTTTCCAATTATGTTTTGCTTCGTATATTTTCAGTTTTACTTCACCTTTCTCTGTAAACTTGAACGCGTTTGAAAGCAGGTTCTTAAGGATCTGGTTAAGACGCTGGGCATCGGTTTCCATATTACCCGGCAGCTTTTCATCCAGTTCGATGGTAAAGCGAAGGTTCTTGTTCTCCGAGATATGCTTGAATGTTGTTTCCACGAATGTTGTGATCTCGCGGAACTGCAGTTTGACGAAATCGGTCGAGATATAACCGGATTCGATCTTGGAAAGATCAAGAATGTCATTGATCAGCTGGATCAGGTCATCTCCACAACTATGAATGGTTTTAGCATAACTGATCTGCTTTTCATTCAGGTTCCCGTCATGGTTTTCATATAACTGCTGGGCAAGTATCAGCAGCGAGTTCAATGGTGTACGTAACTCGTGTGACATGTTGGCCAGGAACTCCGATTTATATTTTGAAGTAAGCTGGAGCTGCTCTGCTTTTTCTTCGAGTGATAACCTGGCTTCCTCCACCTCCCTGTTCTTGTCTTCCACTTCCTCCTTCTGTTTTGCGAGCAGGTGGGCTTTATCCTGCAATTCCTCATTTGTTCTTCTTAATTCATCTGTCAGCGATTGTGACTGAACCAGCAGGCTCTCCGTTCTTGTGTTCGCTTCGATTGTATTCAATACGATACCGATACTTTCTGTGAGCTGGCTTAAGAAGTCAAGGTGCGTTTCACTGAAAATATCGAAAGAGGCCAGTTCGATAACGGCTTTGATCTCTTTTTCAAAAAGTACAGGCAACACGATAACATTCAGGGGTGATGCTTTGCCCAATCCAGAACCGATCTTGATGTAATTCTTCGGTACATTGGTGAGTAATATCCGCTCTTTTTCCAGTGCACATTGTCCAACCAATCCTTCGCCCATAGCGAATTCCCGCGATGCTTTCACCTCATCACCGAATGCATACGCCGAGAATAATTTTAATTTCTGGTTTTTAAAGTTCTCATCCTGCTCAAGGATATAGAACATGCCTTTTTGCGCATTTACCACCTGGGCCAGCTCGGAAAGGATACGGCGAGTCACCGTGTTCAGGTCTTTTTGTCCCTGCAACATCTGAGTAAACTTAGCCAGGTTTGATTTCAACCAGTCCTGTTCCTGGTTACGTAATGTCGTTTCTTTCAGGTTAGCGATCATCTGGTTGATGGTATCTTTCAATTCTTCCACCT
>JGI10216J12902_101167385_pt1 | contig 13708 bp, 10 predicted proteins | sample KanNatreferecore_FD_12902 | JGI IMG/M metagenome (IMG submission 12902)
GCCAGTTCCCCGTCACAGATGGCGTATAGCAGCCGCTGGTACACCTGCTCGGTCAGGTCGGGAGTGGCAGCAATCCGGCTAAGCGATGCCATAGGGCGAGGCCTCTCGTGAGGGTCGAGGGAAAGCAATAGGCGTATTCTGTATACAGAGTACAGAACGCTATGCTCTGATGTCAATAGTTGTCACATTCCAGCCGTTTGCACACCAGGTAAAATACCCCTAAATAGCTTGACAGCGTCTGCAGACAGGCATAGGATAGCAAGATTGTTGCAATGGTCCGGCTCAGCATGAAATAGCCTCTCCACGGTGCTCGGAGGTTTGCGGGGGCCTTTGGGGTGCGGTGGTGTCCCTCAATAGCGTGTATGAAAAGCGACGCCGGCTGGTCACGGCACGACAATGTCATCCGGGTACCTTACAGGGCATTCCCTTCTGCCAAGGTGCACATCGCGCTAGGGTCATTCGTTTCCTCTGCATGTATCCTAAAGGATGCCGTTGATATACGACTACAAAGGTCGCATGCTCCCCAAACCGTGTCCTGATGTGGATGCACAGACAGGAGGAGGGTCGGTGATGACATTTGAGGAGATCCTGGCCCAGGTACTCCAGTTGCTCCAGCGTGAGGGGCGCCTATCTTATCGAGCCCTCAAGGTCCGCTTCCATATCGATGACGACTACCTCGAAGCGCTCAAAGACGAAATTATCGAGGCGAAACAGCAGGCCGTGGATGAGAATGGGAAGGTGCTCGTATGGACGGGAGGCTCTGGCACAGCGCCAGTACCAGTCGCCGCATCAGATCTCGCCGACCAGCCTCCAGGGACCGAGCGGCTCTCGGCAGAAAGCCTGGCCCCTCTCCAGGCAGACCCAGCGCTCCAGGCGGTATCCCCACCAGGGACCCCAGGCACCTCTGAAGCGGAGCGCCGCCAGCTCACCGTGATGTTTTGCGACCTCATCGATTCAACGGGGCTCGCAGGACGGCTGGATCCCGAGGAATTCCGGGAAATGGTGCGGAGCTACCAGGCGACTTGTGCGGAGGTTATTCAGCACTTTGACGGGTACATCGCGCAATATCTTGGCGATGGCCTGTTGGTCTACTATGGCTATCCCCAGGCCCATGAAGATGACGCCCAACGGGCCATACGCACGGGCCTCGGCATTATGAGGGCCATCGGCACGCTGAATGCGCGCTTGGAACGTGAGTATGCCATGCAGCTCTCCGTGCGCATTGGCATTCATACCGGGCGCGTCGTTGTCGGTGAGATGGGGGGCGGGGACCGGCGCGAACGGCTCGCCTTGGGGGAAACGCCCAACCTTGCGGCGAAGATTCAAGGGCTGGCAGCACCCAATACAGTGGTCATTAGCGCCGTGACCTATCGACTGACGCAGGGTTATTTTGTGTGCCAGGAGCTCGGCCAGCACACCTTCAGGGTGGAGGCCGTGCCGGTACACTTGTATCGCGTCCTCGCCGAAGGGCAGGCGCAGAATCGCTGGGATGTCGCGGTCACCGCTGGGTTAACGCCCTTTGTCGGGCGGCGGGAGGAGGTAGGACTCCTGCAGCAGCGCTGGGAGCAGAGCCAGGAAGGGTTGGGGCAGGTGGTGCTGCTGCGCGGGGAAGGGGGCATCGGCAAATCCCGTTTGGTGGAGGCGCTGCGCGCCCAGGCGGGGAATGAGGACTATACGTGGAGGACGTTTCGCTGTTCTCCGTATCATACGCACAGCGCTTTCTATGCCGTGATTGAGGCGCTGCCACACTTCCTGCAATGGCGCCGTGACGATGCTCCAGCGGAGAAGCTGGCAAAGCTGGAACGGCGGCTGCAGATGGCTCGGCGCTCCCTACCCGCCCTAGAGGAGGTGGTGCCGCTTTTTGCCGCACTGCTGGCGGTGCCGTTGCCCGCTGAGCGCTACCCCCCCCTCACCCTGAGTCCCCAGCTGCAGAAACAGCGGACCCAGGAAGCGCTGGTAGCGTTCTTACTGGAAGAGGCGGAGTGGCAGCCAGTGCTCGCAGTGTGGGAGGATCTGCACTGGGCCGATCCCTCGACCCTGGAGCTGCTCAGCCTCTTAATTGACCAGACTCCCACAGCGCGGATGTTGACCCTGCTGACTTTTCGTCCCGAGTTTGAGCCGCCATGGGGCATCCGTGCGCATTTGACCCAGATCACGCTCAGCCGTTTAGGGCGCCAGTATGTGTCGCCGATGGTGGTCCACCTCGCTCAGGGCAAGGCACTCCCCGCCGAAGTCCTGGAGCAGGTGCTCGACAAAACCGATGGCGTGCCGCTGTTTGTGGAAGAACTCGTCAAGATGGTCCTAGAGTCCGGCTTGGTGCGTGAGGAAGCAGACTGCTATGTGCTGACGGGCCCGTTGCCGCCATTAGCGATTCCCGCGACATTGCAGGATTCCCTGATGGCCAGGTTGGATCGGTTGGGATCGGCGAGAGAAGTGGCCCAACTCGGCGCCATGCTAGGACGGGAGTTTGACTATGAACTCATTGAGGCCGTCTCGCTCATGGAGCAACCGACCTTACAGCACGAGCTGGCGCAGTTAGTCGCTGCTGAGCTGGTCTACCAGCGGGGCCTACCCCCGCGGGCGCACTATAGCTTTAAGCACACGCTCATTCAGGAAACGGCTTATCAGTCATTGTTGAAGAGCACACGGCAGCACTACCATCAGCGGATTGCGCTAGCGCTGGCAGCGCGATTTCCCGAAACGGTCGAGACGCAGCCCGAGTTGCTGGCGCATCACTACACGGAAGCAGGCCTGGCAACAGAAGCGATCTCCTACTGGCTGCGGGCTGGTCAGCGCGCCGTCGAGCACTCGGCCAACGTCGAGGCGATCAGGCACCTCACGAAAGGGCTGGAGGTACTCACGGGTCTGTCGGACACACCCGAACGCGTGCAGCACGAACTGGCCCTGCACCTTGCCTTGGGCCCACCACTCTTCATGATCAAAGGCCAGGAATCTCTCGAAGTCGCGGAAGTTTACAACCGGGCGCACGCCCTGTGCCAACAGCTCGGAGACAGCCGGCAAAGCTTCTCGGTGCTGATGGGACTCTGTACCTTTTACAACGCTCAGGGGCGGCTCCAAACGTCGCGGGATCTGGCAGAGCAGAGCCTCGCCCTGGCGCAGAATGTGGGCGACTCGGTGCTCCTGCATGAGGCGCATATCATGCTGGGCTCGATCTTGTTCACCCGCGGAGAATTCGTCTCGGCTCGTACGCACCTGGAACAAGGGCTTGCTCTGCGTAGCAGTCAGCAACCCCGCTCTGTGCTTTTAATTAGGGGGGCTGACTCCGAGGTGGTTGGCGCCATCTGGTTGGCCTATGTGCTCTGGATCCTCGGGTATCCGGATCAAGCCCTGGCCAAGAGCCGCGAGGCGCTGCAGCTGGCCCAGGAGTTGTCGCACGCCTACACCAGGGCTCTCGCTTTCTTCTTTGCTGCTATGCTCCACCAATGGCGCCGCGAAGTGCAGTGCGTCCAGGAGCGGCTCTACGTAGCGCTGTCGCTCTCGAAGGAGCAAGGCTTTCCACGGTGGTTGACATGCAGCCTGATGTTGCAGGGTTGGGTACTGGCCCAGCAGGGGATGGTAGAGGACGGCATTGCACAGCTCCAGCAGGGCTTGACTACCTGGCGGGACATGGGGAATGAGTTGGCGTTGCCGTATTATCTGGCCATGCTAACGGAGGCCTATGGGAAAGCCGGACGAACCGACGAGGGGCTGCGCGTACTGGCAGAGGCACAGGCTATAGCCCACAAAAACGCCGAGCATCGCTTCGATGCAGAGTTGCTTCGACTCAAAGGGGAATTGTTGCTGCAGCAGGGCAGAGAGAGAGACAGCGGACACATTACTCCTCTGGACACAGCGCTGATGGCTGAGGTCGAGCGGGAAGGGATGACGCAGGCGTTACCCCTGCAAACCGCGGCTGAAATCTGCTTTCATCAAGGGCTCAATGTGGCCCGCCAACAGCATGCGAAGAGTCTGGAGCTACGGGTGGCGACGAGTTTGAGTCGGCTGTGGCAGGCACAGGGCAAACGTGCAGAAGCCCACCAGCTCTTGGCAGAGAGCTACGGATGGTTTACAGATGGCTTTGAGACTGCAGACCTCCAAGAAGCGAAAGCCCTGCTCGACACATTAGCATGCGCTGAGGGTAAAGCGTCGTGCGAAAAGTAGATGGCGAACGGTCGTATACCGTACTTTCCTAGCCCAAGTTCTGTGCGTCGTACATGGAAGGGGCAATCCGAAAGGGACGAGCCATGTCGCAGGCATATCCTGTTACTCCACGCCACAATGCTCCGCGGCATTTATGTATCCCCTCCCTGCTGGCGGATTACGCTGAGCGTACCCCTGATGCTCTGGCTATCCTCGCCCCCGAGCGTGCCCCACTCACCTACGGCCGTTTACAGCAGCATATGGACGATGTACTGCAGATGCTCCACGTCCTGGGATTAGGCCGTCATGATCGCATTGCTCTGGTGTTGCCCAATGGGCCGGAGATGGCTGTCGCGTTTCTCGCGGTGGCTGCTGGTGCGACGTGCGTACCACTCAATCCGGCCTGTGGGATGAGTGAATTTGACCTGTACTTTACGGGGCTGCACGCTCAGGCAGTGATTGTCCAGGCAGGGATGGACTCGCCAGCGCGCGCCATGGCACACGCGCATAGTCTCCGCATTATCGAGCTCTCCCCCGTTCTTGAGGCCGAGGCAGGGATTTTTACACTCACCGGTGAGCAACCCGCAGACGTCGTGCATCGGGAATACGCCCAGTCCGCTGATGTCGCATTAGTGCTGTCCACGTCAGGGACGACGGCACGGCCGAGATTTGTGCCACTGACCCACACCGCTGTCTGTACTGCTGCACACGACATGGGCGTGGCTTTGGCCCTGGTCGAGAGTGATCGCTTACTGAATGTAATGCCACTCTTTCATGGGCATGGTCTCATTGCTACACTACTTGCGTCACTGACGGCTGGTGCAAGTGTCGTATGCCCCCCTGGCTTTGATTCCTCTCGATTCTTTGCCTGGATGACAGAGTTTCATCCGACATGGTATTCGGCAGTTCCCACGATCCACCAGGCGATCCTCGGGCGTGCGGCTCTGCACCGTGAGACGATTGCGTCCTATCCACTACGGTTGATCCGCTCAAGTTCTGCTGCTTTACCGCCGCAGGTGCTGACGGAGCTAGAAAGGGTCTTCCATGCCCCTGTGATTGAGGCCTACGGCATGACCGAGGTCCCCTCGATAGCCTGTAATCCTCTGCCGCCACGGCCGCGGAAGACCGGTTCAGTTGGGGTGGCAACCGGACCAGAGGTGGCCATTATGGATGACAGAGGCAACTTGCTGCCAGCCGGGGAAAGCGGTGAGGTTGTCGTGCGTGGCGTAAGCGTCATGCAGGGTTACGACAACGATCCATTGGCGACCAGGAATGCCTTCACACATGGGTGGTTGAGGACGGGTGACCAAGGGTTTTTGGATACTGAAGGCTACCTGTTCATCACGGGCCGCTTCAAGGAGATCATCAATCGTGGCGGGGAAAAAATTGCGCCGCAGGAAGTGGACGATGTACTCATGGACCATCCTGCAGTGGCCCAAGCGGTGACCTTTGCAGTGCCTGATGCCCGCTTGCGGGAGGAGATTGCTGCAGCCGTGGTATTACGCCAGCATGCTGCGGCGACAGAAAGAGACCTGCGCCAGTTTGTGGCAACGCGCTTAGCGGATTTCAAGGTGCCGCGTCGGGTGCTCATTGTGGAGGAGCTTCCGCAAGGTCCTATTGGCAAATTGCAACGTCTTGGTTTGGTTGACAAGCTTGGGCTAGTGGCACCCAAGCAGGCAGAGCCCACAAGGCACCCAGACGACACAGCACCGCGCACTCTGATCGAGGAGATGCTGGTGGGGCTTTGGACTCAGGTGCTCGATCTCGCATGCGTGGGCATCCATGATGACTTCTTCCAGGTGGGGGGGGACTCCCTCCTGGTCCTACAGCTTCTCTCCCGCATACGCGACGCTCTACACGTCGAGGTCCCTTTACTCACCTTCTTCGAGGCGCCGACAGTGGCCAGCTTGGCCCTGCACATTGAGACCGCCCAGCAGGCAGCGCAGGGTATGCCGGCTCCTCCCATTGTGCCCATACCACGGGACGGGCCAGTGCCGATGTCAATTGCGCAGGAACAGTTGTGGCGGCTCGACCAGGCACTGCCTGGCACAGCCCTGTTCAATGTACTCTATACCATGCGTCTGACGGGTACGCTCATGGTGACGGCTCTGGAGCAGAGTTGCAATGAGATTCTCAGACGCCATGAAGCCCTGCGGACCACCTTTGCTGTCGTCGAGGGGCAACCCGTGCAGGTCATCACCCCTCCCCCGTGCTTGACCCTGATGGTACAAGACCTGCGTGCGTTGCCCGAGACCGAGCGCGATGGTGAAGCCCAGAGGCTGGCGCGAGAAGAGGTCCAAAAGCCCTTCGACCTGACGCAGGGTCTCCTCCTGCGGGTGCGCTTGCTGCGGCTGGGTGAGCAGGAGCATGTCCTGCTCCTGACGATGCATCACATCATCAGCGACGCGTGGTCGCTAGGTGTGTTCATGCGGGAGCTTGCCGTCTTGTACACTGCCTTCTCTGCTGGTAGCCCGTCACCCTTGCCTGAGCTGTCCATCCAGTACGCCGATTTTGCCTACTGGCAGCGCCAGTGGCGACGCAGTGAGGCCATAGCAGCCCAGCTTGCCTACTGGCAAGAGCAGTTGCACGCTCCTCTGCCCATACTGGCACTTCCCACGGACCGCCCACGGGGGACAGCGTTGAGCTTCCGCACAGCGCTTCAGACCCTGGTGCTGCCTGAAGAGCTCTCTGCCGCCCTCAAGACCCTGAGCTGGCAAGAAGGCAGCACGCTGTTTATGACGCTCTTGGCGGCCTTCAAAGTGCTCTTACATGGTTACACGGGCCAAGAAGAACTCTGCATAGGTACCCTCGTTGCCAATCGGAATCGTCAGGAAGTTGAGGGGCTAATTGGCCTCTTTGTCAATACGGTACTGGTTCGTACAAACCTTGGTGGCAACCCAACGTTTCGCGAGGTGCTACGGCGGGTCCGTAAAACCACTTTGGCTGCCTATGCCCACCAGGATCTCCCCTTTGAAGATCTCGTCCAGACATTAGAGCACGAGCATCATCTCCAACGGAGATCGTTGTGTCAGGGGATGTTCATCTTGCAGAATGCCATGCGGCAACCTGCCAAGCTCTCTGACCTCACGCTGAGCTTCATAGGGGCTGACGAGAGCGTAGGAGAGCTTGGTTTGACGGTAACAGCATTCGATATCGTGCTGACGTTGTGGGAAAGTCCACAAGGACTGGCCGGATCTTGCATCTACAAAACCACATTGTTTGACGCCGCGACTATCAACCAGATGTTAGAAGATTACCAGCGTGTGCTCAAACACATCATTGTACAGCCCGAGCAGTCACTCTCGACATTCGGCTCTCCGAGCGGGGAGCGAGTTGAGGCGCGTGAGCATGGCTCTTGAGAGGAGCACGAGCACCATGTCACTACTCTATCAGTGCTTATCAGCCGACGATCTCAAAGATCTAACGCAAGAGGATCTCGAAATGCTCCAGAGAATTATAGAGCATGAGCTACACACTTCTACTGGCATTAAAAGGATTCTGAGGCGGAGAGTGCAGCAAGCGTTAGCCGATCTAAGGCAAAAGCGCAGCACTGGCAGCGCTGGTACTATTTGAGATAAAACTAGGGACATATTGCAGATTTGGGCTGTATTTTCGGGAACTGCGATCACTTTCCCGCAGTCTGGAGGCCGGATCGGCCGTAGCTTTGGATGATCCTATTGCTGCGGATCACAAGGCCTCAGATTGCATGGACCGTCTAATTCAGGCTGACGGTAACATCTTTATAGGTATATATGCATGGGGGTAGGGGGAGCGGCACGTCACCAGGGACTGATGAGACGCGTCTGGCCCGCCATAGTAGTCTGCCTACTGTACCCAAGGCCAGCAACAGTCCCCCCCATACCACAACTTTTTTCATCCCTTGTTCCTCGCACCATTCTTGATGTTTTCCCTCGTCCCCGCCCGTGACACCCGCGGAGACCGCGGACCGTGGCTGTCGGCTGTTCCAGAGCATCGGTACCAACCTCCGCGTTCATCGATCCCTTATGGAGCGTACCCAATGATCTCCCCTACACACAATCGGGGCGGTGCCTGATTGACACATCAGGAATTGGCTGAGACCACTGTCTCACCTGTGCTGCACCACATCGCAGGAGCCAAAGACGACTAGGAAAGTCTCTGCTTCCCGCCTGGCATACTCTCGCATCTCGCTTCAGGTGAGCTGGTTACGAGTTTTCAGGAGTCCAGACGCGGCGCACCTTGGTCATGGTGGAGGGCACGAGCGGCAGACGAGGGCGCTGCAGTCAGAAAAATGCCTGGCACGCCGTGGCAGCGCGTAGGACGCAATGCCCATGATGACCGCATCTTTTCCTCGGGCGCTCCAGAGGTAGACTGGCCACATACGCATGCGTTTTCTCCCCCTACTTCACGAGGTGAAGCCGATGAGCAAAACTCGCAACCAGTGCACGGTGAGGCGGACGATCTTGGTGAGTCATCGGGTAGGGTGAGTATTTTGCAAAGGAAAACTGCAAGTGATATAAACGGTGGCGAGCTTTGCTCCGCGCTGCACGTATGCGACCGCCGCCTGCCTCGCTGCCACGCCGCCCGAAGTCGAGGTCGGCGCCGAGCAATACGCGGCCTGCAAGTGATGCGCTCTACGCCATACATCTGATAGATGTCCCGTGGCTCTGTCGCACAGTTGTCTTTTGGAGGCAAAATCCGAAAATCAGCTAGTGGCATTGTGTCAAGGGCTGGACGGCTACCCCGCATGCCCGCAGCACGCATGCCCGGCTCGACTATGTGTGGCTGGACTTGCCAGAGTTGCCACAGGCGCGCTAGCTGTGCAAGTGGTCTTTGGTCGGGCCGATCGTACTGGTGGATGCCCTCCCTGGAGCCGGAGGATCGGCGTCAGGAGAAGAACATCTTCCAGCATGGTAGTAGCTCAGAGGTGGCAATGACGTCTCCTATGCTTTTATGGATCCCCAAGAGATTGCAAGGGAGCCACTATGACTGGACTGACCGCTGCCCTGGCTGAATTCATCCACGTGAAGACGTTAGACGACTTGCCGCCTGAGGCCCTCGACAAGGCGAAGAAAGCGATTGCTGACACGTTCGCGGTCATGCTCGCTGGCGCCGGCAGCGAGGTCGCGCCGCCGCTGTTGCGTTATGTTGAGCAGACTGGCGAGAGTGGTATGAGCCCAATCCTGGGCAGTGGGAGAACAACGTCGCCAGAGATGGCGGCGCTGGTCAATGGGACGTTCGGTCACGCTCTCGACTTCGACGACGTGCTGTCGATGATGCCGGCGCATCCGAGTGCGGTCATTGTCTCGGCACTCTGCGCCGATCCGCGGGCCGGCGGGCTGGCCGGCAGCGCCCTGATCGAGGCGTATGTGATCGGCGTTGAGGTCGGTGGCCAGATCGGGGCCGCGATCACGATCGGTCACTACCACCGTGGCTTCCACGGCACCGGCACGCTCGCCATCTTCTCAGCGCTGAGCGCGCTCGCCAAACGGTACTGCTGCGACGTTGCGACTACGCAGACCGCGTTTGGTATCGCCGCCTCCATGGCCAGCGGGCTGCAGCGCAACTTCGGCACGATGACCAAGCCCCTGCACACGGGCTGGGGCGCGCGCAGTGCGCTCGCTGCCGTGCACCTGGCCCGTAGCGGCTTCACCGCCGCGCCAGACGTACTGGAAGCGCCAGGCGGGTTCTTTGCCGCCTACGGGGTCGAGGCGTCGTGTCCCGAAGCTGCCATCAACCGACTTGGCAACCCCTGGGTGATCGTCGATCCGGGCCTGGCGTTAAAACGCTTCCCCTGCTGCTATGCCGCGCATCGCGGCATGGACGGTGTGCTCCAGCTCAGGCAAGGTCTCGGGCTCAACGCCGAGAACCTGGAGCGCCTCACGTGCCGCATGCCCCCCGGCGGCATGCGGGTCCTGATCTATCCGCAGCCGCAGACCGGGCTCGAGGGCAAGTTCAGCCTGCAGTACGCCCTGGCCGCTGGAGTGCTCGACGGCACATACACCCTCTGGTCATTCACTGACGAGGCGGTGCATCGTCCCCAGAGCCGCGACCTGCTGGCGCGGATACACGTCAGCGAGGATCCCCACTGTGCCGACAACGATCCCCTGCTCGAGACGCGCAGTTCCGGCAGCCGCGGCTTCGTGGAGGTCGAGGCCGTGCTCAAGGATGGGCGGCGTGAGACCGTGCGCGTGGACCAGGCGCCGGGCCATCCGTCCCGTGAACTCACCTGGGACGACATCGCGGCCAAATTCATGGATTGCGCGGCCCAGGCGCGTATTGACCCCGGCAAGGCCCAGCGGGCCCTCGGCCTCCTGACGCACCTCGAAACCTGCACGGACATTGGCGCGGTGGTGGCGCTGTTGCACTGACGGCGCGCCGCTGTTCCGTATCGGTGGAGTGCTGCACGAGCTGTGGCGGACAGGACTTGGAGAAGGCAGGGCCATGCAGCTCCTGCGCTGTCAAACGTCGCTTGGCTTGTTTGCGCTGCTGTGGGCCCTGGCGGCTGCGCTGCACTACGTGGAGGCGCGCCCGCTGGCCGGGCTCCCACTGTATCCTTGTGTGCTCCTCCTGTGGCTTTTTCCAGAGCGGCTCTGGGCCCTGGCGAGCTTTGCGTGCGTCCATGTGGCCCTGCTGGCGCTGGATCTGCCAGCGGCGGCCAATCACTCGGTCCTGGCCCTGCTGGTCAATATCTGTCTGCTGATTGGCGGTGTGCCGGCGCTGCGCAGCGCTCGCTCTGTGGCACGCCCGCAGCGACTCTGGGAAAGCGTGCGCGGACCCGTGCAAGCCACTGTCGTTATCATTTACGTCTGCGCCGTTTTCCACAAACTGAATAGCGCCTTCTTTGCGCCCAGCGTCAGCTGTGCCACAGACCAGATAGCCAAGCTGTTCGAGCTGCACGGGTTTGCCGAGCCGCCCGTATCTCTCACGGCCTTTGCGTTTACGAGTTGGCTCACGGTCGTGATTGAGGTGGCCATTGCGGTCTGCCTGCTGTGGCCAAGCTGGCGCCAGTGGGGCGCAACGCTCGGGCTACTGTTCCACACTGGCCTTGGGTGGGCCCAGTTCTTTGATTTTGCGACTGTGGTGTTTGCACTCTATTTGTTCTTCCTCCCCTGGGATGGCATTCAACACTACCTCCACCGGATACCGCGCTGGGTAGGGGGCTGGTGTGTCTCCTGCCTCGTCGTCATGGGCGCCATAAGTGTCTTCTTTCATGGGATCCGTCAGAACTCGGTCATCATTCCTGGGCCGACCTGGAGTCTGCAAGCCGACACGCTGCTCTGTCTGTGCTGGACGCTCATGGTCTGGCCCCTCCTCTTCCCCCTCTTTTGCCAATGCACCGGGAAGTGCCAGGAGCGCCGCTGGACAGGCGCCGCGCTGGCCTGGCTGATCCCGCTGATCGCCCTGGTGAATGGCGCCACGCCATACCTCGGACTCAAGACGGTAGCAAACTACTCGATGTTCAGTAACCTGCGTACCGAGGGTGGGCAAACCAATCATCTCCTGATTCCTGCCGGCCAGTTTTTTCTTGCCGATTATCAGACCGACCTGGTGCGTATCGTGTTCCTCGACGGCGTGCCGCCAGAGCCATGGCCCTGGTGGGTACAGTGGGTGGGAGGCAGCGCCTGGGTCGCGCGCCACACCCGGTGGCTCGAGGAGGTGCCCAGTGCGCGCGTGCCATTCATCGAAATGCGCCGCCTCCTCCAATGGTGGCGAGCGCTCGGATTCACGCAGGCGGCGCTCATCTATGAACGGCAGAACGTGTGGTACGACAGCGCCGATGCCTTCGCGGATCGTGTGCTCATGCAGCCCCTGCCATTCTGGGAACGCTGGCTCCTGGCGTTCCGCGCCGTGCAAGAGGATGGGGAAGCGTCCGAGTGCCGGTGGTGAGTGCCCCATTATAGCTCTTGACGGCCGCTTCATGGGCCGTACTCCAGTCAGTGGTGATCGTCTCCGGCATGCCGTGGCGGCGGATCGTGTATCTAACAGACGAGCCCGCGCTTTCCCCGAGTGCTTATGGCCGTCAGTTGATACGAGCCGAACACCGCCTCAAGCTCTGTAAGCCAACACAGGTCTGCCACAACAGGGCGATCGACCATCCGGAGCCCGACGAGATGGAGCGGCGCACGCACCAGGCCATAGCCCACCTGAGGGGTTGGTGGGAAGAGACCTCAAGGTTGCTGCCACACTGTCTCTAGCCAGGTACACACTTTGCGCAGTTCGGCAATGACCAGGCGGTAATCAAAGTGATCCCCGCTGGGCAGTATGGCAAACTCTACGGGGGCTCCCATGGCTTGGAGACGCTCGACGGCCTTGGCGTCGTCATCTATGGGCACAATCCGGTCGTCCTGGGGGACGAGAACGAAACGTGCAAAATTCCAGATGAGGGGCGTCACGCTGTGAGACTTTAGGGTTCGTGAGCTGATGTGGTCAGGGCTCGACGTTTCACCTGCGTGAGGTAGCTGAACAACGTCCGCCGTCCAAGGCCCACCATGCGGCACCCCGCCGCCGCTGTCTGGTCGGAATGGAGATACAGAATCCGGGCCTGTTCCAGCTTGTCTGGATCGGTGCGGGGCCGTCCCCCAGTCCGGCCCCGCGCTGTGGCTGCCGCGCGCCCTGCCGCGGCCCGCTCGGCTTTCAACTCCCGCTCCATCTGGGCAATCGCCCCCATGATCGCAAGGACACAGCGCCCGCTGGCCGTTGAGGTCTCAATGTGTTCCCGCAGGGAGACGAGCGCAATTCCTTGCTGTGCAAAAGTCCGCACGCCCTCGAGGAGGTGCGCCAGCGAGCGAGACATGCGACTCAGCTCCGTGATGATCACGGTGTCACCAGGCCGCACATAGGCTAGGAGCTGTTCCCAACCAGGCCGGAGCGCCGTGCTCCCGCTGCTGTGGTCTGTGCACGTTTTGTCACACCCTATCTGGTCAAGGACATCGAGCTGGGCATCGAGCTTTTGGCCCAGCGTACTGACACGGGCATACCCACCTTTATATGTGCGCGCTGTGGGAGCCATGACACCAGTCTTCCTTGCCGAGACGGCACCCGCTGTGGGAGCGTGCGAAACCTCCTCGTTGCTGCCACCACGGTGCACGTTGTTTTTGGCACAAGTTCTGGCGTAGGATGCGGGCGTTGGCACATGCCTGTCACCCCCTGGAGCCGGGCCGGGCCGAAAGTATACTTTCGACACGGCCCACCCTGACGACTCTCCACACAGGAGCGCCTGGTATGACGGCGATCCATGGGACGGCCTATCCGCGGCTCCGCTCCACGCTGAGTGACAAGGAACTCGAGGAGATCTACCCCCCCCACGCCGGACGACCTGGCATTTATCCACCGCGTGACCAAATCGACGGTGGCCACATGCGGCGGCATCGTGCTCTTAAAAACCTGGCAACGGTTAGGGTACTTCCCTCTGCTGGACACCCTGCCGCCGCGCCTGAGCCAGCACCGCGCGACCACCATGGGAGTCCTGAGCCCTAGTGTCCTCCTCCAGCACTATGAACAGCGACGGCTCCGCGAATGGCACATCCCGCAGATTCGGGCGCATCTGGGCATCACCGCCTTCAGTGATGGGGGGCGCCGCGTCCTC
>JGI10216J12902_114109864_pt1 | contig 13706 bp, 8 predicted proteins | sample KanNatreferecore_FD_12902 | JGI IMG/M metagenome (IMG submission 12902)
ACCCGGGAGTTTCGACCCGGGTGGAAACATATCTTGCTCCGCCGCAATCGGGGCAGCAGCGGTGACTTCGCAGTCGGCGTACCCGCGGGGCTGTGGTAGACCGGCGGGATCGGAAGCCGGATATCCAGCGATTGGTTTCAGAGAGAGGCTTGATAGAGAAATCAATCCAAACATCCACTGCATTTGTAGCATGTGGCGATTTCCGAGGCAACGGCAGGTCAGGGTCTTGAGATCTCTCCAGTGTTTTCAGTTTGGCGGACGAGTTGGGCGTATAAGGCTCTTGAGGGAACTGTGGGCCTCGAGAGGCTCCTCCGAGGGCACGAAGGGAGTTGCGCGAGGCGATCCCCGCTGAGCCGGAGTCTCAGTACTCCGGTATGATCTCTATGAGATGTCGCGAGTACTTTTGCTCACGGAGACCCTGAAGTGGTGGCGCCGGAGAAAGATCAACCGGCGAGCGTTTCAGGATCTGGGCCGCTCGTTGGCCCTCATCGTTGACCGTGAGGCCCTGGAGTCCAGTGTGGCGGCCCGAATTCGCGAGCTTTTCGATCCGGATCGCTTGGTCATCCTCCAGCCTGATGCGGAAGGGGGGAGCTTTGTCCCCACGTTCTCGAACGGCATCGCCCCCGAGGCTCTCACCGGTTTGCGGATTGCCTCCCGTGGGAAGCTCGCCCGCTGGTTGTCGGTCAACGAGACCTCGCTGGTGCTCGGTCACCGGTCGGGCGTTTACGAATACCTCGATGCCGCTGAAAAAGAGCTCCTCACTCGCTTGCGGCTCGATCTGTGTGTGCCGATGATCCATCTGAACCGGCTGATCGGGCTCTTCCTACTGGGAGGTGATCGCAAGGGGTGGAACGCATCGGTGATCGACATCGAGATGCTCGATCTGCTCGCTTCCCAGGCGAGCCTGGCCTTCGAGAATGCCGCTCTCTACCGGGCCCAGAGCGAACGCCTGGACCGGCTCCATCGCGCGGAACGGCTCGCGGCGGTGGGGCAGCTCGCCGCGGGATTGGCCCATGAGATACGTAATCCATTGACGGCAATCCGATCGACCATGCAGTACCTGCTCCAGGGATTCACGCCTGGAGAACCGCGCTCCGAGCTGATCCAGGAGTTGCTGAGCGAGGTCGACCGCATCAACAGCACGGTCGGTGGCCTCCTCAGTCTAAGCCGGTCCGGAGAGGTGCGCCTTGTAGAAATCGATCTCGTCGCCCCGCTGTCCACCTCGGTCCATCTGGTGCAGGCGCAGGCCAACGAGCAGAAAGTCGTTCTGGAGACGAGTTTCGGGCGCGAGCCGCTGCCGGTTCTCGGCGATACCAGCCAGCTCAAGCAGGTGTTTCTTAATTTACTGCTCAACGCTCTCCAATCGATGCCGGAAGGCGGAAGGATCGCCATCACTGCAAGCTCTTGGGGGCCGCCGGCCGGAGGCGGTGCTGCGCGTTGGGGACAGGTGCGTATCGCCGACACCGGGTTGGGCATCCCGGCTGACGAGCTCCGGCGGGTTTTCGATCCGTTTTTCACGACGAAGCGCGATGGCACGGGGCTCGGCCTCGCCATCTGTCACGGAATCGTGGAGCAGCACCAGGGGGAAATCCAGTTGGAGAGCGAAATCCAGCGCGGAACGACGGCACTGGTGCGCCTGCCGCTCGTGGGGTGATCACCGCATGGCAAACATTCTGATCGTCGATGACGAACGCCCGATCCGTCGCATCCTATCCATGCTCCTTCAAGAAAGGCGGCATCGGGTGACGGAAGTCGGTTCTGGGGAAGACGCATTGGCCGCATTCCCGAACGTCAAGCCAGATCTCGTCCTCCTTGACCTCAAGCTCCCGGGCATGGACGGCCTGGAAACGCTCAGACGGTTGCGTGCCTTCGCCCCACGGCTCGATGTGATCATGATGACGGCTCACGGTACGATCGCCTCGGCTGTGGAAGCGATGCGCCGGGGCGCCTTTGACTATGTCGCCAAGCCCTTCGACAATGACGAGCTGATGATGGTCGTCGATCGGTCACTGGAAATGCGGCGTCTCTCGTCCGAGGTGGAATTGCTGCGCGAGGAGCTGTCCACGCGCTACGGTTTCAGCGAGATCGTCGGGCTCAGCCGCGAGCTCCAAGAGGTTTTTCGAATGTTGGCCAAGGTGGTCCGCGTGGATGTCACCGTGCTGGTGACCGGTGAGTCGGGAACCGGAAAGGAGCTGGTGGCGCGAGCCATCCACCGCCGCAGCGCCCGAGCCCACGGACCATTCATCGCGGTCAATTGCAGCGCCATCCCGCAGACGCTGGTCGAGTCCGAGTTCTTCGGTCACGAGAAGGGAGCCTTCACCGACGCGCGTGAGAGCCGGCCGGGCAGGTTCGAGCAAGCCGATGGTGGCACGCTGTTCCTCGACGAGGTGGGAGATCTCGCGCTCGACGCCCAGGCGAAGCTGTTGCGTGCCCTCCAGGAAAGGCAGATCCACCGCGTCGGTGCCCGGGCGCCGCGGACTGTGGACGTGCGTGTCGTGGCCGCCACCAACAAGGATCTGGAGAAGGAGGTGCGTGTCGGACGCTTCCGCGAAGATCTCTACTGGCGGCTCAATGTCGTCCATGTGCGGCTTCCTCCCCTGCGGGAGCGGCGCTCCGACCTGGCGATCCTGATCGATCACTTTTGGGATCGGTTCAATCGCGAACTCGGTTTGTCCGTGTCGTCCATCGCGCCGGAAGCCCGGCAACTCCTCTGCGACTACGACTGGCCAGGCAACGTGCGCGAGCTCGAGAACACCATCTGCCGCGCCATGATCCTCTGCGATGGCGAGACCCTGACGACGGCCGACCTGCCCGGCCGGGTGCGGGGGATGCCCCAGGGCAACTCCTCAACTGCTGTTGTGGACCTCTCGCATCTCACTCTGGGCGAAGCCGTGGCCGAAGCCACCGAGCGGTTGGAGAAGAGGATGATTCTGGCGCGTCTTGCCGAGCACCGGGGGAGTCGTACCGCCACCGCCGAGAGCCTGGGGGTGAGCCGTAAGACGCTGTTCAACAAGATGCGCCAGTACGGGCTCACCGGCGATGAGATCGAGGACTCCGGGCCGTAGGGCTCAGATCTTGTCAACCCCGCGGGTATAGTCGAGATAGAGGCGCTCCAAGTCGGCATAACGCAGCTCCTCGCGGGTGCGCGCCAGCACCTGCCGGCCTTCCTGGAGGAATCCGGCCCGGTCGGCGAGCTGGCGGACCCAGAACAAATCCTGCAACGTGACGAGGAGAGCCTTGCCCCGGTCGCGCAGCTCTTCCAGGATCTCGACGATCTCCGCGGCGGCTTTGGGATCGACGCCGGAGAGCGGCTCATCGAGCAGCAACGCGGGTGTCTCCTGGGCTACGGCGACGGCAAGACCGAGCTTGCGGATCGCACCCGGGCCGAGCTCTGCCAGCTTCTGATCGAAACACGCTTCGGGCAGCATCACCTCTCGCAGGATCATCTCGCAGTCTTCGCGCACCGCCCGCGTGTGTCTCGCCAATCGGACGAAGAATTCGAGGTTCTGCCGCACGGAGAGCCGGTCGTAGAAGCTCATGCCTGCGGCGAGAAACGCCACCCGCCGCCGTGCCTCCAGTGGATCCTCCGCCACATCGGAGCCGCCGATCAGCACCCGGCCGGCAGTGGGTTTGGTGAGGCCCAGGAAGAGATTGATCACCGTGGTCTTGCCGGCTCCCTTCGGTCCGAGCAGGCAATAGACCTCGCCCGGTGCGACGCGCAGATTGAGCGCATCGAGGGCCAGCTTGCCGTTGGGGTAACGCTTGCTGAGATCGATGGCTTCGATCATGGCTCACCCGGCATCATAACGGGAGAAGGCGAGCAGGGTCGCGACCAGGAGCAGGAACGTTTCCAGCGCGAAGGCCGCGAGGGCCGGACGGGCGGAGGCGCGCCCCTCGCTCAGGGTCCGCTCGCGGAACTCGAAGAGGGGAAGGGCGTCCGGGGCGACGGGCCGCTGCGACAGATAGCCTCGGAAGTACAGGATGTGAGGGCTCTCGGGGTCCGCGGCGTCAAGCAGCCGCACCCGTTCCTCCAGGACCGTACGGAAGGCCCGCGCCTGTTCCAGGAAGGCGCGATCGCGCTCCAGGCCGGTGCCGAGCAGCCGCTCCGCAATGCCTTGCACGAGCGACGGCGGAGACAGTGAGGCGAGGGTCCTGGCCAACTCCGCCTGCCGCAGCTTGCGGTCGAGCACCTCCCGGCGGATCTCTTCCTGGAGCGCCGCCCGCCGGTTTTCCCCCTGCGCGGAGATCTTCTCCCAGGAATAGCCGTCGGCCGCGGCGGAGCCGGTATGCCGCCATCTCCCTCCCTGGCCTGCGATCTCGCTCTCGGCCCGCAGCCGCGCCTCGATCATCCGCTGGTTGATCTCGGTGCCGGTCGGAAGCGGCTGCAGCGTCTGGGCGATCAACACGCTCAGCGCGGGAACCACCACGACGGCGGCCACCCAGAGCAGAGCCAGGGCCCCGAGACTGGTCGAGGGGGCTCGGGCCAGCGACGAGACGAGCAGGGCGATGAGGACGAAGAACGCCGCCGCCCAGAGCCCCAGCACAACCCCCAGAGTGGCGCGAGCCAGATCCCCTTCCGCGGGTCGGAGATCGCCCAGGCCGGCGGCGAGGAGGAGGCTGGCCACCGCGCCGACGAGGAACGGGACCGTGAGGCAGGTCCAGGCGGCTAGGAATTTGCCCATCAGGATCTTCCAGCGGGGCATTGGAAGGGTGAAGAGCAACTTGAGGGTTCCTGCCTGCCGCTCGCCGCACACGGCTGCATGGCAGAGGAGAAATGCGCCGAGGGAGAGGACAACCCGGATCGCGAGCATCCAATCCAGGGGGGGAGCTCCATGCAGGCGTGCTTCTTCTCCGGCGGCTCTCCGGAGCTCCGGATCTTCGAATGCGCTGAGCACCTGGCCGTAGGCATCGGGCGTCGCGGTCTGTCCACCATCGACCACCAGGGCAAGGCGCCAGGGCGCCTTGAGAGCCGGATGGCGGACTTCGGCGAGATCATTGATCGAGGCTCCCACCAGGCGCGCGACATAGGCCCTCTGGATCTCCGCCTGTCCCGCAGCGTCTCCCCTGTGGTGAGCGGCAGAGGTGGCTGCGGCAAGCACCATCAACGCCAGAAGGAGGAGAGACGGAGCCCAGAAGCGGTAGCTCTGCATCGCCAGCCTCACCTCATGGCGGAACACCTTGAGAATCACGCCGCGGGGCTTCTCACCCACGGCAGAGGATGGAACGCCATAGCCGGTTGTCGCAGAGGTCTCTCGGAACGAACGGAATGGTGCCGAGAGGTCGTTCATCCGGGTGACCACCGTCGAAAGCGTGTCATGACCGCGATCAGAGCCAGCGCATTGAATGCGAGGAGGCCGAGCGCGTAGAAGGCTCCCCGGCGCAGGCTCTCGAGGAATCCGGTGTCCGGGTCCATGAAACGGGGCAGATCCTCGATTTGCAGACGGCGTGCCGGATCCCGCTCGAGGCGCGCTTGCTCCCTCCGCATCCGGCTCGCGACCTCCGGTTCGTTGAACCGTTCGAAGAGACGCCGGACCTCGCCTGGATCCACCTCTTCAGGTGAGAGGCCGAGAAAATGGGGCCATGGATGAAGCCGTCCTGGAAAATCGTCCGTGAACCAGCGCCAGGAGAAGGCGTTCCTGGTCTCGAGATAACGAATCAGGGTGAGCCGGTAGCTGCGGCAGGCGGCGAGGAACCGGTCGTATTCCCCGGTCGAGGTTCCGGCGAGCTCTTCGGAGAGGCCGTCGAGGAGAGCGGCGGGCGAGACCGTCGCGAGCGCCGCAGCCAGTCGCTCGGCGGCGCGGAGCCGCTCCTCGGAGCTCTGTCGCTCCGCGAACACGGCTTCGGCATACCGCATCCCTGTCGAGACCTCGGTTCGATAGTAGGCGTTCAGGGAATCGTAATAAGCGGCCGATCCATAACGATAGCGCACGGCGCGGTTCTCGCCGGTCGCGAAGGAGACCGCGAAATCCCTGCTGAATGCGGTGCGCAGAGGCTCGCGGCGAAGCTCCTCGGCGAGGCGGCGGTCTCGCAGGGCCAGGAGCTCAGCACTGTGCCGTGCCGCGGCCTGCCGAGTCTCCCGCACACCCCACAGGTCCACGACCAGTGTGCGAATCACACCGGGGAGGACGAGGACCGTGGCGATCCACAGGATGATCGCCATGGCCAGCGCTCGCGACCGGCTGAGCACGACCAGGGAGATGAGAAAGCCCAGCAGAAACATGAGAGAGAGGTAGGCGACATAGGACGCCGCGAGCCCCACAATACGCAACCTCTGTGAGAGGGAGAGCTCGGTTTCCACCTGCAGGACGAAGATGATCAGACTAACCAGGAGAGCGCCTCCGAGCGGGAGCGCCAAGGCCAGCAGCCCTCCCAGGATCTTGCCAGCGAGGAGTGCGCCGCGGGGGATGCCGAGGGCGAGCAGTGTGGTGAGGGTCCCGCCGTCCCGCTCGGACTGGAACGCGTCGTAGGCGAGCAGAAGAGCGAGGAGGCCGAGGACGACCGCCACGATGGTGGTTAAGTCGGCAGCGGAGGAGGAGGCCAGAAACTCGTTTCCCCGGTATCCGCCGGTGGCTTCCGCGGGAACGGCGAAGAGATGGATGGTTACATCGCTCCCCAGGTGCGCGTCGAATCCTTGATCCAGGACGCTGAGCGGCTCGGGAGGACGCACCACCACCGGCTGCAGGAAGGAGTACACGGTCTTCTCCCGGAGAGCCTGCGCGTGCGCAGCGACTCGATCCTGATAAGCCCGCAGGCGCAGGTTGTAGTCCCGCGCTGCAATCAGAGTGGACGAGGCGGCCAGCACCAACGTCAGCAACATCACGACCCGCAGGGGAACGCCGGCTAGGTGGGACTGGATTTCCTTGCGAACGATGGAGTACAGCATGTCTCGGGTATCTCGTCTCACCTTCCGCGTCCCGCAGGCGGAGTATACCTCCGCTCCAGCTGCAGCCCGCGTGCCATTGTAACCCACTATCCTATCGGTGCTTTCTGCGGGCTGCCGGGTACCCGCTTACTCAAGGTGGGTATCCTGTTACTCACAGAGAGAGGGTGGAAAGAAACGTTTTGAATGGTTCGCCCCCCTGGCCCGCGCCTTGCAAGGGGCGTTCTCGCGTCCGCAATCGTCCTGATCGCCCCGAGCCTCCCAACCGAATCTGGAGGACCCATGCTTCGCACGAGCAGCTACACAATCTTTGTCGACTTGCCGCAAAGCTCTGACGAGGTCCTTCTGGTCCATGGCTACACAGGTGCGTTCGACAAGGTCTCCCGTGATGTGGCTGACTTTCTGCGCTGCCGCGCCGGGAACACCCCGGCGAAGCCTCTCTATGGGGAGTGGAGCGAGAACCTGGAGCTCGAGGTGCCGGTGGACGCTCCCTCCGATTCCCTGATCGGACACCTGAGCGCCCAGGGGTACCTCACCGAATTGAGCCGCGAGCAGGAAGAGGCTTTCTTCGGACGGCTCGCCACCCGTCTCCACCATAGCGCCTGGCAGCGGCCGCCGAGCTATATCTTCATGCCGACATACGACTGTAATCTCCGCTGCTCGTACTGTTATCAAGATCACATGCGGACCGACTGCAGCCTGCATCACCTGCTGCGTACCATGAAGAACCCGATGGTAGACCGCATCTTCGCCGCAATCCCGAAAATCGAGACCCTTCATGGGGTGGATCGGGGAGCGCGGCATCGCCGCAACATCGGGCTGTTCGGTGGCGAGCCGTTGCTCGCGGCGAACCGGCCGGTAGTGGAGCATATCCTGGCACACGCCCTCGGGCTGGGAGAGGTGGACATCTGGGCCGTCAGCAACGGCACCGAGCTCGGTGCATACCGGGACCTGCTCGGGCCGGCCGGTATCGCGACGGTCCAGATCACCCTGGACGGCACGCCGCGCGAGCACGACCAGCGTCGGGTTTACGCCGACGGCACGGGCTCGTTCGCCCGCATTGCGGAGGGAATCGACCTGGCGCTCGCGCAGGGTGCGGTGGTGAGCCTCCGGATCAACGTCGACCGGAAGAACCTGGAGGATCTGCCCGCCGTGGCCCGAGAGTTCGCGGCCCGGGGCTGGGCGGCTCACCGTGGGTTTGCGGCCTACACCTCGCCGGTGCGCGCGGGGAATGGCAAAACCGATCCCAAGGGCACGCTCTCCACCTGGGATCTGGACCGCGGGCTGACGCGCCTGCGCACCGAGCATCCGGAGATCGCGGTCATCTCCCGTCCCGATGAGGGACTGCGAGCGCGCGCCCGGAGGATCTTCGACAGCGGCGGCGAGGTCCTGCCGAGCCTGCGGCCGAGCTTCTGCGGCGCCCACGACCGCATGTACATTTTCGACCCCTTCGGCGACATCTACGCCTGCTGGGAACGGACCGGTGACTCCAACATTCGCATTGGCCGTGTCCTGCCGGATGGTGAGGTGGAGCTGCGCGAGGACCAGCTCGCGCTCTGGCGGGGGAGGACCGTGGCGAGCAATCCTGTGTGCCGGCGATGCCGCTATGCGCTCCACTGCGGAGGCGGGTGTGCGGTGCTGGCGTTGGGCTCGAACGGCTCCTATCACTCGAATTACTGCGACGGGTTCGCTGCGCGCTTCCGCGCGAGCCTCGCCGAATCCTATCGGGAGCACCTCGCCGGAAGCGCTCCGGCCGCCCTGCATGAAAAAGTCTGCGATCTCTGAGCACCCGTGAAATCAGGCCGCCGCCCGCCGGCGGTCTTTCCCAGGAGGATGTCATGAGAAAGTCTCGTGTCGTCGGAGAGATCGTTCGCCTGAACAAAGCCGCCTTTAGCCTGAGCTCCGATCAAATTCGCGCTGGAAATCTGGACGCGCTGGTAGACGCCGCGTTGTCTCGTGTGCTTGGCGGTGGGACCGAAGAAGTGACCTGTGCCCAATACACCTGCCATTTGTATGCACCGAAGGGCTGAATCGATCGTGGGATTTGAGATACAGGGGGATACCGGGACATCCTGTGATTGTCGGCGCGAGGCACGGAATCCCTTCTCTCACCTTTTTGTTGTACGCCTTTTGTTCCATGGACCATGGTTGGCGGCTCAGCACCGGTCGAAGCTCCCTCCGCGGGAGCTCGGCCGGCGTGTGCTCGAGCTTACTGAAGCTGAATCCGGGATTCGACCGGTATGTAACCCGCGCTACCCGGCCTGGGTAACAGGTTACTCGCCCGCGCCGGTTTCCCCCCGCGTTGGCCGAGGGTTCCTTCAGCTGGCATGTCTCTTGCCCTTTCTGATCGATGAAAGGTGATCTCGATGATCAATTCTGGCATCCTCTCCGCGGTCGGCAATACGCCTCTCATCGAGCTCCAGCGGGCCCTCCCGAATCTCCATTTTCGACTGTTTGCCAAGCTTGAGGCGCTCAATCCCGGAGGTAGCTCCAAAGACCGCCCGGCCTTGTGGATCCTGCGCGAGGCGATGAGCAGTGGCCGTCTCCGCGAAGGGAATGTGGTCATAGAGTCGAGTTCCGGAAATATGGGGATCGGCCTGGCCCAGGCCTGCCGGGTTTTCGGTCTGCGTTTCATCTGTGTCATCGACCCCAAGACCGCGCCACAGAACGAGCGTCTCCTCCGGTTGTACGGTGCAGAGATCGAGATGGTGAATGAGCCGGATCCGGCCAGTGGAGAGTTCCTGCCGGCCAGGATAGCTCGTGTCCGTGAGCTGATGGAGGTGAATTCGGGTAGCTTCTGGCCGAACCAGTATGCCAATCTGAGGAATTCCGAGGCGCACTACGACACGACGATGCGCGAGATCGCAGAGGCGCTTCATGATCGAGTCGATTTCCTCTTCTGTGCGACGAGCACGTGCGGGACAATCACCGGCTGTGCAGAGTACGTCCGCGATCATGATCTGGGCACTCGGATCGTGGCCGTGGATGCTGTGGGAAGCCGGATTTTCGGATGTTTGTCCGGCAATCGTCTGATTCCCGGCTTCGGCGCGGGATTCCGTCCCGAGCTGTGCCGGCCGGATCTCGTCGACCTCTGCATTCATGTCTCTGACCTCGACTGCGTTTCGGGGTGCCGGCGCCTGCTGAGCTCCGAGAGCCTGCTGGCAGGTGGCTCATCGGGAGGCGTTTTCGCGGCGGTGGAACGCCTGCGGCAGGAGATTCCGGCGGGCTCCTGGTGCGTGATGATTTTGCCCGACCGCGGCGAGAGGTATCTCGAGACCATCTACTCCGACGAATGGGTCTGCCGGAATCTGGGCCTCGGGAGCTGCCTTGGGCTCGACCAGATTCCCGTTCCGAGGATCTCCGGGTCGGGGTCGGACGAGTCGTGGTACGGCGAGGGAAGGATGCTGTCGTGAGTCGCTTCGCGCCAACCTCGCTCGTAGAACTGCTCCGCGAGCGGGCCGTGCTGCAGCCAGAGGGCCATGCCTATACGTTCCTGGCAGAGGGAGAGGCAGAGTGTGCCACGTATACCTGGGGTAGGCTGGACCGGCAGGCACGGGCGATCGCCGCGGTCCTGCAGGAGCGCGGGCTGTCCGGCGAGAGGGTCCTCCTGCTTTTCCCTCCGGGGCTCGATTTTGTGGCGGCCCTTTTCGGTTGCTTCTACTCGGGCGCGGTCGCCGTGCCATGCCTGCCGCCGCGGTCGGAGCGCACACTGCCACGTCTCCTTGCGATCGTCGGAGACGCGAGCCCACAGGCTGTACTGAGCTGTGCCGCGTTCTCCAGCGCCGTGCAGAGGTGGCAGAAAGCGGCACACGAGCTGAAAAGACTCATCTGGTTGAACGTCGACTCCTTTCCGTCCGGGGTGGAGCTGGCGTGGCGGCAACCGGAGATCGGCTCGGGCACGCTGGCCTTCCTGCAATACACCTCGGGCTCGACCTCCGCCCCCAGGGGCGTGATGGTCAGCCACGGCAACCTCGTCCACAACGAACGACTGATTCAGCACGCCTTCCGGCAAGCCGAGGGCTCGCTGGTGGTGGGCTGGCTGCCTCTCTACCACGACATGGGGTTGATCGGAAACGTGCTGCAGCCTCTCTGGGCAGGCGCTTCCTGCGTGCTGATGTCCCCCCTTGCATTTCTCCAGAAACCGAGGCGCTGGCTGGAGGCGATCGATCGCTACCGGGCCACGACCAGCGGAGGCCCTAACTTCGCTTACGAGCTCTGCCTTGAAAAGATTCCGCCCGCGGAACGTGCGGGGCTCGACCTGTCGTGCTGGAGCGTCGCGTTCAACGGTGCCGAGCCGGTGCGCGCTGCGACGCAGGAGCGTTTCGCTGCAGCCTTCTCCCCCTGCGGCTTCCGGCGTGAGGCGTTCTACCCCTGCTACGGCCTTGCCGAGGCCACGTTGTTCGTCTCCGGTGGCGTGCCGGGCGAGCCAGCGGTCATCCGCAAGGTGGGCGCCGAGGGGCTCGCACGCAATCGGGTGGAGGCGCCCTGCTCCGGAGCGCCGGCCCGCGTGCTGGTGAGCTGCGGCAGGCCCTGGCTGGGCCAGACGGTCACCATCGTGGACACCGAGACCGGCGATGCATGCGTCCCGGGAGAGGTTGGAGAAATCTGGGTGGCCGGCGCGAGTGTGGCGTGTGGGTACTGGCGGCGGCCCGACGAAACGGCGTGGGCCTTTGGTGCCTTCCTGGCGAGCTCGGGCGCAGGTCCCTTCCTGCGTACCGGCGACCTTGGCTTCATGCTCGACGGCGAGTTGTACGTCACAGGGCGTCTCAAGGATCTGATCATCCTGCGCGGGCGCAATCACTATCCGCAAGACCTCGAGCTGACCGCGCAACGCAGCCATCCGGCGCTCCGGGCCGGTTGCGGCGCGGCGTTCTCCGTCGACATGGAGGGAGAGGAGCGGCTCGTCATCGTCCAGGAGGTGGAGCGGCATTCCGGAGTGACGGTCGCGGAGATGGCGGACGCCGTTCGGCGGGCGATCGCCGAGGAGCACGAGGTCCAGGTGCACGAAATCGTGCTCGTCTGTGCCGGCGCCGTGCCCAAGACCACGAGCGGCAAGATCCAACGCTGTCTCTGCCGCACCCTCTATCTTGACGGGCGGCTCTCCCGGTTCGGCAGCAGTGTGCTCTCGGCAACCACCGGGGAAGACGCCGAGGGCATACTCGGAGCGTCGCCGGGGGGAGTGCGCGCCGCGCTGCTGGCCTCTCCCGAGCGAGGACGGCTGGCGATCATCGAGGAGTTCCTTCGCCACGCCTTCGCCCGCCTGATTCGCGTCGCGCCCTCCCAGGTCGACCCTCACCGGCCGCTCACCGCTCTCGGTCTCGATTCGCTACGGGCGGTGGAGCTCAGGCACATCGTCGAAACCGAGCTCCATGCGAGGTTGCCGCTGGCTGCATTGCTCGAAGGGGCGGGGACAGCAGAGATCGCGAAGCTGCTTCTCCGCGCGCTGGCCGGAGACCTCGCGGCCGGAGAAGGGTTTCCGACGGTGCGGTCCGGTGCACCGGAGGCCGGAGAGCAGCCGCTTTCCCATGGGCAGAAGGCGCTCTGGTTCCTGCACCGGCTGGCTCCGGAGGAGGGTGCCTACAACATTGCAGTCGCGGCGCGCACCCGTTCGGCGATGGATCCGGAGGCCCTGCGGCGCGCGTTTGAGGCCTTGGCGCTCCGGCATACCGCCCTGCGCTCGATCTTCCCTTTGGCAGGGGAGACGCCGATGCGGCGGGTCCTGGAGCAGCCGGAGATCGACTTCCGGGTGGAGGGCGCAGCCACCTGGAGCGAGACCCGGCTCGCCGCGAGGTTGGAGGAGGAGGCTTGGCGGCCGTTCGACCTCGCCTGCGGCCCTCTGGTGCGCGTGCGGGTCTTCGAGTTCAACGCAGGCGAGCGCGTCCTGCTGCTCGCCGTCCATCACATCGTCGGCGATTTCTGGTCGTTCGCGGTGGCGGCCCGGGATCTTGCGACCCTCTATGCCCTGGAGACGGGCGGCGATTCGGTCGCATTGCCCAGGCTGGACGTCTCCTACAGCGACTACGTGCGTTGGCAGGAGGAGGTCCTCGCGGGACACCGGGGCGGGGAGCTCTGGGAATACTGGCGGGAGTCGCTCGCCGGCGTGCCCGACCTAGATCTGCCCACCGACCGGCCGCGGCCACCGATCCAGACCTGGCGGGGCGGCGATCGCACACTGGAGCTGTCGTCCGACCTCACGGACGGGGTGCGCGCCTTGTCGACAGCGCACGGCGTCACCGGTTTCATGACCCTGCTCGCCGTCTTCGAGACCCAGCTCGGCCGTTACTCCGGTCAGCAGGCGCTGGCGGTCGGCTCGCCCACAGCCGGCCGGAGAGCGCCGGAGCTCGAGTTCCTGATGGGATATTTCGTCAATCCGGTGCCGCTGCGCGCCGACCTGACGGGGAATCCCTCCTTTGTCGAGTTGCTCGGTCGGGCTCGGCAGACCACGATTGCCGGCCTGGAGCACGGGGATTATCCGTTCGCTTTGCTGGCCGAGCGGTTGCGGCCGGTGCGGGAGTCTTCCCGCTCTCCCATCGTCCAGGTCCTGTTTCTCCTCCAGCAGGTGCGGCCCGGAGACGAGCCGGGCCTCGCCACCTTCGCCCTTGGCGAGTCGGGGGGACGGATCTCTCTGGGCAGCCTGGAGCTGGAATCGATGCGGCTGGAGAAGCGGCACGCCCAACTCGATCTCACCCTGCGTGTGGCAGAGGACGCTGACGGGCGACTTCGTGCCGCTCTCGAATACAACGCCGACCTGTTCGATGGAGAGACCGCCGAGAGAATGCTCGGGCACTTCCGGACGCTCTTGGAGGGTGCCGTGGCGGAGCCGTCG
>JGI10216J12902_101610653_pt1 | contig 13697 bp, 11 predicted proteins | sample KanNatreferecore_FD_12902 | JGI IMG/M metagenome (IMG submission 12902)
AAGGAATTCCAGCTGTTCCAGCCCATCGGCGGCGTGGGCGCGAGCAGCGATTTGTCGCTCGCATTGGTCGAGGCCGCCACTGCCTGGCCAGATTTACCTTCCACCGCGAGCAGTCCGAGCGCGCCCGCAGTGGCGAGCAACTCGCGACGATTGACTCTGGACACAGTCACTCCTGCGCTAGGCATTCGGAATCAAAGAGCGTTTTGGACCGGGATGGTTACCCGGCGCGTTCAGCTAATTGTATGAGTAATGCCGCGAGATGCAACCTTGTCTTGCAGCGGCGTCGAGGCGTATATCCCCACCTATGAGTGCTGCCTCGAAAGCGGTCGCCGTCCTGAGCTGCGTGCTATTCGCCGTTCTGGCAGTGGCAGCGGAATGGGAAGGCTATGAGCGACTGACGCGCACCCAACTGCTCGCGGCGATTGCCGACACGGCGCAGGGTGCGAGGCCCGAGCTCAAAGCAAAAAATTTCAGCGACGCGGATCTTTCGGGCGTCGACTTCCGCGGCGCGGATCTGTCCGCCTCCGTCATGAATGGGGCGAAGCTCGGCGGGGCCAGGCTCGATCGCTGCAATCTCACCGTCAGTTTTCTGGAGCGAGCCAACCTGGCGGGCGCATCGCTGCGGGACGCGGTGATGTTTTCCGTTCAGCTCGCCGGCACGGATCTGACCGGCGCCGATCTCACCGGCGCCCGCTTGATCGGCGATCTGCGCAAGACGACGCTTTCCAAAGCCAGGCTGCAGCGGATGAATGCCGCTCCCGACATGAAGAACCAGTCGATGGGACTCATGCGCGCCAACATCGTCAATGCCATCGCCATCGAAGCCGACTTCTCGGACTCCGACTTCTCGCGCACCGACTTCAGCTTTTCGGATCTGAGCCGGTCGAAGATGCTGCATACAAAGCTGGTTCGCGCCGACTTCAGCGGCGCCGTTCTCGCCGGCGCCAACCTCTCCAATGCCGACCTGCGAGACGCGACTCTTATAGATACCGACTTCTCCGGCGCGAACCTCACCAACGCCGACTTCACCGGTGCAACGTTCCGCGGCGCTCGCGGACTCGATACCGCGATAACGAACGGCGCACGCGGCCTGCCGAACAGCGATCGGTAACGAAGCTGAACTCGCGAGCGCCTCGTCGTCAAAAGACGACGCACGTGCGCACATTCCGAAGAGATGACTGTGCAACGGCTTCGGCAAATTCTGCGAACTGCATCACTGTAGCCATCATCATCCTCTGCGTCATAGGGAGAGAACAATGAGCAGCAACCCGTCCGATGTCGCCAACGATCGGATGTCGATCCTTCCGGCGAGCTTGAAGTTCAAAGGCGAGCTGACCGCCGATGAGGATCTGCTCATCCAGGGTCAGATCGAAGGGTCCATCAAACACACTCAGCGCGTGATCATCGGCAAGGCCGGCAAGGTCAAAGCAAACATTTCCGCCCAGGTGATCAAGATCGAAGGCACGGTATGGGGCGATCTGCACGCCGAACGCTCGGTGGCGCTGGAGAGCTCGGGCAACCTCCGCGGCAGCATTCATGCGCCGTCGGTGAGTCTGATCGAAGGCTCGCGTTTCAACGGCGTGGTGGACATGGACGTGAAAAAAGCGGCGCAGGCCAACACTCCGGAGTTGCGAGGCAAGACGGGAACCTGAACCGATGAACTCATTGAGGAGACCTCCCATGACGGAAAGCACCTCCGACACCGGCCGCATGCCGGCACTGGCTCAACCGGCTGCCGCCGGTGAACGCAGAATCGCGGTGCTCGGCCCGACCCTGCGCTTCAAAGGCGATCTCAGCGCCGAGGAAGATTTCATTTTCCAGGGCCGCATTCAAGGCTCGATCCATCACACGCAGCGAATCGTCGTCGGCACGCAAGGTGCGGTCACCGGCAACATCTATGCACGGGTGGTGGTGATCGACGGCAATGTGGAAGGCGATCTGTACGGCAAGGAATCCGTGGTCGTCCACGAGACTGGCCGGGTCCACGGCAACATTTATGCGCCGCGCGTCGGCATCAGCGACGGTGCGGTCTTCAACGGACGTATAGATATGAGTGGCTCCGCTGTCGTCGGCCAGAGCCCACCCCAGCATGCTCCGGCGCCGACGGCGGCGGCGACTGCGGCGCAGCCCAAGCGGGTCGAGAGTCCGACCATGAATCCAGGTCAGCCGATGTCGGCCGAGGAAACGGAGAAGGTATTGGCGCCCAAAGTGGCGGTCCTGCCACCGCCGCGCCGGACGGCGTGAGGACCACGGACCTTTTATACCCGGCAACGCGTAGAGAAGGAGAACCCAGCGCCGCAAAGCACATTGCATTGCCGGAGGAGGCCATGAACGCCCAGCGACTCACTCCGAGTATCACGACCATGATCCGTATGGATCATTCCTATGTGCTGTCGTTATTTCATCGCTACAAGGCGGACACGGCGCCCGGCAAGAAGCGGGCGCTGGTGACCAACGCCTGTCTCGCCATCCAGATCCATGCACAGCTGGAGGAGGAGATTTTCTATCCGGCGCTGCGCGCGGCAATGGGCAGCGACTCGGTGCTCGACAAGAGCGAGCCGGAGCACGAACAGATGCGCAGCCTGATCGGCGAGCTTCGCGGGCTGACTGGCCCCGACGGCGAGATGGCCGGCGCATACGATGAGAAGTTCATGGACCTGATGCGCCTGGTCATGCATCACGTGGCCGACGAAGAGACGCGGCTGTTGCCCGCCGCCGAGCGGCTGCTGAGAGATCAGCTCGGCCACCTCGGCATGGAGATGACGAGACGCCGCATGGAGCTGATGAAGCCGCACGCCGCCGAGTTCACTGCCAGCACCGTGCGCTCATTTCCTGTCGGTGCCGCCGCCGGAGCGGCGTTGGTCACCGCCGGAGCCGTCGCGATCGGCGCGATGCTGTTTTCCCGCGGGGCGAAACGAAATATCCGCAATCGAGTGGGCCGTCACTGACCTCAGCGATCGGTGAGGACGATCTCGCGCGCACTGGGACGCTGCGCCGAGATCTGGAAATAGTCCTGCAAGGCGGAGACGAACAGTTCCTGCTCGCCGGCCTTGAACATGCCGTTGATGCGCAGCTGCGCCAGCTCCGGACCTTCGATTCGTATGTGCACGGTGCTGTGCCGGTTCATTTCCCGGACGGCTTCTGCCAATGACAGATCGTCGAAGTAGATCCGGCCCTCGCGCCAGCCTGTGACTTTGGCTACATCGATGTCACGGATGACGCTGGTCGTCGCAGCCTGCGTCGTCGCATCGTTCAGTCGGGCGACGAGTTGCTTGCCCGGCGTGAGCTCGATGTCGCGTCCGAGCTCTTCGACGCGGACTTTGCCTTCCAGCAATGTGACTTGCACGGAGGTGGAGTCGAGGCGCACATCGAAACGAGTGCCGACCGCGAGGACTTGCCGATTGCCGGCGTGGACGATGAAAGGTCGGCGCGGATCTTTGGCGACGTTGAACAGCGCCTGACCTTCGGCGAGCGTCACATCGCGACGAGTGCTGGAGAAGCGCACTTCGATGCGCGAGCGGGCGTTGAGATCGATGCTCGAGCCGTCATCGAGCACGAAGGTGGAGCGCTGACCGGTGTTGGTGGCATAGATGTGCGCTCCCGATAACCGTGTGATCATGGCCGCGATGGGTTCGCGTAGCCAGTCCGGGCCCGCACCCATCCAGGCAACGACACCGATCGCGAGGGTAGCGACAGCCGCGGCCGCGGTCCCGAGCCAGATTCGACGGCGACGAAGATGATCCGCATGCAGAGGCGCATCGCGCAGGGCACGAATATCCGCTCGACTGCGTTCGTGACGCAGGGTCGCCACGATGAACTGCAAACGCTCGAACGTTTGTCGATGGATCGGATCGGCATCGCGCCACGCTGCGAATCTCGCGCGATCTTCATCCGTGCAGTCGGGTGAACGCAGGCGTGCATCCCAAGCGCCTGCGTCATCGGCCACGGTGGATGGGATGTTTCGTTGCTCGTCGGACCCGCTGTTCATAGACCCAACCTCTTCAAGAGTTGAGCGTTGGCCCGCCCCAGATTCTTTTCCACGGTGCTCAGCGCGATGCCGAGGCGCCTGGCGATCTCGGCGTGCGTGAGCTCTTCGAAGTGATACAGCGAGAACACCGTGCGCATTCTCTCGGGCAACTCGTAGAGCGCTTCCACCAGCCGCGTGATTTCTTGTGTTCCAAGGAGGATCCGGTCAGGTTCCAGGGTGGACCGTGTGCTGCCGTGAACCGCCTCGTCGTAAGGCACGTGGGCTTCGGCGGCGTGCGACGTCAGGTGACGATGACGATCGCGCAGCAAATTGGAAGCGGCGGCGAAAACGTAAGGCTCGATGCGCTCCACGTGGTCCACGCCGCCACGCGCGGACAACTTGAGAAATACCTCCTGCACCAGGTCGTCGATTTCGTGCGGAGGAATGTGCCGATTCATGAAATAGCGGCGCAGGGGCGCCCGCAGTCGCAGCGAAAGCGTCTTCATCACCGCGCTCTTGCCTTCGTCGAGGCCGGGCGGTGCGTTTTCGGAGCAATCTGTGCGTCGAACCATGGATGAGCTTTACGGATGCGTGCGCTACACCTATATAAACGGAGCCGAAAGCACAACCCTCCCGGGGAGAGCAGAAATTTCATACCGATCCGGGTTTGTGCCGACGGTTCGTCACTACTGAAGGGAGCCAATGCTTGCAACCGGGACCCAGCGAGGCGATGCGCCGACCGATACTTACAACCCTCGCGGCCGTGTGCCTGTTCGTGAATGTTGCAGGCCTCGCAATGGCGCAGGGCGTCACCCGGCAATTCGATATCCCGGCGCAGGACATGCAGAGCGCGCTCAACGAGTTCGCGCGCCAATCGGATCGGCAGATTTTGTTTTCCACCGCGGTGTCTGCCAGCAAACGCACGGCTGGAGTCAAAGGTGAGCTGGAGCCCGAGGCGGCCCTGAAGCAATTGTTGAAAGGCACGGGCCTGACTTTTCGGGTCACCGCGGATGAGGCGATTCTGGTGGAGAACCGGACCAAGAGCGTTCCCACCAGCGGCAGCAACCTCGGGGTCATGCCACCATCGAGCGCCGCTGCCGATCCCGGACGCATCGAAGAAGTCTTCGTCACCGCCACCCGACGCGAGGAGCATCTGCGTGAGGTGCCGCAATCGGTGACCGCGTTGACGCAGAGATCGTTGGAGCGCATTCAAGCCGACGATTTCGAGGACTATGCGAAGTTGGTGCCGGGGTTGCAGGTGTCCACGCCGACGCCCGGCGCGTCACAAGTCGTATTGCGTGGCCTCAGTAGCCTCAACGCGGCTTCCACCACCGGCATCTACGTCGACAATACCCCGTACGGTTCCAGCAGCGGCCTCGCCAACGGCCGGTTCATGACCGCCGATCTCAACGCCTTCGATCTGCAGCGAATCGAGGTACTGCGCGGGCCGCAGGGCACGCTGTACGGGGCCAGCACCGTGGGCGGCCTGTTGAAGTTCGTGACCAACCCACCGGATGTCACGAAGTTTGCAACACGCGTGCAACTGAATGCGGAAGACGTGCATGGCGAGGTGGGGCTGTCCGCCAGAGGCATGATCAACGCGCCTCTGAGCGAGCGCGTCGCCGTGAGACTGACCGCGCTACGTAACGAGGAGCCGGGTTACATCGACGACCCCACGCGCCATCTGGAAAACATCAATGAAACGATCTCGACCGGTCTGCGTGCATCGCTGTTATTCGACGTCAACGACACCCTGAGTGTGCGCCTCACGTCCGTGGGGCAGGACAACGAGCTTGCAGAAGCGAACGACGTCGATTTGGCGGTCGATACCTCCGATCCCGCACTCACTCCGCAGCGACCGTATCGCCCATTGCACGGCGACCTGACACATGCGCGCAGTATCTCCGAGCACGTGGATATCGAACTTCGTCTTCACAATGCCACGCTGAAGTGGGAACTGGGCGGCGTCGATCTGACGTCCTCGACCAGTTATGGAACGTATCGGCACGACGTGCTCTTCGATGTGACGCTGCTCGATGGGCTGATCCAGACGGATGACACCGAGCTGGGCAAGTTCACTCAGGAATTGCAGCTCACATCGCCGTCCGAGGGGCGTTCGGAGTGGGTGGCCGGTGTTTATTACACCCGCGAGAGGGGCTCGATCGCGCAGCGCTATACGAACTTCATTTATGACGGATCCGCGGTGGCGCTGGACTCGGAGTTCGAGGAGCTGGCCGCGTTCAGTACCATCACCTACAAGTTCACGCCGGAGTTCGATGTTGCATTCGGATTGCGCGCGGCTCGCAACGAACAGCAGATGTTTCAGCACGGTGAGGGTGTCTTCGTCACCTTTGAAGCCAGGGAAGATTCCGCCGAAGACGTGCTGCTGTACTCGGTCGCGCCGCGCTGGCGACCTTCGGACACAACCACCGTGTACATGCGAGCGGCTTCGGGATATCGGCCCGGCGGGCCCAACGTCATCCCCTTGGGCAATCCCGACAATGCGCCACGCCACTACGATTCCGACACCGTGCTCAGCTTTGAAGCGGGAGTGAAGAGCGATTTCTTCGAGCGGAGCCTGTCCCTGGATCTGTCCGCGTTCTGGCTGCGCTGGGAGGATTTGCAGCTGTCCGGCATCGTGAACGACACGAGCGTCATGAGCAACGCGGGCGAGGCCGAAAGCAAAGGCGTGGAGTGGGCCGTCGAATTGCGTCCGTTGCAGGGGCTCACGATCGAACTGGTCGGCGCATACACGGATGCGGCGCTCACCGAGTCGACGGCATCGGGCAGCGACGTCGATCTGCTGGGCGGACGGAAGGGCGATGCCTTGCCCTATGTTTCCAAATGGACCGCCCTGGCGGGCGTGAGTTACGAGTGGCCCATCTCAGGCGCCGCCACGGGCTACTTCGGCGCGAACTGGAGTTACATCGGCACGCGACGCTCGGATTTCGGCAACAAATTCGGTCATCAGCTGACGTTGCCGGGCTATGACACCACCGATGTGCGTTTCGGCGTGGATTTCGAACGCTGGTCGATCGGCTTCTACGGCAAGAATCTCACCGATGAACGCGGCATCTCCGCCTTGAGCGAAAGTAACAGTCGCGACGGCGGGGGAGTGTACGACCGGGATGCATCTTCCTGGGCGTTCGGTTCGACCTTTCTGGTGGTGCGTCCGCGCACCCTGGGCTTGATGCTGTCGGCGCGCTTCTAAATGAGGGCGAGAGGGATGCATGGATAGAACGCTATCGCGCAGGCAATTCCTCGCGGCCGGTGCCGCCGCCACGTTGGTTTCGTTCCCGAAGCGGAGCTGGGGCGCATCGAACCTGGAATCGCTCATCGAGCGCAAGCGGGCGGTGATCCGTAAAGCCATTGCGGATGGCATTCCCGGCGGCACGGTCGCCCTGATTCACGAAGGCAAAGCGGTATGGACCGAAGGGTTCGGCGTCACGCATCGTGCGTCCGCTCGGCCGGTCGATCCGCGCACCCTCTTCAGCATCCAATCGACTTCGAAACATTTCACCGCGACAGCGATCATGCTGGCGGTACAGAAGGGGCTGCTCGATCTGGACGTGCCGATCACCACCTATGTCCCCGAGTTCACCGTGCGCAGTCGCTTTGAAAGCGATCCACAGAAGAAGATGACTCTGCGCTTGCTATTGAGCCACAGAACAGGCTTCACGCACGAGGCGCCGGTCGGCAGCAACTATGACGCGGCCTCGCCGAGTTTCGATGCTCACGTGCGCAGCATCTCGGACACCTGGCTGCGCTATCCGGTCAACGAACGCTTCGCCTATTCGAATCTTGGCATCGATGTGGCCGGTTATATCTTGGCGAAAGTGGCGGATATGCCATTCACCGCCTGTCTCGAGACCCTGATCTTCGATCCGCTGGGAATGGCCGACAGCACGTGCGACGCTACGGTGTATGGGCCACAGAAGAATCGAGCGGTCGGACATGACAGCGGCCACGACCGCGTGCCGGTGGAGATTCCGATCATTCCTTCCGGCGGTGTTTACACCAGCGCTGAGGATATGGCGGCCTATGCGCTGTTTCATCTCAATCGCGGCCGGGTGGGCGATCGGCAGTTGCTCGCCAGCAAGCTCTGGCAGGAAATGCACTCGTTTCCTTACGAGCAGCCGTATGGGTTGTGCGTGCTGCGCGATCAAGCGAGATACGGCAAGACCCTCGTCGACAAGCTCAACCATAACGGCGGCGGCTTTGGCTTCATGAGTGCGTTCTCGTTCTATCCGCAAGCCGGGCTGGCATGGTTCGCATGTTTCAATCAGCCCTCGCCGGAAGGCTACGAAGCGCTCGAGGACGATGTATGCGACGAGATTCTCCAGCGCGCCTACGGCAAGAAAAAACCGCTGCGTCCGGACGCGAAGACCATCGACGTTCCAAAACAGGCGCAGGAACAGTTCGTCGGCAATTATCTCGGCCGGGGCGGCGAGATGTACAGGATCGAGCGCGTCGACGGCGTGCTCGGGATGAAGGTCGAGGACAACTTTCATCCCTTGAACTTCACGTCGCCCATCGATGCCTACATCGCCAACGGCGCCGGAGCGGTCGCGACTCTGCATCTGGAGCCGGCTAACGATCTGCGCCCGAAGTTTCTGCGCGCTCCTCGGGGACCTTCGTTCGGCGACCTCGATTACAACGACGGCCCGGCGGATGCGCCGGGTCCAGACAAGAAAGAATGGCGGAAGTACGTGGGCGAGTATCGCCTGCTGGTGTGGGGCAAGCTGCAAGACCCGCTCGAGGTGCATATCAAGAATGGCCATCTGTATCTCGACGAGCGCAAGCTCATCGTCGAGCACGAGCCCGGCCTGTTCTTCAGCGCCGACGGCGAGGCGCTCGATTTCAGGCAGGGACCGCCGCGATGGTTCAACGTCGTTTTGGTCCCGAGTCGTTGAGCCTTACGAGACGATGCGCCGCTCGGCCTGAATCAGGCCCCTGATATAGCCGAACGCAAACGCAAAGTTCTCCGCTTGCGCGGCGTCGTTGTTTTCTCCGGCCACCTTGGGCACGTGATCGGGCATCAACAAACCGGAGTATCCGATCTCACGATACACCTTGAGCGCCGACACGAAATCCACCGAGCCTTCGTCCGGGAACACTTCCATGAAGTCGTCGCGCCGGCCGCGAATGTTTCGGAAATGCACGTTGAAGATCTTGCCGCGTTTGCCGATGCGGCGGATCGCGTCGAAGATCTGGGTGCCGGGATCGGTGAGCGCTTCGGAGACGGTGCCCTGGCAGAAGTTGAGCCCGTGATACGGGCTTTCATGAATCGATAGAAACTTCTCCAGTCCTTCCACCGTGCCAAGCACGGTGTGCACACCGCGATAACCTTGCGGCGGCATGCCGGGATCGTGCGGGTGACAGGCGATCTTGACCTTGTACTCGTTCGCGACCGGCACCACCCGTTCCAGGAAATAACTGATGCGCTCCCAGTAGGCATCGGGACTCACATTGCCCGCTTTGGTCAAAGGCTGGTTGGGGGGCGCATCTTTCAAGCGCCACGTGGAGTAGAGCGCATCGCCTCGGCCACGGGTTTCACCGGTGCGCACTACGCCCAGGATGCTCATGTTGTATTTGACCATCGGCACGCCGGCTGCCGCGCAAGCGCGGATCAGATTCTGGAACGCCTCGATCTCGCGATCGCGTTCCGGGCTCTTCGCCAGCATGATGCCGGGATTCTTTTCCGCGTCGATGAGACTGGAGCGAAGCAGGATGCTGTCGGTGAGCTCCAGCTTCATGCCGTGTTTCTCGACGGCTTCGCGCAGGATCAGCATCTCTTCTTTGTTGGCGACCAGCCGATTGGGATCCTTGATCGTGGCGCTGGCGCAGATGCCTTCCACGCCGAAGCGCGCCAGGTAGGAGAGTTTGGCGTCGTCGACCCAGCGCATCTGATGGCCGAGTCGTGCCTTCAATGTTTTAGGCGACTCGCTCGGACCGGGAGCCGCACACTTGGGTTCGACCGCGTTAGCTGCACCGGGCGCAGCTAGAGCAATGGCACTGGCGCCGGACAGTGAAAAGAAACTGCGTCTATCCATGTGAAAGCTCCCCCTGCTCGGACGCCAAGTATTTTGGTTTTCGCAAGCGTCAACATAGTACGCCAAGCCGCTCAATGCTATGCGAGCGCCGCGCGCGGGTCCAAATCAAAGGCGCAATCGCTCGATGCGCGATTCGGATCGTGTGCGATTGAGGGAGTGGCTGGGTCGCGCGTCGGTATGGGGTTATGAGTAATCACAACCACACCATGACGCGTCGTAGCTGGCTCGGCGCCGTATCCACTCCCGTCGCTGCTGCCGCTCTGCTGCCCGCCTATGCATCGGCGGCTGAGCGCACACCGGCCACGCACCTGGGAGCACGCCTCTACAACATTCGAGATTTCGGTGCGAAGGGCGACGGCAAGTCGCTCGACACGGCGGCACTGCAAGCGGCAATCGATGCCTGCACACGCGACGGCGGCGGCACGGTACTCGTTCCGGCGGGCACGTTCGTGATCGGCACGACGCAACTCAAGAGCAATGTGACGCTGCACCTTGCAGCGTCCGCCACGTTACTCGGCAGCGGCGACGGCAAGGATTACCACGCGGTGGACGCGATTCCGTTGAGCGGCGATTCCACGCTGGGCGATGGCAACTGGGCGCTGCTGTACGCCGTCGAGGCCAAGAACATCACCGTCGAAGGACAGGGCACGATCGATGGCCAGGGCCACCTGTTCAACAACTATGGACAAGGCGACAAGCCGCCGCCGGCGGGCATCTTCGGACCCCAGCGCCCGTACCATCTGCTGTTTCATCGCTGCCAGAACCTCGTGGTCCGGGACCTGCAGCTGCTGCGTTGTGCCTTTCACAGCATTCGCGTGATCCAGAGCGAGCGCGTGCGGATGGAAGGGCTCTACATCCACAACCGCGTCAACATCAACAATGACGGCTTTCATTTCATCAGCACCAAATACCTGACGATCAGCAACTGCGTGCTGCTCGTTCAAGACGATGCGTGCGCCTTGTTCGGCAGCTGTCAGCACGTGACCGTGACCAACTGCGTGTTCAGCACCCGCTGGTCGATCTTTCGCTTCGGCGGCGGCGACGTGAAGAACGTCTCGGTGTCGAACTGCGTCATCTACGAGACGTATGGCTGTCCCATCAAGATCGGCGCCGGACGCATGACGCTGGAGAACGTGTCGTTCTCGAATCTGATTCTGCAGGACGTGACCGGTCCCATCGTCGTGAACTTCAGCGGCCGCAGTCGCAACGAAGATGGTGGCGCGCCGCCGGCTCCGGCCGGGTTCGTCCGCAATCTGTCGTTCAGTAACATCCGCGCGAGTGTAGTGGCCGGGCCTCAGCCCGAGCGCTACACGGACATGCCGACGATCGGGAAGATCTTTCCGGGCGAGCAGTTCTCGTGCATCACGCTGAACGGTCTGGAGGGCGTCTGGATCGAGAATGTGAGTTTCAACGACGTGCATGTGACGTACGCCGGCGGCGGATCGGCACAGCTGGCGGCGAAGCGGAATGTTCCACAGATCACGCGTGAATATTTCGGAGTGTGGGGCGAGGAGCCCTTGGGTCCGCCGGCGTACGGCTTGTACGCGCGCAACGTGAAGGGCCTGACCTTGAACAACGTTCGCTTCACCGTGGCCGCGCCGGACCTGCGACCGGCCGTGGTACTCGATAACGTTGAGGACGCCAGCATTCATGCCTTGAGTGCGCAAGGCAATCCGGCCGCCGAATCGGTGCTGCGCTTCACGCGAGTCAAGGATGCGTTGCTGACCGCCTCGCGCGTGCTCACCGAAGCTGCCGCTTTCTTGCAGATTGAGGGAGCGGGCAGCTCGAACGTCATAGTTGACGGTGGGGACCTGACCAAGGCGGCATCGCCGCTGGCGCTGAAAGCGGGCGCGAACAAAACCGCTGTGAAACTGCGGAGCAAATGAATGAAAAAGGTCTCTTGGGGGGTCGCTCTATTGGCGATGCTTGCGTCGCCCGTCATGGCGGCCGACCTGCCGCCTCCGGGCCTGCGCACACTGGATGAACCCGACCCGGCGCGCGACGCTCGCGTGGCCTGGCATCGTGAAGCGCGCTTCGGTGCCTTCGTGCACTGGGGTGTTTATTCAGCGCCGGCGGGCGAATGGAAAGGGCGCATGGGCGGAACGTATTCCGAACATCTCATGCGTTCGTTGGAAATCCCTCGCGCCGTCTATCTCGAAGAGATTGCGAAGTCGTTCAATCCGACCGGATTCGACGCCGACGCGTGGGTGAAGCTGATGCGCGATGCTGGCATGAAGTATCTGGTGATCACCGCCAAACATCACGACGGCTTTGCGATGTATCCGTCCAAGGTCTCCAACTACAACCTCGAAGCGGTGACGAAGTTCAAACGCGATCCGATGGCGGAGCTGTCCGCCGCCTGCAAAAAGTATGGGCTCAAGTTCGGCTTCTATTATTCGCATGCCTGGGACTGGGAGCATCCCGATGCGGTGGGCAACTTCTGGGATTACGGCGCACCGGGCGGCGACTCCGAGTGGTGGACCAAGCGCGCCGATCTGATTCCCAAGGCCGGCAAATACATCGAGCAGAAAGCCATCCCGCAGGTTCGCGAGCTCATCGCCAAATATCATCCGGACATCATGTGGTTCGACACGCCGAGCAAATCTCCGCCGGAGCTGTGTCAGCGCGTGCTCAAGGCTGTGCGCGAGTCCGATCCGAATCTCGTCATCAACTCGCGCATTTGTCAGGCTCCGTATGGAGATTATAAATCGACCGCGGATCGGCCGGCGTACTTCCCCGAAGTGCCCAATCAGTGGGAAGCCATCCCGACCACGAACGAGTCCTACGGTTACAAGCCCAGCGACACCTCGCACAAGCCGCCGGCACATTTCGTTCGTCTGCTCGCCCAGGCGGTCGGCAAAGGCGGCAACATCCTGATGAACATCGGGCCGCGAGGCGATGGTGTGATCGATCCCAAGGATCAGGAGATCCTGCGCGGCATCGGCACGTGGATGAGCAAGAACGGCGAGAGCATCTATGGCTGCGACCGCAGCCCGCTGCCGGTGCAGCCGTGGGGCACGGCGACTCGCAAGGGCAATCGACTTTATCTGCATGTCTTTGAGTGGCCGGCGGATGGCAAGCTCATCGTCGGCGGCTTGCGAAGCAATCCGATGAGTGCGCGGTTGTTACGAGGCGGGGAGGCGGGTATCCGCCGTGTGAACGCGGACGATGTTGAACTGAGTCTGCCTGCCAGCGCGCCGGATGCGATCGACTCGGTGCTCGTTGTCGATTTCCCGGCCCAGATTGCGACCAATCGGGCGCTCCGCCTGGCTCCGTCGGGTCCATCGACCTTGCTGCACGTCATGGATGGCCGCCTGGACGGCAATGGCATCCGCTACGGCGACGGCAAGACCACCCGCGACGCGACCGAGGAATGGTCCAAGCTCGATGCGACGGTCACCTGGACGGTGCGGGTCCCGCAGACCGCCCGATTCAAAGTGGCGGCTCAATACAACACGGCCGCCAAGGAAGATTCGGGGACGTTCGCAGTCGAGGTGGCCCAGCAGCAGCTTGCCGGCAAAGTTACACCGACCGAAGACCAGCGGACCTTCCGTTTGGATCCGCTCGGCGAGATTACCTTGTCGGCCGGCGAACATACGATCGTGGTGCGCGGCAAGCAGATGAACGGAACCAATCTCATGCGGCTGCGACAGCTGGAGCTCACGCCCGTGAACTAG
>JGI10216J12902_100557557_pt1 | contig 13686 bp, 7 predicted proteins | sample KanNatreferecore_FD_12902 | JGI IMG/M metagenome (IMG submission 12902)
TTCACATTTATGGCATCATTAACTGTTTTACCCGGTGTATAAAAATTCATATCGCTGGGATTGGTAATTCCCGGGTAATACCTCGACGCCCCCGCAGCCTGAACGATCTTACGCGTCGTCAACTCATTCTTAAACGCCTTGTACATGTTCTTCGCGTTGGTACTCCGCAAGGGCACAATGATTCGTTGATCCGTTTTGAACCCCATGTCTTTTGTGTTCATATAATTCATTTGCTTACCAATGACAAGCGCGCAAATGATCAATCCCGCTGAGATGACGAATTGAAACACGACTAATCCTTTACGCATGTTCACGGCCGCCAGGGAATTGGAAAACTTTCCCTTCAATACTTTTATAGGCTTAAATGCAGAGAGGTAAAATGCAGGATAGCTCCCTGCAAGTAATCCGGCACAAATCGTAAGCAATACAAATCCTGCCCACAAGCCCCATTGTGAAGAAAGATCAAACTGCAATACTGCGTTCGACATGCTCCCGAATAACGGCAGCAGTAATACGGTTGCGCATACGGCCACGACAAAAGAAATAACCGCAAGTAAGATAGATTCGCCGAGGAACTGCTGCACAAGGCCGCTCCGCTCGGCACCCAATACCTTACGCACGCCAACTTCTGCTGCGCGTTTAGCTGAGCGCGCAGTAGCCAGATTCATGAAATTGATACAGGCGATTACAAGTATGAACACAGCTATCGACGCCAGTATATAGAGGTAGGAAATATTGCCGTAATTCCCCATGCTTTGGGTTGTAAATCGATTGCTGAAATTGGAACGAAGATGGACATCCTTAATTGAAATTAAATATTGCTTCTTCGAAAAGCCTGCAACCTTAAGGTCAGCGGCCATATATTTATTAACAAAGCCGGGCAGTTTATCTTCTAGTGCTTTCTCCGTTGTGCCGGGTTTCACAAGCAGGTAAGTATAAAACATGTTGTTATAGGAAAAACTAGTCGTGGTTCGAACATACTGGCCAAACTCTCCCGAAGACATTGACAAAATGAACCGGGCCTCCATATGCGAAGGATGATTTCCTTGTCTATACACTCCTGTAACGAGGTAATTGCCGGTGCCATTGGTGTTACTGTTAACCTGCACCATCTTGTTCAGAGCAGATTCGTCACCAAACATTTTTGTGGCTACCTCCTCCGATAACACGATTGAGTTAGGTTGATCAAGACTATTTACAGCATTTCCTTCAGAAAATTCATAGTCAAACACACGGAAAAAAGTGGAGTCGGCTAAATACCCCCGTGTTTCATAAAAAGATCGTAGTTGATTTGCAGGGTCGCGGTATTGCAATAGGGTTTTATCCTCTCCAAAAAGTGGGAGCGTTCGCACATTAGTTTGCACCTCTGGAAACTCCATCTGCAAGGCGGGGCCGAGGGGAGACGGGGTAGCCCAGGCACTGTTTTCGGGATTACCGCCGCCAGAAAATGTAGTCCCCACCATAAAAATACGATCAGCCTTACTGTGATGTTTGTCATAACTGAACTCATGATAGAGATACAGGGAAATTAGCATGCAGCAAGTGAGGCCGGTTGCAAGACCAAGGATGTTGACAAAAGAGAAGAACTTATTGTTCCTCAAACTCCGCCAGGCAACAAGGAGATAATTTCTAAACATAGAAAATCAATTTGCTTCCCGACGCCGGGAAATTATCAAATGCTTATTTTCCTTTGCCTAATTGTCTAATTATTCCGTTCTTAAACTCTTCACTGGATTAGACACCGCCGCCTTCACCGCCTGGAAACTCACCGTTAACAACGTAATGACCAGTGCCCCGAAACCAGCGGATGCGAAAATCCACCAGGGCAGATCGGCCCTGTATTTATAGTTTTCTAACCAATTACTTGTCAGGTACCAACCTACGGGTAAAGCGATCACCAACGAAATCAGCACGAGGATTACAAATTGCTTTGACAACAATTGCCACACATTGGTTACAGACGCTCCCAGTACTTTACGGATGCCGATTTCTTTAGTGCGCTGTTCTGCTACAAAAGATGCTAATCCAAACAATCCGAGGCATGAAATAAATATCGCCAGCACGGCAAAACAGGTAGCCAGCTTACCTATGCGTTCTTCATCTTCAAATTTGTTTGCGAAATCCGTATCCACAAAGTGAAATTCAAACACAGTTGCAGGATCATGTTTTCTCAGCACGTTCTCGATCTTCGACACCGCATCTTTTGCCGGTAAGTTCGGGTTGATCTTGAATTGCACGATGTTCATATTATCATTGCCAACATGAAATAGCGCGCCACGAATAGGTTCATATGGCGACTCAACGATCATATCTTTTACAAGTCCGATAATAGTAAAAGGTTTTCCTTCCCAGGTGAGTGTTTTTCCTACAGGTTTATCCCAGCCCAGGAATTTTGCTGCAGACTCATTGACAATAAATGCGGCCGTATCACTCTTAAATTCTCTCGAAAACTCACGTCCGTCTATCAATTCCCAACCAATCACTTTTCCATATTCATGTGTAACGCCGTTATTGGGAAAATCAACAGCCAGGTTGGGATCCTTCCCTTCCCAGGTAAAACCGCCATTGGTGTTCCATATGGCTGTTGGCGGACTAGTTGCTTCCGCCATCTCAACAACTACATTTGCTGATTTTAGTTCATTCCGGATCGTTTCAAACTTCGGATGAATTACTTCATTCGAACCCACATAAACCTGGCTTTCCCGGTTATATCCTACTGGTCGGTTTTTGGCGTGTTGGATCTGGCGATACACTACAAGGGTGCCAACGATCAATATTACAGAAACCGTGAACTGCACTACGACCAATACTTTCCTGGGAACCGCGGCAAACCGGCTCGCCCGGAACGTTCCCTTGAGTACTCTCACAGGATTAAATGATGAAAGATACAAGGCAGGATAGCTACCCGCGATCAATGCTGTTAATATGCAAACCAACAGTCCCATCAACCAGAAAACTGGACTTGACCATAACATCGATAATTTTTTTCCCGCTATATCATTAAAAAAGGGCAGGGCAAGTGTTACCAATAGCACGGAAAAGATAAAAGCAAAAAAAACCACCATGAACGATTCGCTGAAAAACTGGATCACCAATTGGCGGCGCGCAGAACCCACTGCCTTCCTTACTCCCACTTCTCGCGCACGTTTTTCTGAGCGTGCCGTACTGAGATTCATGAAATTGATGCATGCCAGTAACAACACAAAAAGGCCTATAATGCCAAACATCCACACATACTGAATGCGACCGCCCGTATTCACGCCATTCCTGAAATCCGCATACAAATGCCATTTGCTCATGGGATGCAAAAAGACTTGCGCCTTATACCTCCTCGACTCGCCTGTTTGCTGGTCGAGTTTTACATTTTTAATTTTGGCTGACACCTTCTCCATGTCGGCATTATCTGCCACCTGGGCAAAAGTCTGCGTAAAGTTGCTGCCCCATGGATTTTCCATCTTTTCTACCCACGGGTTTTGGATCAGGTAAAGTTTCCACGGAAGTATGTAACTAATTGTGCTAAAATCTGCATTCGAAGGTATGTCTTTGTAAACACCTGTCACTTTAACATCTACCTTGTTATCCAGGCGCAATACTTTATTGAGCGGTTCCTCGTTGCCAAAAAATGCCTTTGCAAGCGACGAAGCAATAATTATGGAATACGGCTCATTCAATGCAGACCGAGTACCTTTTTCCATATCGAGCGATAACATTTCCGTTATAGCTGGCTCAAAAAAGCTCCCTTCCTTTAGCAATTTCTTATCTCCAAAAGATAGTGTATGATTAAAATTCCAGGATGACTGCACTACATACTTGAAATCGGAGCCGTACTTTTCCCGAATCTGTGCAGCCATCACCGCAGGATTAGCGAACTGAGTTCCTATCTCATTGTTGTATGTTTGATGCTGCATTACCCTTGCCAGGCGGTTATAATTGGCGTACTGTTTATTATATGACACCTCATCCCATATCCACAACCCGATCAGGATGGTGACAGCCATACCTACCGCCAGACCGCCAATATTAATTGCAGAATAACCTTTGCTCTTGATTAGGTTTCTGAATGCTGTTTTAAAATAGTTCTTAAACAAGGAGAAAATTTTTAAAGTTTAAAAGCGAACACAACCCATTTGCGAAATTTTATCACTCTGTTCTTAGACTCTTAACTGGATTTGCCACTGCAGCCTTCACCGCCTGGAAACTAATAGTGGCCAGCGCCACAATTGCCGCAGCAATACCTGCAGCAAAAAATACCCACCATTGAATACTGCTCCTGTAAGCGAAATCCTGCAGCCAAGTATACATCGCATACCAGGCGATGGGGAAGGCAATCACTGCCGCTAACAACACAAGCTTTAAAAAATCCTTCGATATTAGGGTAACTATCGTCCCAACATCTGCTCCCAACACTTTGCGAATACCAATTTCCTTGATCCGCTGTGTGATCGTAAATGCCGAAAGTCCAAATAGCCCCAGGCATGCAATAAATATCGCAATGCATGCAAACAAGGTAAACAGGTTGCCCTGTACCTTTTCTGACCGGTAAAGATTATTGAAATTCTCATCGAGAAATGTATAATCGAATGGAGCGTCAGGAAGAAATTTTCTCCATGTCTTTTCAATATGAGTTAGAGCAACAGGAATATTGTTGCCAGCAAGCTTTACCGACAAATTGCCAAACCCGCCATCTTGCGGATTGGGCATCAACAATATGATGGGTGTGATATGCTGGTGCAACGATTCGAAATGCATGTCCTTCATCACGCCAATCACTTTCCCTTTTGTAATGCCCCCATAATTAAACGCCTTTCCAACAGCGTCTTCGGCCGATTTCCAACCAATAGCTGCAACTGCCGCTTCGTTAATTACGAACGCTGCAGTATCGGTGCTGTACTCGCGCGAAAAGTTCCGGCCGGCTTTCATCTTCATATTATACGTTGTGACGAAATCATGATCCGTCACCACCATTTTTATGTCAGTTTTTATCGGCTGAGACGAATCTCCAACCGGGATGCTTGCATTATCGGCATCCAACAAACGCCCGGTAGGGATGCGTGATGATCGGGCAGTCGCTTTAATCGATGGATTTTGTAACAATTCAGATCGGAATGCATCGTATTGAGGCGTCAATGCAGCATTATAAGGCACCACAACAATATGATCGCGATCATATCCTAGTTCCTTTTTTTGCATGTAACCCAATTGCTGGAATACGATCATCGTGCAAACAATCAGAATAATTGAAATGGAAAACTGTGCTACTACCAACACCTGGCGAAACGAAAAGCCTGATTGCCGTACTTTAAATAAGCCCTTCAGCACTCGCACGGGTTGAAATGACGACATAAAGATGGCAGGGTAAAGCCCTGATACGGTGCCTACAACAAACGGAATCAGCAGAAGCGGCAGCAATATTTTTATTTGCATTAAAGACGAAAGTTCGAGCTGCATTCCGGATAGCCTATTTAGAAATGGCAGTACCAGCCAGGCAATCGAGATGGCTAAAATCATAGCTATGATGGAAATCATAACGGATTCACTCAGGAACTGAATTATGATCTCTTTACGTAGTGCGCCCGATACTTTGCGGATTCCTATCTCCCGTGCGCGTAATGCCGAGCGCGCGGTAGAAAGATTCATATAGTTAATGCAGGCAATAAGCAAAATGAAAAGTGCAATAGCGGAGAAGATGTAAACCCGTTTAATATCGCCATTCTCTTCTGATTCATAATCCAGATGCGAGCGCAAATGAATATCAGTAAGTTTCTGCAGAAAGATGGCTGTACCCTGTGAGGCCTTAGTCGTAGCTTTGGCTCCCATTGGGAAATGCTTGTCTAAAAATGCCGGAAAGCGACTTTCAAGTTTCTTGGGATCATAATGCTCAGGCAACACAACATACGTGAAAAAGGAATTATTCCCCCAGTTCGTACGTAAGTTCTCTTCTCCGTATATACTCGAATCGCGAAGAGTGGGAAAAGAAATCAGCATGCCCGGATGTATGTGCGTATTGGACGGAAATGCCTTGTAAACACCAGTAACTTTTAGATCATACTGATTAAAAATGCGGACGGTCTTATCGAGCGGGTCTTCATTGCCGAAATATTTTTTTGCTTTCTCTTCGCTAAGCATCACGGTGAAGGGATCCTTCAAAGCTTTTTTAGGATTTCCACGGTTAACTCTTATATTAAACACGTCGAAAAGGTGTTCGTCGGCCACAAAAACATCCCGTTCATTAAAAATCTTGTCGCCAAAGCGCATCGGGGTAGGGCCGAATTGCAACAGCCGTGTCATTGTTTGAATTTCCGGAAAATCATTAGTAAGTAAAGGACCAAATGGAGGCGAAATTGTACCCAAATGAAGCCAAACCTTCCCTTCAGCGCTATTGAATTGCCTGGTGATACGATACGTGCGATCGGCTTTGCTATGGTATTTGTCAAAACTGAGCTCGTGAACAATATAAGTGAGAATGAGTAAACAACAAGCGAGGCCAACCGTTAAGCCAAATAGATTTATGAATGAAATAAACTTGTATTTCATCAAATTGCGGAACGCAATTTTTAGATAGTTGGTTATCATGACGTGAAGTTTAGCCTTTTGATCGGTCTGCTAGTCCAGTTTTATAGGCGAAACGGAAGCTCGAATGTTGCACGAATAACTTAAGATTCTACTCCGATCTCAAACTCTTTACCGGGTTAACCAGTGCTGCCCTCACGGCTTTATACCCCACCGTGATCCACGCAATTATGACAGAGGCCAGTATGGCGAGTGCAAAAACACTCACTCCAATGTCTATTCTGAACACGAAGTTCTGAAGCCAGTTCGTCATCATGTACCAGGCCACAGGAACCGCGATCATGAATGCTATTGCGATCAAAATCGTAAATTCTTTGGAAAACAAATAAACAATGCTTCCGACTGAGGCGCCCAACACTTTGCGAATACCTACTTCCTTTGTCTTTTGCGCGGCCATGAAAGAAACGAGTCCATACAAACCAAGACAGGAAATGAAAATGGCGATAAACGCAAATATTTTATAGATCAGCGACAATTGCTTGTCTTGCCGGTAAAAACGATCGATTGTTTCATCTACAAAATGGCTGTCGTAGGCATACTCCGGGTACGTCTTTTCCCAAAGCTTTTGAACCTGGGAAGCTGTTTGGGATAGCGCTCCTGTCCGTATTTTTACAGCAGCGCCATAGTAGAATGATTTTCTGCTTGCAATCGTTAAAGGCTTAACCTCTTCTCTGAGCGAGTTTGTCTTAAAATCTCTTACCACACCAACAATCGGTAGCCATTGTCTTCCGCCAATACGCAGATCTTTGCCGATCGCGTCGGCCGGGTTTTTTACGCCAAGCTTCTTTAATACGGTTTCATTTACTACGATCTCCCGGGTGGTATCGCTTGCAGTAATATTTCTTCCGGCAATCAATGTAAGGCCGAACGTTTTGATGTAATCCTCGTCGCCCCATTTGTGAAAGATGGCAAATTCTTCATCGTTTTTATGATCATATGCAAAGTTCGAAGCCCAGTTATTGTCTGATGAGGCCTCGTCACTGGCAAAAGCCACACTTACAACATTTGGATTCTGCAGTAATTCTTGCTTGAACGGTGCCATTCGCGCGATATGCATACTGTCCGAATACACTGGTACAATCAAAATGGCCTCTTTGCTGAATCCCAGGTCTGCATTTCGTACAAAATTCATTTGACTCACTGCTACAATGGTACCGATAATAAGTACCTGTGAAATAGCAAACTGAGTGATCACCAAAGCGCGGCGAAGGGAAATTCCTCCCACACTGGCGGACGTAATTTTACTCTTTAAGGCAAGCGCAGGCCGAAATCCGGAAAGAATCATTGCCGGATAAATACCCGATAATAAAGTTACCAGCAAAACAGTAGCGATCATAAACAGGAGCGTGCCCGGCATAAGCAGGGAAACCGATGCGGGCACACTAGCCACATGCGACAAGAAAGGCATGGCTAATTGAGCAATCACCAAAGCGATGACGGATGAGAAACTAACGATCAGAAAAGTTTCGCCCAACACCTGGGCTATCAGCTGAGGGCGTTGACTGCCCAACACCTTTCGGATTCCTACTTCTTTACTCCGGCCAACCGCCTGGGCGGTCGACAGGTTTACAAAATTTATCGAGGCCATCACAATTATCAGCATTGCGATCAGCGAAAGCGTCCACAACACAGAGCGGCTAACACTATGGTCACCCATATTTCCGTAGCGCGCATCAAAATGCATATCAGCCAGCGGTTGCAATACATGAGCACGCTCTTTACTATTGCGTAATTGATAGTTCTTTTTTACAAAACCTTGCAATTGCGTATTAATTGTTGCCGCGGCTACGTTTTTTTGCAACAAAACATAAACCTGGTGGCTGCTGCTGAGACTGCCCCACTCGGGGGAGTAATAGTAATTGCGGGGATATTGCTTGATTGTTTCATAGGAAACAAACAGCGGAATATTAAAATCAGAATTGTCGGGTGCATCTTCCACCACGCCACTCACCTTCAGCAGGGCGGTATTATCGAGCAATAAGAATTGCCCCATCGCTTTTGTCCAGTCGCCGAAATATTTGGTAGCCGAACTCCTATCAAGCACTGCACTTCCAGGTTGCTTCAGTACGGCCGCGTTACCAGCCAGCCATTTGACATCGAATATGTCGAAGTATTCGGGGTAAGTAAATGCAAGATTGCGATCCTCTATAAATTTTTTACTGATGGCAACATCGGAATTGGGGTTGATACCCAAAACAGTGATCTGGTTGTTTGAACTCGACGATACTGGAGCTATCTTTTCGAACTGCGGAAAATCGAGTTTAAGCGCATCGTAGGCGGGAGCAGGAATTCCTGGGTTGTGGTCTTCACCGCCGTCGCTGTTTTGGCCAGTAGTGACAACACGGTAAATTCGGTCATAATTTGCTTGGAATTTATCGTAACTCAATTCATATCTGACAACGACAAAAATCAACAGGCATGCGGCAATGCCGATAACAAGCCCAAACACATTTATTAAGGTATAGCCTTTATGACGAACAAGATTTCTAAAAGCTATAGTGAGATAGTTTTTAATCATGGCTATACTATAATACCGAAAGTCAAAATCAAAAAGGAAGAATTAGAAAGTCAAAAGTTAAAAGTCAAAACACGGGTCCATACGGCGTCGGAACTTTCTTTAAACCCGCCGGCCCGCACCAGGCAATCAGCGAATTATTTTTTGACTTTTTACTTTTGACTTCCAGCTTGTCTTACTTACACCAATATGTTTTCAGTCACCGTTTGCCCGTCGAGCATCCGGATGATTCTATGGCTATAACGCGCATCGTGTTCACTGTGGGTAACCATCACAATTGTAGTGCCTTGCTCATTCAGATCTGTAAGCATCTGCATTACTTCGTTACCATTGCTGCTATCGAGATTACCGGTAGGCTCATCCGCCAGTATCAGCTTAGGGCGGTTAACTACTGCCCGCGCAACAGCCACGCGCTGTTGCTGACCACCCGATAACTGCTGTGGATAGTGATTGCGGCGGTGCATGATCTGCATTTTGTCGAGCACCTCCTCCACCCGCTTTTTTCGCTCGGCAGATTTAACGCCTGTGTAGATCAGCGGGAGTTCAACGTTTTCAAAAACAGTTAGTTCATCAATCAGGTTAAAGCTTTGAAATACGAAGCCAATATTGTGTTTGCGCAAGTCTGCTCTTTTACGCTCATTGAATTTTGCCACCTCGATTCCGTTGAAAATGAAGCTTCCGTTATCAGGATCATCGAGTAAACCAAGGATGTTCAGGAGGGTTGATTTACCGCAGCCAGAAGGCCCCATCACAGCCACAAATTCACCTTCTTTTACATCGAGGGTCAATTTATTCAAAGCAACAGTTTCCACTTCTTCGGTGCGGTATGTCTTTTCCAGGTTGGTGATCTTAATCATGAGCGTTTTTTTTAAATAACTAAAATATATGGGTGATAAATGACAATTTACAATGAATTGAGCATGCGATAAAGTAACAACGATTTCTCTCCCTTTTTTGTTACAGGTGCGGTAGCCTGCTCCGCCTCGTCGCAAGGAGATTTCTTTTCAAGCTTTATTGGCTGCATGGCCTTGAGATTATCGCAAACATTGGCACCTGTATGTACAAGGTTTCCACAACTTTGGCAGATAATAACTGCACAGATCAATAATAGCATTCTCATAAACTTGATTTTTAGGTGTTACTTTTTCAATACCAGTTCCTGCATCGTACCATAGTTTTCATAGCTGCTGGTAATCACTTTGTCGCCGGGTTTCAGGCCATTTAGCACTTCGTAGAAATCGGGATTTTGACGACCCAGTTGAATATCTACCTTATAAGCAATCTTTCCATCGTCGGATACTTTAAAAATCCAGTTACCACCTGTTTGCTGGTAAAATCCACCCTTTGCAACTTGCACCGCCTCTACTTCATCACTAAACGCGAGGCGAATCTGAAGCGTTTGCCCGCGACGAATGCCTTGCGGCACCTGGCCAACAAATTCCATGTCCACCTGGAACCTGCCACTTGTTACCTGTGTATAAACTTTCTTTATTTCTAGTATGTAGTCTTTGCCCGCAAATGTGAACTCCCCGCGGAGACCAGGTATAATTCGGGAAAGATAATGTTCATCAACGTCCACCCTTACTTTAAAACCGCTGAGTACGTCGATCTGTCCCAGGCGGTCGCCTTTGTTTTTTGACTGACCAATCTCAGCATCGAGCGAGGTTAGTTGGCCGTCGACCGGAGCACGGACAATCAGATCACCAACTTTCTTCTGCATTACATTCAGGGCATTCTGTGAACCCTCATAGCTCTGACGGGCCTGAGTCAATTGCTGCTTTGTAGAAATTGAATCCTGTTCCATGATTTGGTCGCTCAATTTCTTTTTCTGCAAATAATAATTATAGTCATTTTCCGCTTTTTTGAATTCTTGAAATCCAATAACTTTCTGTTCGTATAACTTCTTATTCAGCAAATAAATACGTTCAGCTTCCCTCAATTGGCTTTCTACATCTGTAAGCTGGTTGCGGCGCGTAACTGTATTCTGTTGAGCGGCGTTTTGCGAAATCTGCATCTGAGTTAGCAGGTTATACACATTTGTTTGTTGTGTAACCAGTCCAAGTTCCAGGTCGGTATTCGACAGGCGCATAATTGGCTGACCCTTTTTCATTACAGTACCATCTTCCACGTACCTTTCTTCCACTCTGCCACCTTCGCTCGCATCGAGATAGATGGTCGTAAGAGGCATAACAACTCCATTGACCGGTATGGTTTCCTGGAAAGCACCTTTCTTTACTTCACTGACGGTAATCCGTTCCGTATCTACATTCAGCCGTGATTTGCCCGACGTAAAATACCAGCTGGCCACAATCAGGGCCACCACTCCAACAATTCCTGCGATTGTGAGAAGCTTCTTCGTTGTCCATTTCTTTTTAGCAATAACTCTGTCCACCTTAAGTCTGTTTTTTTTAGGTTCTGATTCTGAAAATCATCCCGCGCACTTTATGACCAACACATAAGAAGCAACACGGGATGACGTAACATAACATTCGAAAAATCGTACAGAAGAGTATCACAACAATGTGCCAGCCTGCTATTTTCTGGTTATCAGTAGCTTATCAAGAAATTGCTATTAAACTCCGTTCGCTAACGAACACAAACTGTCCGGTTTCGATACAGTTGCTTAATAAGAGCATTTACAGCTAAAAAATTAATTGCCATGCGTTTGTAATTATGGTATAATTTGAGCGGGGAATGTTGCATACAACAAGCTAAAATATTTTTACCCATTATGGTTTTGAAGAATGCCTCGGTTTTGGTCATCGACGACGACACAGATGTGCTCACTGCCGTAAAACTCCTGCTGAAACAAGAAGCCAAAGAAGTAGTGACCGAAAAAAACCCCGAAAATCTCCGATGGTTGCTTTCGAAACAGGAATTCGACTGCATCCTGCTCGACATGAATTTTACCAGTTCGATTCACACAGGCAATGAGGGCCTTTTCTGGCTGCGTAAGGTTAAAGAGATGAAATCCCAGGCAGCAGTTATAATGATAACTGCTTATGGGGATATCGATCTGGCCGTACGTTCCTTAAAGGAAGGCGCGGCTGATTTCGTTATCAAACCCTGGCATAACGAGAAGCTGATTACCACTATAAAGGACGCCCTTAAACAAAAAGAGGCAGGAAAAACAGGTGGCGCTTATCAATTCAGTAATGACTCCATTATTGGTACTGAACTAATCGGAGAATCTGAAGTGATACAAGATATTTTTTATAAGATAGACAAAGTGGCTCCAACCGATGCCAACATCCTTATCCTGGGTGAAAACGGTACGGGAAAAGACCTGATCGCCAAAGCTATTCACCAAAAATCACTACGCGCTGCCAAACCTTTTGTGAAAGTTGATGTGGGAGCGCTTACCGAAACCCTTTTCGAAAGTGAACTGTTCGGCCATAAAAAAGGCGCATTTACCGACGCAAAAGATGATAGGACGGGTCGCTTCGAGGCTGCCAATACTGGCACTCTTTTCCTCGACGAGATTGGCAACATTTCGTTACATCAGCAAGCCAAATTGCTTACAGTTTTGCAAAGCCGGCAGGTAACGAGGTTGGGATCCAACCAACCAGTTCCGATCGACATACGGCTGATTTGCGCCACTAACCTGCCGATACAAGAACTGGGAAACGAAAACCGTTTTCGCAAGGATCTTATCTATCGAATAAACACCGTCGAAATTACCGTTCCACCACTTCGCAAACGTGAGGGCGATATCATCAAACTGGCCAATCATTTCGCCCAATTATATTCAGACAAGTACCTCAAACCAGTTATTCATTTCGACTCTGCTGCACGGGAAAAACTCACCCAATACCATTATCCTGGTAACGTACGCGAATTGCAGTACACCATCGAACGGGCAGTCATCATGTCTGATGGCGATACGCTGAGTGCCAAAGACCTGATCTTCTCACCACTGGAATCAGTTGCCGAAACAGTTGCCGACCCGGCCGACTTAAAATTGAGCACACTAGAAAAAAACACAATTTTGAGAGTCATCGAAAAACATAATGGGAATATCACCAAGGCGGCGCGGGAATTGGGATTAACGAGAACAGCACTTTACAGGAGACTGAGCAAATACGATATTTGAGGGTTAAACTCTATAAACGCTAAACAGCACTCATGTTCCAAAAATTTGAATGGCGTATTTTAATACGGGTCTTCTTCCTCTTCATAACCCTAAGCGGAGCAGCCTATTTATTGGTGAGCACTAACTATGTATACCTGATACTCGCAGGGTTGGTCATCGTGCTGCAATTGATCGATTTTTATCGTTTTAACAAAAAGACGCAAGACGAGGTACAACAGTTTGTCGAAGCAATTCACTATCGCGATTTCTCACGGAACTTTGACGTTAAACACGCTACCCCAGAAATACAACCATTACGGAAGGGTTTTAATGAAATCAATACCACATTCAAGGTGATCAGCCGGGAGAAGGAAATGCAATATCAGTACCTGCAACGGATCCTGGAACTGGTTGATACGGGCATCATGTCATTTGAAACCAATACAGGAGATATAGGATGGATGAATGAATCGCTTAAAAGAATGCTTTCCATTCCTTACCTGCGTACCGTGCATTCGCTGGAAAAAAG
>JGI10216J12902_101680128_pt1 | contig 13684 bp, 11 predicted proteins | sample KanNatreferecore_FD_12902 | JGI IMG/M metagenome (IMG submission 12902)
ACCAGCGATATTGCAATAGACCTGGGAACGGCAAATACTCTGATTATTTACAAAGACAAAATAGTGGTAGATGAACCTTCCATCATCGCCCTTGATAAAGTAAACAGCAAAGTATTAGCGATTGGACGAGAAGCAATGCAGATGCATGAAAAAACTCACGACCATATCAAGACCATTCGTCCCTTAAAGGAAGGTGTAATCGCCGATTTCCAGGCAGCTGAAATGATGATCAGGGGACTGATCAAGATGATTGACACAGGGAAACGGTTATTTCCGCCTTCATACCGAATGGTTATCTGTATTCCTTCAGGAATAACTGAAGTAGAGAAAAGAGCCGTAAGAGATTCGGCGGAGCACGCCGGAGCCAAGGAAGTTTACATGATATACGAACCCATCGCTGCCGCCATAGGAACGGGAATCGACATTGAACAGCCGATCGGCAACATGATCGTCGATATAGGCGGAGGTACAACCGATATAGCAGTTATTGCATTGTCGGGTATCGTCTGCGATCAGTCAATTAGGGTAGCAGGTGACACATTCAACAGAGATATTCTTGACTATATGCGCCGACAACATAATCTGTTGATAGGTGAAAGGTCAGCAGAAAGAGTGAAGATAGAAGTTGGTTCGGCACTTACAGAATTGGACGATGGACCCGCCGACTATGAAATACGCGGCCGTGATTTGATGACAGGTATTCCGAAAACAATCAAGATCTCATATTCCGAAATCGCTTTCGCTCTTGATAAATCGGTTTCAAAACTGGAAGAAGCAGTTCTTAAAGCCCTTGAGACATCGCCCCCCGAACTTTCGGCTGATATCTACGAACGTGGTATCTATTTAACCGGAGGCGGTGCATTGTTGCGGGGACTTGATAAGCGCCTAGCATTGAAAACAAAATTACCGATCCATGTCGCGGATGATCCATTGCGCGCTGTCGTACGTGGTACAGGCCAGACCCTGAAGAACATCCAACAATTCCGAGCTGTGTTGATGACATAAGCCCATGGAACGGCTCATCCTATTTATTTACCAGAATCGGGCTTTTTTCACTTTTCTCCTGCTGGAAATATTTTGTGCATGGCTCATTGTTCAGAATAATGCTTATCAAGGCACCAAGTTCTTCAACTCTTCTAATGGATTGGTTGCTGCAATGAATAGTTTTTCTCAAAGCGTTCGGGACTATTTCCAGCTTAGTGAAGTCAACCGGATGCTTGCAGAAGAAAACGCTTCGTTAAAAAAAGAGCTGGAACAACAAAGAAAACAGATCTATCCAATTTCAAATATTCCTATTGACACAACTGCAGTTGTCAGGGTCGATACAATACCTATTAAAAAATATGACTTCATAAGTGCGAAGGTTGTCAACAATCACGTCGACTTCTTTAAAAATTTCATAACAATTGATAAGGGAAAAGATGCTGGTATCGAGCAGGGCATGGCAGTGATCAGCCCGTTGGGGGCAGTAGGAAAAGTGAAGATAGTGTCAAATCATTATAGTGTTGTTACATCGATACTTCATATTGATGTAATGGTATCGGCTGTATTAAAACGAACTGAACATTTCGGCACTATTCAATGGGATGGGCGAGACCCTGACATAGTCGAGTTTAAATACATTCCACCACACGCTAGTCCGGTAAAGGGAGACACAGTAATAACGTCCGGATATAACGCCATTTTTCCTGAAGGTGTAATGATTGGTGTGGTTGATGCAGTGAAGCTAAATGAAGCTGCTTTGTTCTATGATCTTAAAGTGCGATTAAGCCAGGATTTTAGAAAGCTTTCATTCGTGAACGTGGTAAAGAACCACAGGCAACATGAACAGGATTCAGTTGAACAAGTTATAGAAAAGTTAGAAAGATGAGCAGGGTAAGTATTCTGCAAATAGTATCCTTTTTTATCTACCTTTTGTATCAGGTGCTGATACTCCAAAACGTAGTGCTGTTCCATACTGCATTCTGTTTTTTGTATGTGGCATATTTGCTTGTACTTCCTGTTGAAACTAATCCTTTAGCGTTAATGGGAATCGGATTCGTAATGGGGTTTGCCGTGGATATGTTTTACGATAGCCTGGGCTTACACGCCTTTGCCTGTGTGTTGATCATGTATCTTCGGAACTATTGGCTTAACAACCTTACCCCACAAGGAGGTTATGACAGTAACGATGTCCCTTCGTTGGCGCTCAATGGCATTCAATGGTTCACGGTGTACGCCACACCATTGGTGTTGCTCCACCATAGCGCATTGTTTTTTACTGAAGCAGGTGGATTTGGAATGTTTTGGTTTACACTGTGGAAGATCATTACCAGTTCTTTATTTACGCTACTGGTAATTTTAATCGCGCAGTTCTTGTTTCCCAGCCGGAGACCTCGTTAGTTTTGTGGCTTGTTTTGGATCTGCCCCTGGCTCTTAATCGAACACACATTCGTCCACGCACTGTTCTGAGTTGATAGATTAAACGTCGGAAAAAATGAATGAAGGAAGGAAAGAAATAATTCAGGCCGCGATCATATTGGTTGGTGTCATCTTCCTGATCAAACTCTTTTTTATTCAGGTACTCGACGGACGGTATGCCGAGCTGGCGGACAGCAACGCTATTCTTAGGACAGTTGATTACCCAGTTCGCGGATTGATAAAGGATCGGAATGGAAGGCTCATCGTCTACAATACGCCTGAATTTGACCTCTTAATTATTCACAAAGAGGTTAAGACCCTTGATTCTGCGCGGTTTTGTCAGGTCTTTGACATGAGTCCCGCGACATTAAGGTTAAAGTTCAAAGAGCTGAAGGCGAAAAGGGAATACTCACCACTCAAGCCTACAACTTTTCTCACACAGCTTTCGACTCGCGACTTTGCAAAAATCCAGGACAATATCGACGATTTTAAAGGCTTTTATATTCAAGCGCGAACTACCAGAGCGTATCGTGATCGGGCTGCTGCAAATGCAATCGGTTATGTAAGTGAGATTTCGAAAGACAAACTCGCAAAAGACAAGAGTGGATTTTACAAACAGGGCGACTACATTGGTCAAAGTGGAATTGAAGCTTATTACGAAGATTATCTTCGTGGAAAACGTGGAGTCAGATATAGCCTAAGAAACGTAGACGGTGTTGAAAAAGGCTCATTTAGAAACGGTGCAATAGACACCCTGTCTATTCCCGGCCAGGACATCATCACCACGATCGATCTAGATTTACAGGTCTATGGTGAATACCTCATGAAAGGTAAGGCAGGCAGTATAATTGCGATAGAGCCTTCCACTGGTGAAATACTATCAATGGTGTCCGGCCCTTCGTACGATCCGACAATGCTAACTGGCCGTAACTACAGCTCAAACTTTGTGCTTATCAGCAACGACACTAATAAGCCGCTGTTTAACCGGCCCTTGATGGCGCAATATCGGCCCGGCTCAATATTTAAGATCGCGCAAGCTATGGTCGCGTTGCAGGAAGGAGTTGTTAACCCGGACACTCGCTTTCGCTGTGACCGTTCAATAATCAATTGCCACGGCTCTCACTCAAACGAAGACTTGCGTGGTGCTATTACGCATTCGTGCAACCCTTATTTTTGGAATGTTTTACGTCGAATGCTGAATAAAGGCGTTTCAAATAATCCATTTGATGATACACGAGTAGGTCTCGCAGAGTGGAATAAGCATATCACAAGTTTTGGATTTGGGAAGCCATTAGGTATTGACCTGCCAAATGAAAAGGGCGGGCTCGTTCCTAGTCCGGCTTATTACGACAGGGCCTATGGTGGCAGGCCATGGAAATTCTCAAACATATATTCCATTGCGATTGGAGAAGGAGAGAATATGGTGGTACCGCTGCAGATGGCAAACTTCGCCGCAACGATCGCGAATAAAGGATATTACATTACCCCTCACCTCGTCAAAGCAATTGGCGATTCACGGCAACCTCTTCCACAATTCGTTGAAAAACACCTTACAACTATTGACTCGGCAAATTTCAGAATCGCCGCCGATGCAATGCAGAACGTGGTCGCTGAAGGAACAGGATCGTATCGGGCGAAACTTAAGGACATGGTAGTATGCGGCAAAACAGGTTCCGTTCAAAATGAGCCACGGCCCGATCATTCGGTTTTCATCGCTTATGCGCCAAAAGAAAATCCAAAGATCGCAGTGTCAGTATATGTTGAGTATTCGGGCCAGGGGGCCAGGGCGGCTGCTTCAATCGCCAGCCTTATGATTGAAAGGTATTTGTACGGCGGTACTAAACGGCCGAATATTGAAGAGTATGTATTAAAGGGTAAGTTCCTGGACTAGTTAACAATGAACAGAGACAAACTACTTTCAACAAACATTGACTGGGTAACGGTAGCCATATATGCGGCAATCGTAATCTGGGGATGGCTGAATATTTACGCCGTGACTTACGATCCCGAAGCGAGTTCATCAATTTTCAATCTTGACATCAATGCCGGTCCCGTCAATGCCGGCCGGCAGCTGTTATACATCGTCGGGGCTGTTCTTATCATCATTGTCATCCTTATTATTGACATGCGATTTTACGAAACGTTCGCATACATCATTTACGGGTTAATATTATTCCTGCTTCTTTTGGTTCCTATTATCGGAAAAGAAGTTGGTGGTAACAAAGCATGGCTTGGTATTGGAACATTTGGTGTTCAGCCTTCTGAATTTGCAAAGTTTGCGACAGCGCTGACAGTCGCCAAGTTTATTGGATCCGTTGGGTTCAAAATGGATCACATGCGCAATCAGGTAATATTGTTTGCTATGATCGGGATTCCAATGGTCTTAATTCTTCTGCAAAAGGACACCGGGACCGCGCTCGTTTTTACTGCCTTCACTGTCGTATTTTTCCGCGAAGGAATGGCGCCATTTCTTATTCTTGCTGGCATTGCTGCGGGAATAATCTTTGTACTCACGTTACTCGTCAATGAGTATTACCTATTTGCAGGTATTGGCATACTCCTGGCCGCGGCCATTTTGTTGGGAAAGAAAAAGATCAAACGAATCGTAACGTTAAGCGCGATTGCAATAGCGCTCTGTAGTATAATTGTCAGCGTCGATTATGTCATAACCAATGTCTTAAAACCTCACCAACAGAACCGCGTCAAAGCATTGATCAATCCCGACGCCGATCCCAAAGGATTCGGATGGAATGTGACCCAATCAAAAATAGCAATCGGAAGCGGTGGATTCTTCGGAAAAGGATTTTTGGAAGGAACGCAAACGAAGTTCAATTTTGTACCTGAGCAAAGTACTGACTTCATCTTTTGTACTATTGGCGAAGAGCACGGTTGGCTCGGTAGTTTGTTCATGATGGCTCTTTTTGTCGGACTACAGCTAAGGGTAATTTACATTGCCGAACGACAAAAGAACAGGTTTGCACGAGTGTATGGCTACTCCGTTGCGTGTATCTTTTTCTTCCACTTTGCAGTGAATATCGGTATGACCATCGGACTTTTTCCTGTGATCGGTATCCCTCTGCCTTTCTTTAGTTACGGGGGTTCAGGACTTTGGGGATTTACAATTTTGTTGTTTATTCTGCTGAAGCTGGACGTTCATCGCATGCAGGTATTGCAGCGGATCTAGCGAATATCAGACAAATCTTTTCTCAACGAGTTCCATGAATTCATGAAACTCTTCACTGTCGTGATCCCACGCTGACGCATGCTCGTCCTCGATGTATCGGATTGCTGCTTTCATTGTGTCCAACTTGTCAAGGTGATCAATCGCTTCGCTGAAAAGCTCGAAGTCACCGTGAAACAGTACTTTGGTGAACATGAACTTTTGATTGATAGTCAGGTTATCTTTGATCTTTTTTATTTTTTGAAAATTGTCAACAATGCTCGGTCGGCCTTGTCGCGTAGTATGTGAATCATTGATGCTTGCCGATTGAGATGCTGGCTGCAAAATATGATTGGATTTAGTTACAGGCGGTTGAGGCGGCGGTGTTTTTTCCTTTTGAATAACCGGCTCTGGCTTGACAACTTTTTGGGGTTCAGGTTCTGGCGCTTTTGAAACGTAAAACTTGTTGGCGTCAAGGGAAACAACGGAGGAAAACTTTGCGAGGTAGTCTTCAACATCCTCTGGATTGAAACCGACTTCTTCCAGGATCTGATCGAGAATTGAGAACGCCTCATTTCCGGAAATCTCTTTCACACCCTTCTCCTCCAGCTTTTGCAACATCTTTTCCAAAGGCGCTTTATTGACTTTCAAATATTTGATCTCTTGCCTAAAGGGGCCAACTTCCAGTTTGTTGTTATCCCCGGCTATGATCATTGAGAAAAAATCGTACGGATCAAAGACGACCATTAACGTCTGGTTCACTGCTTTTTTTAAGAGCGGTGCAAAATTCGCTTGATCAATGCTTATGTTTTTGGACAAAAGCGTCATCAGATTTTCAAGCGCCTCCTTCACCTCCGCACTTTCGTAATTGAAGTAAGGACTCTTTAACTTTTTATTTTCCTCCCTCCAGTTCTTAAACAGCGCACTGATAACAAAAAAATTTACCTGTTCGACATTACACAACGACAGGATTTCAGATCCTGAGATCCGTGTTTTGGTAGAAAAAAAATCCCTTAATATTTTGTCGGAATAGGCATCCCCGTACTGCGCAATCGCTTCCAGGCTGATCTTCTCGTCCATGCGGATTATCTTGAATTGATGTTATTAATACTCGATCTAAAGTTAATGGATATTCGCCAATGTAACAGTTCCAAGGCGCTGTCGATAAGCCCTATTCCGTCAAGGGTGGTCCGCCGGTTGAAGTTCTATATAAAAACGCGACGAATGGTAAAACCTTGCGCGTGGGATTCGACATCCAAAGCCGCTCACCGAAGGGGTTGTCTCAGAGGCGATTAGGAGACGGGCGGCTGACGCATTCGCCGACCCGGTAATAGTCGGTTAAACGTGGGACACCTATCAGATGTCGGTTCTAACGTCTAAATTTAGCCCATGTTTATTGAACCAAATCTTGGAGGAAAGTACACCCAGGGTCGCTTTGGATGGATCGAAGTGATTTGTGGATGTATGTTTTCTGGAAAAACCGAGGAGCTTATCCGACGGCTCAATCGAGCAACAATAGCCAAACAGAAAGTCGAAATATTCAAACCAGTGACAGATACTCGCTATCATCATACAGAGATCGTGTCGCACAACGAAAATGCGATCCGTTCCACTCCGGTGAATTTCGCCAGCGATATATTGTTGCTTGCCGGCGACTGCGACGTGGTGGGTATCGATGAAGCACAATTCTTTGACGACGCGCTGGTTGACGTTTGTAATAATCTTGCAAATAGTGGAAAACGAGTTATAGTGGCAGGGCTTGATATGGATTATGAGGGTAAACCTTTTGGACCAATGCCGAACCTATTAGCAGTGTCGGAATTCGTCACGAAAGTACATGCAATTTGTGCGCAGACGGGTGAGCTTGCTTCTTTCTCTTTTCGATTGACTAACAATGACGCTCAGGTGATGTTGGGAGAAAAAGATGAATACGAAGCCCGAAGCCGAAAAGCTTTTTTTGAAGGCATGAAGGCAAGAAGAAAATGAAAGCATTGCGAAGCCGCATTCTTTATTTCGCCGTGCTCACTGCGATCTTTGCAGACGTTTCATTAATAGCAATAGCACAAGATATTCCGCTTGGAACGTGGCGGACTCATCTTTCCTATCATCAGATCAATGTTGTCACTTTTGGCGATCAGACTGTTATTGCTTCAGGCAATCATGGTATCATGGTTCTCGATCAACGTGATAACAGCATCTCAACCTACTCGAAGATCAACGGGTTAATTGGAACCTCCATTACCTTTATCGGCTTCGACAATAAAACGCAGCGCCTCATCGTAACTTATGCCGATGGCCAATTTGACGTTATTGATAGTAAATCTGAGATCGTCGGATTTGATCCAACAAAAAATTCTTCTTTGATCGGTTCGAAAAAGATCAACCATGTGTATATCGTTAACTCCATCGCTTACCTGGCGTGCGACTACGGTATGATCGTATTCGATGTGAATCGTTTACTCGTTAAAGAAACTTGGAGAGGCCTGGGTGATGCGGGTCAGGCCTTGAACGTTTTTCAAAGTACTATACGTGGTGACAGCATTTTCCTTGCAACCGGGAAAGGAGTGATAGCCGGTGCTCTTAAAGACAACCTTCAGGATTATAACAATTGGAAAAGATTTGATAGTAGTGAGTTCGCGCAGGCGGTGCAACACATTGCGGAATTTAACAACGAAGTGTATTGCGGGATAAACGAGTCCGGAATATTCAAGTATGACGATGCACAATGGGTAAAAGCCTCTTTCCTGCAAGGATCTTCATTCGTGTCGATTCATTCATCGCAGAACAACTTGTTTATAGCCGCGATTAATGGTCTGTATAGACTTGCTCCTGATGACGAGCTTTTGCAGATAACCAATCAGTATATTGACCGGCCAAATTTTTCTACGGAAGACACTAATGGTAAATTATGGGTTGGTGATGGAATAAATGGGTTGGTAACGAATTCTCCTGGTGACTTTGTAAGTATGATCCCAAATTCTCCCACTGGTGATCAACCATTTAATCTTATATACGACAATGGTATAATGTATTCTCTCTCCGGTGGTTACTCAACGAATGCTGTGGCATTGGGAAATCCCGGACGCCTGGACTCATTTCGCGAGGGTTCATGGATAACCAGCGAATCAACGTTGGATGATCTCACTGACCTTGCATTAGATCCCACCTCTGGCAAAAGTTTTGTCTCTTCGTTTGGATATGGTGTTGAAGTTCGTGACTTGCAAAATAACACCATCGTGTTCAATGACACGAACAGCCCATTGGTAAATACAAATCCCCCAGGTCCTTTTGTAAATATTCCTTCGCTAGCGACTGGGGCGAATGGCGTTTGGGTAGCTAATTATGCTGCATCCACACCTCTACATTTGATCGACGCTAACAATACATGGACGTCGTTTTCTTTTCCGTTTGAGCAATCGAAGTATCCTCTGAAGCTCGTCGTTGACTTTTACGGCAGTGTGTGGATGGCACTTGATCCCCTGCACGGTGGAGGGATTATGGTCTTTAATGAAAAAGAAAATAAGTCAGTATTTCTAAATGAAGAAGCGGGCTCTGGTGGATTACCCGACAATGCCGTCAACGAAGTTACGATTGACAGGAATGGTTATATCTGGGTTGGAACTAAATTTGGCATAGCTTATTTTAATGATCCTACCTCTGTCTTTTCTGGAAATGTCAATGCCATCAAACCGATTTACGATGGAAGGTTCCTGCTGAGAGATGATAATGTTACGTCAATTGCAGTGGATGGGGGAAACCGGAAATGGATTGGAACTGAACGGGGCCTTTGGCTTTTTAATGATTCGGGAGAACAGTTGATTTACAATTTTACAGCTGAAAACAGCCCGTTGTTGTCCGATGTGATTCGGGACGTTGAAGTAAATGGACAAACGGGGGAGGTGTTTATAGGGACTGGGGAGGGACTTATTTCATTCAGGTCGGACGCCACTCAAAGCGAAGGAATGTTCGAAGAGGTCAAAGTTTTCCCTAACCCTGTTACACCGAACTTTGTAGGGTCAATTGGAATTACCGGCCTTGCAACGGACGCGCTAGTGAAAATTACTGACGTGAACGGAAAGCTTGTTTGGCAAACGAGGGCGAATGGGGGATCTGCCAGCTGGAACTTACGGGATGTGACCGGCCGCCGACCATCTACGGGAGTATATATTGTCTTTGCGGTTACCGATGACGGCCGGGATAGCGCCGTGGCTAAGATCGCTTTTGTAGATTAATATTTAGGTCGAAATTCACGAATGCTACATAAAACACGCGGTATTGTTTTCAGGTTTACCAAGTATGGTGAAAGCTCTATCATTGTTAACATTTTTACAGAAATGTTCGGCCTGCAAAGCTACATCGTGAATGGAGTACGAAGCAGGACAATGAAAAGCCGGATAGCATTGTATCAACCTCTGACGTTGTTGGACCTGATTGTATACCACCGGGAGAACGCAAATATCAACAGAATTAAGGAGGTAAAATGCCTCTATCCATATCAATCCATACATGCTGATATAAGAAAGTCAGCGGTGGCGCTTTTTATAAACGAAATCGTAAACAAGACAGTTAAAGAAGAAAGTCATGCGAACGAGATGTGCGACTTTATGATCAAGTCGTTTGTTACTCTGGATCAACTTGAGAGCCAGATTGAAAACTTTCACCTCAGGTTCCTGTTAAAGCTGAGCCGTCTTTTGGGTTTTGGTGCATACAATACAAATGAAATTCTTGGAGCAAGAATGATCGATGGCGGCACCGAAAAACTTTTGACAGAGTTGATAGAATCAGACTATACCGACGCATTGGCGTTAACGAATTCCCAGCGCAGGGAAATACTTGAATTGCTCCTGCGATTTTATAGCGACCACGTACCTGTCGGAGAAGTTCGGTCTGTACAAGTGCTACGTGACGTTATAGGTTAGCTCGACATTACGAAAGTCTTTTTGCAACCTCTGACCAATTCACAACATTCCACCAATTAGCAACATATTCGTTTCGCTTGTTCTGGTATTTGAGATAGTAGGCATGCTCCCAAACATCCAATGCCAGGACCGGCGTGCCCTTAAGCTCGCTCGAATCCATCAAGGGGTTATCCTGATTTGGTGTTGACCCGATCTTTAATTTACCATTATCATTAACAAGCCATGCCCATCCCGAACCAAAACGACCGATGGCAGCTTGCGTGAATTGTTCTTTGAATTTGTCGAAGGAACCAAAAGCTCCATTCAACGCTTCAGCGACCTTACCGGCGGGGGCCGCACCCGTTGACGGCGCCATTACCTGCCAGAAGAAATTATGGTTCCATGTACCACCACCATTATTTTTTGCTTTTGCGGAGAGCTTTGACGCATTGGCAAAAAAATCCTTTTCGGTTGCAAAAGAAATTTTCTCAGCCGCAATTGCGTCATTGACATTCTTCACATAAGTGCTATGGTGCTTGTTGTAATGAATATCCATCGTCATAGCATCAATGTTAGGTTCCAGCGCATTATATGCGTAGGGCAGAGGTACTTGCGAAAACTGAAGTGCTATTGAATCATTATGATTTGATAAATTAGAATTCAATGCAAACGTCTCGGTGTTTGGAATAAGCGGTACACCGAGCGAGGTAATTACGGTGGCCTTCAGGGAATTTTGGATAAACTTTCGGCGTGAAGTATTCATTTGAATGTTCATTATTAACATCAGTAAATTTACCCAAAAATCTTTAGCTTGCTGAACCAATTAAACCCGTCTTGTACCTATGAAGGAAATATTGTACGAGGAAATTCCGTCACTCGACCTGGCGGATTTTAATGGCGGTAATCTTGAAAAGAAAGAGAAGTTTGTTTCAACGCTTGGGGCAGCTTATCACAATATTGGTTTCGTTGCAGTAAAGAATCATTCCCTCACACAGACAATGCAGGAGCAGCTTTATGCTGCCATTAAAAAGTTCTTTGCATTAAATGACGAAGTAAAGAAAAACTATGAACGTACTGACCTTGCTGGTCAGCGCGGATATACAGGAAAGGGAAAAGAGCATGCAAAAGGCCGCAACACCGGCGATCTGAAGGAATTTTATCATGTGGGACAGGAGCTGGCACCTCCTGAACTAGCGAAGGAAGGGTATCCCGCCAACATATGGCCAAACGAAGTGCCCGAATTCAAGGAAATATCCATCGATGTGTTTAAGGCGTTGGAATTGACAGGCAAAAGCATGTTAAGGGCGATTGCCCTTTATCTCGGTTTGCCGGAGATTTATTTTGATGATAAGATCCGTAATGGCAACAGTATACTTCGGCCTATCCATTACTTCCCCATTGAAAAGCCTGAATCTGTTCCTGCTGATGCAGTCAGAGCTGCAGAACACGGTGATATTAATTTGATAACTTTACTGATGGGAGCGAGCGCAGATGGCTTGCAGGTACTTCGTCGCGACGGTAAGTGGATACCGATTACCGCTCTGCCTGATCAGCTTGTCGTCAATGTTGGCGACATGCTTGAAAGGTTGACAAATAAAAAGCTAAAGTCGACTATCCATAGGGTTGTAAACCCACCAAAACAATTGATGAACGTACCTCGTTATTCTATACCATTTTTTATGCATCCTCGTTCAGAGATGAGTTTGGCTGCTCTTCCGCAGTGCGTGGATAAGGATAATCCGAAACAATGGAATGATATAACAGCAGGGGAGTTTTTGGATCAAAGATTACGTGAAATCGGATTGAAAAAATAAAGCCGAAACGATGTGATAGTAGTGTCATCACGGACTCGATATTACGATTTCTTGCGGGATGTTCTAGCCCTCGCGTTGTCTACATTTGGCGGTCCACAAGCTCACCTCGCACATTTTCACAAAATTCTTGTTGAAAAGAAGAAATACATCACCGACGAAGAGTTGATGGAGATTAACTCGTTGTGTCAAATATTGCCTGGGCCGACGTCCACGCAAACACTAACGGCGATTGGGTTTAAGATAGGTGGCCCAAACCTGGCCTATCTTACACTTTTGATCTGGGTATTGCCTGCCGTTTTAATGATGACAGGAGCAGCGATCTTCATGTCCAGCATACAAACAAAAAATCTTTCGCTGGACTTCACGAGGTTTATCCAGCCGATTGCCGTCGGATTTGTAAGCTATGGCGCTTACGTTATCACCCTGAAAACCATTTCAACTAAAACCGGAATTGTTATAATGATATCGGCGGGTGTTGTTTCATACTTTGTTCAAACGCCTTTCATCTTTCCATTTATTTTGTTGGTGGCAGGACTTGTAACTGCATTAAAATACAAGAAGCAACCTAAGGATCCAGCTGAAAAGAAACTGATTGTCCCCTGGTCGAATTTTATGCTGTGGCTTTGCGTCCTGATTATAGCTGCTATCCTGGGAGGAATTACGAAAGCCCTACCCGTTAAGTTGTTCGAGAACTTTTATCGAAGCGGTAGCCTTGTCTTTGGTGGCGGTCAAGTGTTAGCGCCGCTGTTGTATACAGAGTTTGTGGATGACCGTCTTTCCGACGAAGACAAGACAAAGAGTAAAGCTTCGGTATTAAAATCAAAACTGAAGTCCAAATACAGCCCAAAGCCATATCACCACCCGATATCTCATGACGAGTTCTTGTCTGGATATGCCTTCGTGCAGGCTTTACCCGGTCCGTTGTTTTCTTTCGCCGCATACATCGGAGCATTATCATCACGCGATTTTGGCATTGGCGGCGCACTTATCGGGGCGATCATGTCCGCAATTGGAATTTTTCTGCCTGGGACTTTCCTGATATTTTTTGTAATCCGTTTCTGGAGTAGTTTGAAAAAGTATAGGGCTGTGCGTGCATCGCTCGAGGGAATAACCGCGGCCAGCGCGGGCCTCGTCACTGCATCAGCTATTATTCTCTTTCAACCTTTGGAAAATACCGTACTCAATTTTACAACTACTATCATCACTTTTTGTTTGCTTGCCTTTACCCGCATACCTTCTCCCTTCATCATCATTGGAGGCTTGATATTAGGCGTGATCGTAAAATAAAAAACCCGGCGTCAACCGGGCTTTTTTTATAACAACTATAATTTCTTTTATCCGAGCTTGAAAGCAATTGGCAATACCATTCTTTGTCTTACTGGCTTACCTCTCTGCTTACCAGGCTTCCACTT
>JGI10216J12902_104620604_pt1 | contig 13681 bp, 14 predicted proteins | sample KanNatreferecore_FD_12902 | JGI IMG/M metagenome (IMG submission 12902)
GCCACCAGCGATTCCAGGGAGGCAACCAAAATTGGATCGCTCGGCACATCAACGCCGAGAGGAATGAAGAGGGCCCGCATGTGTTCCACTGTTATGCCGTGATTCTCGTAAATATCCAGTGAGACTTTAGTCTTCACCTCGTCGAGCGCGATTCGGAGATTGTCAAACACCGACTTGGGTGGTGCCTCGGGCGAAGGGGCCTTGTGATAGAGCAGAAGAGATGCAGTACAGCGGCTAGTTCTTTTCTTGTATGTCCAGTTCTTAATGGAACGCGAAAGCAGCCAGTTTGCCAGAGCCTCAATAAATCCCTCGATCGCTCCATGAACAAGAACCACATACGCCGCCACATCTAGGATTGCCTGTCGACTAGGTGGGCCGAGCGCGGCAGCCGCGAGATGAGGCCGCAAGAAGCGACCTTCGACTAACCTGGTTGTCCACGAATTCGTGCCGCATGGGACGTAACACGAAGCCCTAAATCACTTTTTAACCTTGCCTAACGTCTTTCCGAGCAACCGGCGACGACCCCTGTTCTCAATCCGATCGAGTTTTCGGGCACTACGGAATCCAGACTATTACCGCAACCGACGTTGAGTTGCCAGCCACAACTCCGATTGCGACGGTGAAGTCAATTACTGACCTAGACGCCTACGCGCCAACACCTCGTTGGCGGGCCATCCGCGACTCCCTGCTGATGCCGAGTTTGGCCATCCTGGATCGTAGGGTGTTCGGGTGCAAACATAGAATCTCCGCTGCTCCGCCGGAGCCGGCGATCTGCCAATTGGTGTGTTCCATCACACGAAGGATATAGGTGCGCTCCATGTGTTCCAACGAGACAAGTGAGTTTGAGGAATCCGTCATGCGGTCCGAGCGCGATTGTGCGAATTCGCGAGAAACCGCCAGCATCGGACCAGGCGATGAAATGACCGCCCGCTCGATTACGTTCTCGAGTTCCCGTACGTTGCCCGGCCAGTCCCACGCAGCCATCTCTTTCATGACGTGACCTGGAACTTCGTCGATTGATTTGCCGTGGCGCCGAGCCAGCTTTGTGGCAAAGTACCGCACGAGCGGTGGAATGTCTTCGCGGCGCTCCCGCAGCGGTGGCACTGTGATCGGGTAGATCTGTAGGCGGTAAAAAAGATCTTCTCGAAACCGGTTGGCGTCAACCTCACGTCGAAGATCTCGGTTCGTTGCGGCGATCATCCGCACGTCGACGCGTCGAGTGTGGGAATCGCCCACCCTCTCGAATTCGCCCTCCTGGAGCACCCTCAAGAGTTTGGCCTGCACATCGGAAGGCAGCTCGCCGACCTCATCAAGGAACAATGTGCCCCCATCGGCGAGCTCGAAACGACCCTTGCGAACTCTATCCGCTCCAGTGAAGGCACCCTTCTCATGCCCGAATAACTCGCTTTCAATCAGAGTCGGGGAAAGTGCCGCACAGTTAACGCGGATAAAAGGTCCCGTCGCGCGCGGGCTTGCCTGGTGAACCGCCCTCGCGACTAACTCTTTGCCAACGCCCGTTTCACCTTCGATCAGGACGGTCGCGGCCGTAGCCGCCACCTGGTGAATCTTGTGGACGACATAGCGAATAGCGGCGCTTTGCCCGATGATGTTGTGGGAATCAATGTCAGCGAAAATCTCTTCCTTGAGATACAGATTCTCGGCTTCAAGGCGGAGGCGCAAATCTTCCAATTTGCGGATCGCCTCGTCGCGAGCTCCTTCGGCCTCCGCTTGCTTCGTTATGTCGGCCCCGATGCTGAGGGTACCCGCGATCGCTCCTTGTTCATCGTAGATGAGCACATTTGACCAGAAAATGGTCCGTCGTCCGCCGTCCTTTCGCAAAAGTTGGCTCTTTGCGTGTTCCGGAACTTGCCCCGAAATGGCTCGATTAAACAGCTCATTAAAAGAAGCAATTTCTTCCTGGGGCAGGACAACCTCAAATTTACGATCCAGCAACTCTTCCCGCGAGTAGCCACTGATTGACGAAAAGAACGGGTTCACGTAATTCAAAGCGCCGTCTCGATTCAATCCCACAACTAACAGCCGGACATTCTCCAAAAGCGTGCGCCAGCGTAGGTCGCTGCTTTCCACTTTTCTTGAAAGTTCCACCGCGCGAACGGCGTCGTTGACCAGATCCAGGCTCATGATGAGCACCAATCCGAAAAACGCGAAGTTGTACAGATACGGTGGAGACGCCAAACCCCAGTCGGTCAAGAGACCATGCGGCCAAGCGACGAATACCGTCGGTGCGAGGCCGATCGCGAGCGCTTTCGCCTTCCGAGTCTCCCCTTCGCGCCAAAGCCTCACGCAGGAAGTAATTAAGAAAACAATTAGTCCAGTTGAAAAGATATTTCCTAGGACTAACATCGGATTTCGCGGAGCTACTGGAGCTATGATCAGCTCGCCCCATGGTAGCCGAGCGGGTCGCAAAGAAGGCACCGCATTAAAAATAATGCCATACGGTAAGAGAATATGAAGCGCAACTACAATTGCTCCAAGGACTGTTATCGCTATCGGAATCGATGACTTTTTCCAACCCGCATATGCTCTAGTGAACCAAACCAAGCTCACTCCAAATAGCACGTGGAAAGGGCTGGACCATTTGACAGCCAACAGCAGATCTTCACCGCTTTCAGCTCGATAGCGCCACGGCGTCAGGAAGGCTTCGACGGCGACGCTAAGTGCTATCAGGGAGAACGTAAGGTGAAGCTGCCTCTGGATGTGACGTGTGCTCAATACCAAGTGCAGCGTGGCTATGGCGCAGAGGATACCTCCGACTGCAACTTGGGCGGTAAAAAACGGGGGCATGAACCTCCTTGGACCTGGCCGGAGTAGTTTAGCATCTGAGCCACGAAGATTAACCTGTCTGAATACGATATTTCGTATAGACACGGGATTTCGGCATACTAGCGTACGCTTCGCAAGACAGTTCAGATCGGGAATACCTCACTAACCAATTGAAAGCGAAGCCGAGAGGGTTCTCGTTCCTTAGAAACCAAGCTGGCCCAGGAATTGCCTCATGCAACGGCCATGGTTCGGGACTGTCTGCTTGAGATTGACTACCACCTCAGAGCCGAGAAGCGCCGAGAGTTCACTCAAAGCGCCAGTTCGCTAATCCAATGCGAAGGCGAAGGACACGTGCGCACTGTCGTCTACGAAGACCGTGACGAGCCCGACCACATTCTTTGGGTTGAGGAATGGACCGGGCGGGACCTTTTAGAACGATATCTGTCAACGGACGCTTTCCTCGCTCTGCTCGGTGGTCTGCGGGCGTTGGGTACGGTTCTGGACTGCCGTGTAATTGAACTGTCTGCTGCTACACACGCTACTTCCGTAACACTTCCCCGGAGACTGGAAGGCTGGCATGCGACCCATCTTCAACCTACGAACAAGGAGAAGCGAAGTTGAAATTCAGAAACAGGATCGTCATAACTCTCGCGATTGCCGGAATCGCCAAGGCGCAAAACCCGCCCCGCACGGAAAACGAGCAGGCAAACGTCGACACGTATGTAAATCTATTGCGGCAGGATGTCAAAACGCAGAAAGTTGCCATTATTGGGCAGCTAATGGCGTTGACGCCAGAGCAAGCGGGCAAGTTCTGGCCTTTGTATGAGGCTTACGACAAGGAGCTGAGCAAGTTCGGTGACGAGAAGCTTCAAGGCATTAAGAAGTTCGCCCAGAACTACGGGGAGATGAGCGATACCGTTGCCTCGGAGCTCGCGTCGAAGGCGCTCGATCTGGAGAGTCGCCGAACGGAGTTGAAAAAGCGAACCGTTCAGAAGATGGGCCAAGCCCTGTCGCCCAAGATAGCCGGACGTTTTCTGCAAATTGAGAATCAGCTTTTGATGATTCTTGATCTTCAGATCGCGTCAAGCCTGCCCATCGTGGAATAGAAAGCTCGCGAGGAGAACGACGATGAATTCAAAACTCGCCTGTTCGCTATTGGCGATGGCACTGGTCGATGACTCCCTTCGAGCCGACACGCTGCGGCTCAAGGATGGCTCGGCCATTCAGGGAACGATGGTTGGCGCGGACCCTCAGACGTTGACCTTCGTGGCTTCTGATGGGGTTCCTAGGAAGTACCAGATCGGACAAGTCAGCGGCATTGACTTCAAGCCGATCCCACCGGCGCCACCTCCGCCGACACCTAGCGCACAGACTCAGGCGCCGCCCAAGGTAACAGTTCCCGACGGTATTCAAATCACGGTGCGGATGGTCGATAGCATCGACGGCTCGGCAAGCGGCGTCAGCCAGCGTTATCGCGCGAGCATCGATGATCCCGTCGCGGTGGGCAGCCAAGTCGTCATCCCGCGCGGAGCAAACTGCACCGTACAGATCGTCGAACTACAGGAGTCCAAAGAAGTGGCCTTGAAGCTCTACGACATCAACATCGCCGGCAAATCGTACAGCGTGGCTTCGGATTACGCCAATATCAAGGCCGAAGGCACAAGCAAGGGAAAGAAGGCCCTGCGCCGGGGCGTGGCTCTCGGGGGTGTTGGAGCAGGAATTGGCGCTCTGGCCGGCGGGGGCGAAGGCGCGGCAATCGGAGCGGTGGTTGGCGCCGGAGTTGGCGCGATTTCAGCGGCGGCTGCGAAGGGTAAACATCTGAAAGTTCCTTCGGAGACACGCTTGGTTTTTCCCTTAAAGTCGCCGCTACCCATAGGGTGACGGCATGGATATCTCAAGGAGGCGCGAGATGCGAACTGCTTTTTCATTCATCGGAGTGTTGATAGTCGGAATCACGGCGGTGACGGCACAAGATCCGGCGCAGAAGCAAGCGCTGCAGCAGCGACTGGCTGAAGTGAAACAATCGATGGCCCAGAACCAGGCACAGCTCAAACAGTACGCCTGGACAGAGACGACCGAAATCAGCTTGAAGGGCGAAGTCAAGAAGCGCGAGCAAAAGGACTGCAAGTACGGTCCCGACGGGAAGGTGCAAAAGACACCGATTGGCGGCGGCGCGCAAGAAGAGGCATCCCAAGGCGGACGGCGCGGCCGCAAGGGTGGTGGCTTGAAAGGCAAGGTCGTCGAGAACAAGGTCGAAGACATGAAGGAGTACATGGACCGCGTCGCGAGTCTGGTGCACCGGTATGTCCCGCCCGATCCGCAGGCGATGCAGGCTGCTTTCCAGGGCGGAAAAGCCTCTGTCGACAAAGCCTCGGGCTCGCTGGTGTTCAACGACTACGCCAAGCCTGGCGACAAGGTCACGATGGTATTCGATGCGTCCGCCAAGAAACTTCGGTCGTTTCAGGTGGCGACCTACCTGGATGACCAGAAGGACGCAGTAAGTCTAGTAGCGAACTTTTCCAGCCTTGCTGACGGGACTAACTTCCTCGAACAATCCGTGCTGGACGCGAAGGCGAAACAGATCCAGGTCAAGACAACCAACTCCGGCCACAAGAAGGCGGGGAGCTGAACTTGAGTGAGTTCAAGGCTCCTATGGTCTCTTGCGACTACTCTCATGCTCCCAGCGCCATGCCGTGCGCTCGACGTTTTCGACCAGTTGTGGCCGGAACTCGATATCTTCGTGAACACGAGTCAGCACAGCCGGCTTTTCTTTCTGGGGGCTGGGACACGGGTTCGGCAGGGCGGCTACACGGACGGACAGTTAGGAGCGCATCTGGACCTGTACTTCGGCCCGGTCTTCAAACACCGCGCCGAAAAGCAGCCCGACGAAGCGCGAACGCGCCTGCTGAGCGTTCGGTTGGGATATCTATTCGGCAAGACGCCAAGCGACAGCGCCGATCCTTTCGTAGAGCACACGCCAACAATCGAAGTAAGTCCGCGCTATTACTTGGCGAAGGGGCTGCTGCTGACCGACCGCAATCGCTACGATTTCCGATTTCTCGATGGCGTCTACACGCCGCGATATCGCAATCGTCTGAAGTTGGAGCGAACGTTTCAAACAGGGAAACGGTCGCTCACGCCATACGCTCACGTCGAAGGTTTCTACGACCGTCGATTCGACGGCTTTCACCGCTTCCGCTACACGGCGGGTGCTGAATTCCAGATCAACAAGCGATTTGTGCTGGAGGGTTATTACCTTCGGCAGCAGGATTCTCAGGCTGAGCCTCGGGGGCTGAATGTGGCGGGCATCGTTCTGCAAATCTATTTCAACTGAAGGGACGGGGTAATGAAACGAACAATGAACTGGCGATCTATGGTTACAGCGGCCATTTTGAGCGCCATGACCGTGGTGTCGAGCTGCGGTCCCGCCAAGGAAACAACCAATAGTTCCACCAAGGGTGAGTTGGATCGGACCATTCTGCCCATCCCGGAGCCGCAGCTCCCGGCTATCACGGACCTCGACGCCCGGAAGGCGAAGGCGCCTCCGCGGTTCGAGGTGAAGGCTCCAAAGAATGCCCCGAACGTCGTTATTGTGCTGATCGACGATATGGGCTTCGGCATGTCCGAAGCATTCGGCGGACCCATCCATATGCCGACGGTGACTCGCCTGGGTAACGGTGGGCTTCGCTACAACCAGTTTCACACCACAGCGCTCTGCTCGCCGACTCGTGCGGCGCTGATGACCGGCCGCAACCATCACATGACCAACTTCGGATCGATTGCCGAGTCCGCCACAGCCTTCCCGGGACAAACGGGCCAGCGACCCAACAACGTGGCGTTCTTTGCCGAGATGCTGCGGTTGAACGGCTACAGCACGGGCGCCTTCGGTAAGAGTCACGAGACAGCCGCCTGGGAAGTCAGCCCTTCGGGCCCGACCGATCGCTGGCCGACCCGCTCGGGCTTCGACAAGTTCTACGGCTTCATGGGCGGCGAGACTAACCAATGGGCGCCGCTACTCTATGACGGAATGACCACGGTCGAACTGCCGAAGGATCCGAATTACCATTTCATGACGGACATGACGGACCAAGCCGTCAACTGGGTTCAGTCCGTGAAATCCCTCACGCCGGACAAGCCGTTCTTCATGTACTTCGCTCCCGGCGCCACACATGCTCCGCATCATGTGCCCAAGGAATGGATTGCCAAGTACAAGGGCAAATTTGACCAAGGCTGGGACAAGATGCGCGAGGAAACCTTGGCGCGTCAAATCCAGTTGGGCGTGGTGCCGACCGGAACGAAGCTGGCGCCCAAGCCGGAAGCGATCAAGGACTGGAGCGCGCTGACGGCGAATGAGAAGAAGCTCTTCGCTCACCAGATGGAAGTCTACGCGGGCTACGGCGAGTACGCCGACACCGAAGTCGGGCGGCTGATCGACGCCATTGACGAAACAGGAGAACTCGACAACACTCTGGTCTTCTACATCGTCGGCGATAACGGGTCGAGCGCGGAAGGGGGCATGAACGGACTCTATAACGAGATGACCTACTTCAATGGGCAGCACGAGACCGTTGAAGATATCCTGAAGCACTACGATGAGCTTGGCGGTCCGACCACTTATCCGCACTTCGCTGCCGGTTGGGCCGTCGCTGGCGATGCGCCCTTTGCCTGGACGAAACAGATTGCTTCGGACTACGGGGGAACTCGCAACGGGATGGTGGTCCACTGGCCCAAGGGGATCCAGGCGAAGAACGAGGTACGCTCCCAGTGGCACCATGTCATCGACGTCGCGCCTACCATTCTCGAAGCGGCTGGTCTGCCCGAACCGAAGAGTGTGAATGGAACAGTGCAGGCACCTATAGAAGGGGTGAGCATGCTCTACACCTTTGCAGACGCCAAGGCTCCAGACCGCCACACGAAACAGTACTTCGAGATCTTCGGTAACCGAGCCATGTACCACGACGGCTGGCTGGCCGGGACCGTTCATCGAGCCGGCTGGGAATTCCAACCGCGGAGGCCGCTCGAATCCGATGTATGGGAGTTGTACGACACCAAGTCGGACTTCAGTTTGGCAAATAACGTCGCGACACAGAATCCCGCAAAACTGAAAGAACTGCAAGACCTCTTCCTCGTGGAAGCCGCTAAGTACCACGCGCTTCCCCTGGATGACCGACTTCTGGAGCGAGTGAACCCGGCGACGGCCGGACGCCCTGACTTGATGGCCGGCCGCACAACTCTCACGTTGTTCCCAGGGATGAAAGGGATGTCCGAAAACGCCTTTATCAACGTAAAGAACAAGTCGCTTGCGATTACCGCAAAGGTTGACATTCCAGCGGCCGGTACAAACGGCGTCATTCTTGCCCAGGCCGGACGCTTCGGTGGCTGGAGTCTTTACCTGATCAAGGGCAAGCCGACTTACACATACAACTGGCTCGGCCTGCAGGAGTACACAGTGGCTGCCCCGCAGGCGCTGCCTGCCGGAAAGGCGACCGTCAAATTAGACTTCGCATATGACGGCGGTGGTGTCGGCAAAGGCGGCGCGGCTACGATCTCCGTAAACGGTAAGAATGTTGCCACGGGTCGCATTGAGCAAACTCAGGGCATGATGTTCTCGGCGGACGAAGGTGCCGACGTAGGTGCGGATGACGGCACAGCGGTCAGCAAGGCCTACACGGTGCCGTTCAAGTTCACCGGCAAGATCGACAAAGTAACAGTGGAGGTGAAGTGATATGACGCGCAGATGGGCAACTATCCTAATCGGCGCTTTCGCCTTTGGATGCCTCGCTTCGATTGGCTCGGCTCAGGTGGTGGCGAAAGCCGAGGTGGGCAACCACATTCGTAAGGTGGAAGACGGCGTCGACGAATTCCGCAAGTATCTCGAACGGCGCGGCGAATCCGCAGGATCGGCCGCGTCTACGGCGCAGGCACAAGGCCGCAAGTCTCGCCGGACAGCGACGGAGAGCCAGAAAGCCAACGCCTCTGCGAAGAAGGATGAACTCGACGATGCGCTGGGAGACCTCAACCAGTCCACCAACCGGCTTCGCCGCAAATTCGACGCCACCGATACCTGGATGGAAACCAAAGTTCAGGTGGAACGTGTGCTCGACGACGGCCGGAGGATCAATCAAGTTATTGCGCGGGGAAATTATGGCAGTGAGGCCGCCCGTCTGTGGAGCGTTCTCCGCACTGGCATAAACGACCTCGCACGTGTGTACGGCTTGGCTCCGATGGGGATCTAGGAGAGTTGGAGTTCAGCAATATGAAGAGACCCGCCCTTTCACAATCCTCAGATTTCTCGTTAGTCCTCGGCGGCCCTTTATATCAGTTGTTTCGGCGAACCCAATTGAGCGGAAGCACGCTGGAACTCTTACACCGCCGTATTCTAGTAATTTCGCTGCTTGCGTGGCTGCCCCTGTTGTTGTTGTCTGGTTTTGAGGGAACTGCCCTTGGGGACAGTCTGAAGATTCCCTTTCTGAAGGATCTTGAAACGCAGGTCCGGTTCCTGATCGCACTGCCAGTGTTGATTCTCGCCGAGCTGGTTGTTCATCTGAGAGTCCGCGGTGTCGTGAACAAGTTCATAGAGCGGCGAATCGTGTCTGACGAGGATCTGCCTAAATTCGAAGCTGCTATCGACTCAACGATGCGTCTGCGTAATTCCGTGTTTGTGGAAGTGGCGCTCCTCCTCCTTGTCTTTACCGTGGGCCAGTGGGTCTGGCGGAGCCAAATCGCCGCCGGGGATAGCTGGTACGCGAAGGCCGACAACGGACAGCTGCATCTAACAGGTGCAGGTCAGTGGCTAGCCTTAGTGAGCGTTCCCATTTTTCAGTTCATCCTCCTGCGATGGTATTTGCGATTGGGGCTCTGGTACCGGTTTCTTTGGAAGGTATCAAGGCTGAACCTGAATCTGCTCTCCACTCACCCCGACAAGGCGGGAGGACTTGCATTTCTGGGTAAGAGCGCTTATGCCTTTGGGCCGATTCTTTTTGCACAAGGCGCAATGCTTTCCGGGCTGATCGCTACGCGCGTTTTGTACCACGGCGAGAACCTCCTGGCGTTCAAGATGGAGGCAGCGAGTATGATCGTGCTCTTCGTCCTGCTGATCATGGCGCCGCTCTTGATGTTTGCGCCCCAGCTTGCGCGCGCAAAACGGAAAGGGCTGGGTGATTACGGGTTACTTGCTAGCCGCTACACAGAAGAGTTCGAAGAAAAATGGGTGCGCCGACAGCCGCAAGAGGAGAATGAGCTTCTTGGCAGCGGCGACATTCAGTCCCTTGCCGACCTGGGAAACAGCTTCGCCGTCGTTCGAGAGATGCGCGTAGTTCCTTTCGGCCTGGAAGACATAACGCGGCTTGCTGCCGCTACTGCGGTCCCGTTATTACCACTAGGCCTCACGATCTTCTCACTCGAAGAGCTTATAGTACGCGTCGCCAAAATCATCTTTTAAGCACTCGCATGTTAACCAAGATCCGGCCAATACTCCTTTTGTTTCTCAACGCAATACCGCTTGTAAGCGGTGCTCAGAGCCCACAGCCCACGACTCCAAGAGCAGAAATGGCCTCGAGTCAGCAGCCCGCTCCTAACCGGAACGAGAGGTTCATCGGCGATCTGGACGCCATCGTCAAACGGCGATTCCTTCGTGTTCTCGTGGTTCCCGACAAGATTACCTTCTTCTTTGACGGGTCCCAGCTGCGTGGTGCCGTCCACGAGGCAATGCAGGAATTTGAGACTGTCCTGAATAGGAAGCTCGATACCGGTAAACTCCCGCTGAATTTTATTTACATCCCGGTCCGTCGCAACGAAATCCTACAGATGCTCGCTGACGGTCGTGGGGATATTGCAGCAGCGCGTCTCCCGGTGACGAAAGACGGCAAGAGGTTGGTGGATTTTTCTGAGCCAACCTACGACAAAACGGAGGCGATTGCGGTCACCGGCCCGGCTGGCCCGGAACTGGCAAATGTCAACGACCTCGCGGGTAAGGAAACCTACCAGGTCTCCTCGCCCGCCACTCGAGAACTTCTTGCCGCGCTCAACACGCGACTTCGTGGAGAGGGAAAACCGGAAATGAGAATCAGATTCGCCGACGAGAATCTGGATGTGGACGATGTTCTTGAGATGGTCAATGCCGGCTTGGTTCCGATGACGTTCGCCGAGCGTTCGATTGCCGAGCTGTGGGCACAGGTCTTCGATCACGTCAAGATTCACCAGGACGTTGTCGTAGCCCAGGGCTCACTGGCCTGGGGTGTACGCAAAGGCTGTCCGCAGTTGTTGGCCGCAGTTAATGATTTTGTGAAGGGACACAAAGTCGGCACGGCATTCGGTAGCACAGTCTTGAGGCGGTATTTGAAGACTACGAAGTGGATCAATGATTCAACGTCCGCCCAGCAAGTCGCCAAATTTCAGCAGATGATTGCGCTGTTTCGGAAATACGGAGACAAATACGATCTCCCTTATCTTCTGATCGCTGCGCAGGCGTACCAGGAATCCCGCTTGAATAACGAACTTCGGAATCCTTCCGGTGCTGTTGGGGTCATGCAGATCAAGCCCACCACTGCCGCTTCGAAGCCGATTGAAATTCCTGATGTCACGAAGTTGGATCGGAACGTCGAAGCAGGGATCAAATATCTTCGATTTATCGCCGACCACTACTTTAGCGATGGTCCGCAGGATCGGGTCAACAAGGGCCTGTTCCTTGTCGCTTCATACAACGCGGGCCCAAACAGAATTCGGTTGCTGCGTAACGAGGCCGCGGCCCAAGGTTTGGATCCGGACCGCTGGTTCAACAACGTTGAAATAGTCGCTTCCCAGCGAATGGGGCGCGAAACGGTCCAATACGTTAGCAACATTTACAAATACTACTTGGCTTACCAAATGGTCACCGAGCGCATGTCGAGTGGAAGGACCGCTAAGGATTCACCGAAACCTTAAAGGAAGATGATTGGCGGCGAAGTCCGCTGTCGAATAGCTCAACGAAATAATTTCAGGGATGGTGTGCGACGACTCCCTGATCCTTCGATACCCCATTGGCCTAGCTGAGTAATGCATTGCCTTAGGTTGAGGAAAACAATGGATAGGACTTTACAATTTGACGGCCATACTGCCGGGCATTTTCGAAAAGAAGCGCGAGACGACGATGAGTTGGTGGCGAGAGCGCGCACTCGCGATCCGGCTGCATTGACTGTGCTTTACCAGCGGTTTCACGATTCCGCCGTTGGTTTTGCATACCTGCGCTTAAGGGATCGCGATGACGCGGAGGACGCTGTTCAAACGGCCTGGGCAAAAGCATTGAATGCCTTAGATCAGTTTCGCGGGACAGCAAAGTTTTCAACCTGGCTTTTCACGATTGTCGTGAATGAGTGCCGCGGATGGCAGAAGCGCTCCAAACGCTCGCAGACCACGTCTCTAGAAGCCGTTATGGATTTGGGGCAATGGTCGAGTCTGAAAGCCGCCAAAGAACCAGTTGAGACGGATCTTGAGTACGAGCGCCTGCAGATGCAGACACGTTTGCGGCAACAAATCCGCCGGCTGCCAATGGTGTACCGAAGAGTATTGTGGCTACGCTACATCGTGGGATTGCCCTTATGTCAGGTTGCCTGCCTGTTGAAGATAAGCATGCCCGCCGCAAAGTCGCGGATAATGCGCGCGCGGGCAGAGCTGCGAGTGACGGTTCAGGAGGCACAGATTCGAGGAGAGTCGGCCACCGTGGCGAGAAGCCATCAGGCCTGTGCATGAGTTCCTTTTCTTTTGGATATGTTTGATTTTGCCTCGGTCCATGTGCCGCAATGCTCCTGGGCACAGAGGCGGGATGGTGGGGTGGAAGGGCCGGCATGACGAAATCCTCATTGCGCGACGCAGGAACTGGGTCGTCGCCGGCGCAGTCTTCGGTGTGGTGGGCCTTCTCGCATTCAGCTTCTCGGGCGCGGTGTTCCGCTTCGACATCGGGCGGAGGCCCAATTGTTGAGGAATCGAACACTGCTGACACTGCGTAGCTCCGCTTGGATCTCTATCCACGGAGCCGCAAATGAGGTTGAAAGATGACTTTCGCCAATACGGCGATTCACGTTTGGCAGTCTAGCGGCTCTTCCAAATATTGACAAAGGCGAAGGAAAACCCTCCAGTACCAGGAATGGGAGGGTTGAACACCCATACCATAAAAGCCTGACAGACTTCCAAACCGCCCGTGTGAGATATCTGGAGTGCCAGTGACTTCCGCTTGGAAGAGGACCACACTCATAGACTGGTGCGCCCAATCTGTTTCCTACGCAGTGATCCCACAGGCAATGGCTATGTGCGGCCGATTGAGCGAATCGGCGTAGGGGCAAAATAATCAACTGATCTCCAGGTCTGCAATGATGGTCGGTCTACATGAGCCGGCGGAGAGTTTGAGATCAACGAGCGATTTGCGCTGGAGGGGCACGACCTTCGACAGCAGGATTCCCAGGCCGATCCCGTGGGCTGAACGTGGCAGGTGTTGTTCTGCGGATCTATTTACACAAAAAGGGCGCGCAATCATGAAACGGACAGATAACTGGCGCAGTATGGCCTTGGTAGCCATACTTGGCGGGGCGGTCGTTGAAGGGATTCGAGCACGGAGCAGGACCGAATGAGTGGCATCGAATCCGTCGGTGGCATACCTACCACACGATTCTTTGTGGTAACCGCTGCGATGGAGCTTGGAGTCGGTCTCGCCCTTCTCGTGGCGCCCGCACTGGTAATCAGGCTGCTGTTAGGCCCTTCCGACCAGACGGGAGTCGCCGTCGGGCGGCTGGCTGGCGCGGCCCTGTTGTCGCTGGGCGCGGTGTTGGTGGGCACGCCATGACGGCGGGAGCGCCGCCTCGAGAGGGCTCGTGAATGGCCTATTGATATACAACGCCGCGGTGGTTGCACTCGTCCTGTCGGGGAG
>JGI10216J12902_103171963_pt1 | contig 13674 bp, 9 predicted proteins | sample KanNatreferecore_FD_12902 | JGI IMG/M metagenome (IMG submission 12902)
TTCAAGCCGGAAGAGTGGCTCGACGAGCACGTCCAGCGTCATTCGCGCACCGAGCCGGCGGCGGTCGGCGCCCGCCTTCCGCAAATGCGTGCGTTCACCGATCCAAAGGACAATCCGGATGACACGCCGTGCGTGGCCGATCCGTTGGGCGGATATTCCGGTGTCGAAAACCAGCTCTATCGAATCGAGATTCACACCGACGGCTCTGAGGCTGGAGTGCCGCTCACGTTCAAATGGTCACGTGAAAACGGCAGCGTCGCGGCAGCGTGGATCGATGTCGAGGGCAACGACCTGATCGTGGACGGGATCCGCGACACCGCCCGCGGCTTCTCGCCGGGGCAATGGGTTGAAGTGACGGATCAGATCGCCCAGCTGCGGGCGACACCCGGCGTGATGGCGAGGTTGGTCAAGGTCGAACGCAACCGCCTGACGCTCGATCCCGCCAGCCTGTCAGCGCCGCTGCCACCTCGCGTTCAATTGCTCAATCCTGTGGTCCGACGGTGGGATCACAGGGCCAGCAAGGATTATCAGTTGAAGGGCGGAGCGGTTGTGCTCGAGGAGGACAAGGTCTACAACCTCGAGCGCGGCATCAAAGTCAGCTTTCGAAAGATGCCGGCAGCCGCACCTGTGACTGCGTACCGAACGCTCGACTACTGGCTAGTGCCGGCGCGGTCCGCGACCGCCAATATCGAATGGCCATTTCATATCGACGATCCGGCCGGCAGCGCCACCAAGGTGTACGACTACAGCGAGCCGGACGGCGTCTATCACGCCTATGCTCCGCTGGCCGTCGTGACGCCCAATGCCGCTGCCGATCCTACGATCGACCCATTGCAACGGAAGATCATCCAGCTGTGGAGCTGACTCTACGATTGGTTCACGCACCGAGGTAGCAAAAGCCCGCCCACAGGTCGGCACTGGCAAACGGGGTGTCGTCGCGAGCACACCCGCGACACCATCGCGCCACTTCGCGCTCAAGCACCTCACCGCTCTGGCTGATTCGACGATGAAGCTCGGCGGCACGGGTGATCGCTTCGCCTGAACCGAGCGAAGTCATCGAGCGTAACATCGTGACGGAGGAGGCGATGGCCACTTCGGATAACGCGCCGCAACCGGAAGCCGTGCAGGCAAAGGCGCTGCTCGACGGAGGGGAACCGGAGGCCGCACGGATCATTCTCGAACATGCCCTGGTGCTGCCAGAGGTGCAAGAGAAGCCGGCAGTCGTTGTGAGCATGCTCGGCATGCTGGCGGCCTGCCACACCCGCCTGATGCGGTTCGAGGACGCCGAGGTGGCATATGACCGCGCGGTGCGAATCGCCGACGAGAAGCTCGATCCCGATCATGTCGTGCGGGTGATAGTGATCTGCAGCTGGGCGGCCTTCGAGCGCGGCCGCGGGGCGCTCGATCAGGAAAAGAAAGTATGGCAAATGGTTTTGCCGGTTCTCCAGCGTGACGCCCGCTTTGCCGCATTCCTCACTGAATGTTTGCGTTGCCTCAACGAACTCGAGACGCTCGCACCCGAGGAGCGCCAACTGCGAGAGTCGCTCGAGGTCGAGCGGACGGCCGACCAGTCCATCGATGCGTCGTTCGACCAGCGGAGCTCATCGTTCGCGGCCGTTCAGCGGTCCGCGAGTGCGCTCGTCAAGCTCCTCGAGGGGATGGGGCGCCGCCGCGAACGCAGTACGGCTCTGCGCGACGGACTCATGATGAGACCCGAGGAGTTGTGGCGAAGGCTGACCGGAATCACTGCTCCCTACCGCCACCGGGTGCTCGACCAGCAGCGCTGCCGGTTCAACCTGTTTCTGCTCGACGCCTTGCAGAATCCCCGTCCCGAGGCGGCGCAAACCGCTCTCGAAACACTCGTGTGGCGACGCGGAATCGGCCTGGAGATCCACAGATGCGCGAATCGCCTGGGTCGACACAATCCCGCTGTTCGCGAGATGCTCGACACGCTTCGGTTCAGCAGGGCGAGCTCTGCCGCCATGCTCTTCGCCGCGCCGCCCGATGAAGAACTGCGACCGGCCCGCGGCACGAAGATGGTGCTCGAGCCCATGGAGCAGAGCTTCGAGTATCAGGCATTGGAAGCGCAACTGCTCGAGCACCTCGAGCCAGCCGTCAACCGTTTCGTCGCGCAACCGGCCGACTGCGCCGAGCTGGCGTCGAAAATACCTGCCGACGGATTGCTGATCGAGTACTGGCGCTGCACGTGGCCTGGAGATCCCCTTCCAGTCGCGTCGTACGTCGCCGTCGTGCTGCCCAAGGATCGACCTGACAAGGCAGCCATCGTTCCTCTGTGCGAGAGCGCGGCGCTCGAGGACCTGCTGTTCGAGTACTTGTCTCTGCTCTCGGGACGAAGCAAGACAGCCGACTTCCGCAGCGAACGTGAGGTGCCGCCTGACCCGGTCAGAGCGCGCGAGCTGGGAGAGAAGATTCGGGCTGTCGTGCTCGATCAACTGCAACCCTGGACGAGTCAGGCGAAGCACCTGTTGCTCGTCACCGACGGCCTCCTCGGCCGCTTGCCGTTTTCGGCGCTTCCTCTTGGCGACGGCTACGTGATGGATCAGTGGCTGATGAGCTACCTCCACACGTCGCGCGATCTGTTTGGGAGCGACGACCCGCCACGACCGACAGGTCGCCCCATCGTCATATCCGATCCGCAATATGTCTGGCCTGGCTCGACGGCGAAGGAAAATTTTCGCTTCGATCGGTTGGAGTGCGGTGCGGAAGAAGGCGCGGCGATCGCGAAGATCCTGGGTGTGTCGCCGCTCAGCGGGACGGAGGCGACCAAGCAGGCGCTGCTGACGTGCCGCTGCCCTGAGATCCTGCATATTGCCACCCACGGCATGCTCCTCCCTGCCCAGCCGTCGATTGCCGAACTCGGTCCGCTCGACCCTCTGGTGTGGACGGATCCCGGCGAGGCACGACTCCAGCTTTCCGGTCTCGCAGTGTTTCCGCAAAATCTTGGGCGGTTGGCGGGACGCCAGCTGCCGGACCAGGCGCTTCGATCGATTCTCGCTGTCGCCGGCGTTAATACGTGGCTGGCTGGAGAACCGCTGCCCGATGCTGCGGGGAACGGACTCGTGACCGCCGACGATGTCTCGGCCATGGATCTCGCCGGCAACAAACTCACCGTACTATCGGCGTGCGAGACCGGTCTGGGGGTGGTGGGCATCGGCGAGGGCGTGCTGGGATTGAGAAGCAGTTTCCCGGTCGCGGGGGCGGAAACAATTGTCGTCAGTCTTTGGTCGGTGGACGACAGCTCGACCAGGGATCTGATGTGCAGGTTCTATCAGAATCTGATTGAGAAACGAATGGGGCGTGCGGAGGCGCTTCAGGAATCGCAGCAGGCGATCAGGAGGCAATCGGACGACCCGGACTGCTGGGCTCCCTTTATCTGCCAGGGAGCCATCGAGCCATTGCGTCGCTAACTCGCGCTGCCGCGAGCCGGAAATCGCTTTTATGACTGCGGCGCTCGGACGATGCCTGCGCCAACTGCCGCCAACGTGGACGCGGGGATCAAAGGTGATCTGGTTGCCGACGACACTACGTCGGAGGAGAACTTACTTGACGTGAACGTTCCGTCTCGCCTCAGCTTCTGCGCCCACAACGCCGCGACGCCGGCGACGTGCGGCGTGGCCATACTTGTGCCGTCCATCGACACCAGGCCACCACCGACTTTGGCGGAAGTGATATTCACGCCGGGGCCGGAAAGCTTCGCGCCGGTATTCGAGAAGGACGCTACGCTGAAACCTTGCGGCCCGTCCTGCAACGCCGCAACAGAGACGAAGCCTTCGGAGACAGCGGGCGGGCTCGCAGCTATCTCGTATGGCGGGACATTCTGGCGACGGCTTTCGTTTCCGGCGGCGGCGATGAGCAGGCATGGCTCGTGGAAACGCGCCAGCGATTCGATCAGCTCCGAAATACTGTCGAACACCGCGAGGTTCTGCCGGTACCCTTCGAGCGCCATCGACGTCGCCGGCTCAGGTCTCAGGCCCTCGCGCTGCAGCTCCGCCTGGTAGCCCGGGAAGTCAATGCCGAGCGACATCGAGATCACGTTCGCGTTGTTCTCGATAGCCCAGTGGATCGCGCTTGCGATCTTCGCGCTCGAGCCGCCGGCCTTGCCTATCACTTTTCCGATCAACGCTGTGGTAACGCCACGCGCGATCCCGATACGCATGCCATCCACATCACGGCCGAAGATGGTGCCCGCGCAGTGCGTGCCGTGACCGTTGACGTCGCCGTTGCCGTCGCCGGTGAAATCCTTCTCGATCAACTCGACTCCCTTGAATGCCGGGTGCGAGCGGTCGATGCCGGTGTCGAGCACGGCGACAACGATTCCGTTACCGTCGAAGGGTGAGGTATCCGCTCCAACCGCCCGGACCCCCCAGGCGACGTTCGCCGCGAGCGCAGGCGCCGACGCGTCAAGCGCGACCGCGCTGATTGAGACCGGGGCGATCAACTGCATCGGCATTGATCGCGCACTTGCCTTGACGTCGGGATCTGCGTGCGCTTCGGCGACCGCGTCACGACTCGTGACAACGTTGACGTCCAGCGACTCGGTATCCGGTTCCGCGTCCGCAGGCCCAAAGACCGGCCCGCGGCGGCGACGACGAGGCGCGCGGCGGACGCGGATGATGACGTACTCCTCTGCCATGGCTACTCTCCCTCCCCTGGGGCCGGATCAGACACCATCGTCACAACGGCACCGCTTGGACTACGTCGTTGGTGAAGCTCCCAACAGGCGAAGCGCGATTGCGTCCGTCGCCCACAGGACGGGCGAGACGATCAACGCAAAGAACCCGGCCACCGCAGCACCGCCGAGTGCGGCCTGCAACGGATTGGTCGGAACTGAAAGCCCCCATACCGCGAAGGCAACGGTGGCAGCAAATGCACGCCATGCAAGAGGGACAATCGCCGGCCACGGTTGTTGATCGATCGCCTGCTTCGCCAGTGAAAACAGCACGAACACGACAGGCGTCGCGACAACGAAGTACCAGTAAACAGCTTTTGCGTTCCACCCCTGAGCGACCGCCAGCGACAACGCTGTAACGTACGGCGCCAACATTTCGGTAGGGATGAATTTGGACAAGGCGTCGAGCGCCTTGGTCGCTCCCGCCGACGCGCTGCCAGTTCCAGACTGCGGAACATCACGCGCTTCGAACCGAATCGATGACGGAGCACCAGCGGCTGCCGCGCCGGCACCCGCTTGCCTCGGACGAGCCAGATCGTTTCCAAGCGCATTGAGACTCATCGCGGCCTCCTGACAAAGTCTGTTTTCTGTCAGTACCAATCACGACCCGGCAGTCCGCGTCAATGCTGTTAACTTTCCGCGACGCTCGTGCCGTATTCCGGAGGATACGGCTGAAGTCGGCCCGAATCATGCACGCGGACGCGCCGTTCGAGACGGATGGCAGGAACGAATTACTCAAAATACGTGCGCGTCCGGCGCGCTATCGCAGCGGTTGCGCTTGTACTCTCGATCGCGCCAACCATTGCGGCACAGTCAATTACCGACGCACGCCGCGTTGAATTCACACCATCACCCGACCACGACGCGGTCGATCAAAGCAGCGGCCTGGCGCTGGTCAACAATTACACGCTGGATGTATTTCTTGCCGGCAACACCACGCCAGTGCAGACGGCGAATCTTGGCAAACCGGTGGCTGAGTCGGACGGGATGATCCGTCTCGACTTTGTTTCGCTCCTCCCTACTCCCCTCACTCCCGGCGTGATCTACGAAGCGGTCGTCAGCGCCGTCGGACCGGGAGGCACAACCCCCGGAGCGCGCTCGAACACCTTCTCATTCAGCTTGCCCTGTCCGCCGACGATTTCTCCGACGAGTCAGACGCTCGGTAATACGGGTGGCAACGTGACCGTGACGGTTAGCGGCGCAGCGGGCTGCGCGTGGACGGCGGTCAGCAACGATACGTGGATCACGGTAACGGCCGGAGCGGCGGGAGTTGGACCCGATACAGTCACGCTGAGCGTGGCGTCGAACACCGGAACGGGTTCGCGCACGGGCACGGTCACGATTGGCACCAACCCGTTTACCGTGACGCAGGCCGGGACGCCCTGCTCCTTCACGCTTTCCTCCACCAGTCAATCATTTCCGGCGGCTGGCGGCACGAGCACTGTGAATGTCACAACCACGGCCAATTGCACGTGGAGCGCGACGAGCGGTTCATCGTGGGTGACGCTCTCGAACGGTAGCAACCGCACGGGTTCGGGGAGTGTAGGCATTACAGCGGCTGCGAATCAGACGACGCAATCGCGAACGGCAACGCTGACCATCGCGGGCAAGAGTTTCGTCGTCACTGAATCAGCTGGAACGTGCGGCTACACGGTCGCACCGCTGACGGTCACGGTTCCTCCAGGCGGCGGCTCCGGCACAATCAGCGTGACGACGCTGTCGACATGTGCCTGGACGTCAACGTCCGGCACGTCCTGGATTTCGTTGACTGGATCGCGCACCGGATCCGGCAGCGCGAGTTACACGGTGGGCGCGAATTCAGGCACCGCAACCCGAAGCGCCACCGTGACTGTCGCGGGGGTCGCGGTGCGGTTCGACCAGGACCCGTTGACGCCGGTTGCGCCGACGAATTTGCGGATCATCAAATAGCGAACACCGCGACGTACGAACTATCTGATGAACCCCTTCACCATCGAACCCGTGGGCTGGAAGTAGCTGGCGCACAACTTCCACTCGGCGCCCTCATAGACAGCCGTCACGTAGTCAATCCCCTGCGACCGCCCAGGTGCGCAGGTGACACCCGGAGCACAGACGCTGTCCCACGTGGACGGGACACTCGCGCACGCGTCGCCGTCGCGTGGCAGGTAGCTGCATGGACGGCTCGCGAACTCGATCTTCACGGTTGCGGATCCGATCGAAGAACCGGTGATGCGGAAGGTGCTGCGGTTGGCCTCGATCTCGTTGAACTCCTCGTCGCGGTCGGCTTCGCAGCGCGGGCTCTTGGTGAAATTCCGGACAACAAACGCAGCGCCGTTCTTTGAATCAGAAAAGTCGAGCAGGAACTGACGCGACAGATCGCCGACCTCTTTGCGGGAGTTGTGCAGCGAGAGTGTCGCGGTACCGGTGGTGCTGTTGGATCCAGGATCGGACACCTTGACGGTCAGCGCGATCGACTTTGGAGTCGAGGCGTCCGCCGGCGCTTTCCAGGTGACGTTCGCGCCGGTGCCGCTGAACGTGCCGGCCTCCGCGCTCCACTCGAATGTCAGCCGGCTGGCCGGCGTGTCAGGATCTTCCACGACCGCGGTGACCGCAACCTCCTCGTCGAGATCGGCGAAATTCTTCGGCTCGTTCGGATGCGTACCCTGCGCGGTTACCGACGTGATCACCGGAGCCGTATCGGTGTCGTAGGTGAAGCCACCGGCGAGCGTGCCGTTCCTGCCGGCGACGGTCACGGTCACGTCGGACGCGCCGGTCGGATGCGCACCCGTCTTAGCGATGATCGACGTCGCAGACTCGACGACGACGTCGGTCGCCGGCACGCCGCCAACCATGACGGTCGCTCCCGCGGAAAAATGATCGCCGACGATGTGAATGGACGTGCCGCCACCCGCTGGCCCGCGAGTGGGATCGATGGAGGCGACCGTGGGCGACGTCGGCGATGGGCCGGTATGGCCGCCGCAACACAGCATGAGGAACGCGGCGACGACGGCGAGCGACCTTGCCAGATGCGGAAACGATGATCGGGTCTGCAATCAGGGTTCGGTCAGGAGGCGTTCGACGATGACGACGTCGCGCCAGGTTCCGCGTGATTGAGCATGACGCTGGTAGATACCGACCTCGCGAAAACCCGTGCGCTGCAACAGCACGCGGCTCGCCCTGTTCTCGGGAAACACACGTGACACAAGCTTCCAGAAGCCGGCAACACGTGCCTCCTCTATCAATGATTGCATGGCGAGCCGGCCGGCGCCATGGCCTCGCGCGGACCGGCTAACGTAGACGGAAAACTCGGCGATACCGGCATAGCAATCGCGCGGCCGATATTCCGAGGTCGAGGCAAAGCCGACCACCTGGCCACCGTTCTCCACCACAACGATGGGAAAACGCTCGTCAAACCATTTCGTGACATCGTCAGCCGTTCGCAAGCGCGTCTCGAAGGTGGCCAGCCCTTCCTCGATCCCCTGGTTGTAGATCGCGGCGATCGTGGCGGCATCGGCTGGAACGGCGCGGCGAGCAGTCATTTTCGACAGTGACGCGGCGCTAAAGCGCCGCGCTACAGGCGTCCGTGTTCACTCCACCCAATCCGCAATGAACACGTTCGTCTCACCTTCGACCTTGGCATTGCGGTTCGACGCAAACACCAGGTGCTTGCCGTCGGGAGAGAACATCGGGAAACCGTCGAACGTGTTGTTGTAGGTGACGCGCTCGAGACCGGTGCCATCCAGATTGACCAGATAGATGTCGAAGTCGCGGCCCTTCGGATCGGCTTTGTTCGACGCGAAGATCAACCGCTTGCCGTCGGGATGCCAGGACGGCGCGAAGTTGGCGCCACCAAGCCGGGTCACCTGATGTTGGTTGCTACCATCACGATTCATGACGAACAGCTCCAGCTCCGTCGGACGCCAGAGCGCCTCCTTCAGCAGCGCGCGGTAGTCGTCGAACTCCTTGCCGGCTGAAAGCTGCTTGCCGCGGAAGGCAACCTGCTTGCCGTCCCACGAAAAGAATGGTCCACCGTCCGGGCCGGGGCGGTTGGTCAGCCGCTTGACGTCTGATCCGTCCGACTTCATCGAGTAGATCTCCATGTCACCGTCGCGGACACTGGTGAACACGATCAGCCCGTCGGGCGCGATCGTGGCCTCGGCGTCGTAGCCCGGCGTGCGCGTCAACGGCGTCGGATTCGAACCATCCAGGTTTGCTCGATAGATGTCATAGCCTGCATAAATCGGCCACACGTAGCCGCGCTCGTAACTGGGCCTTGGCGGACACTCGGGCGACGCTTCGTGCGTCGATGCAAAGAGGATCTGTTTGCCGCCCGGATAGAAGTAGCCGCACGTGGTTCTTCCCTTCCCGGTGCTGACCTTGTGCAGATCGGTGCCGTCGATCTTGACGGTGTAGATCTGGTCGCACGGATAGCCGTCGCGCGTGGACTGAAAGATCAGATGGGTGCCGTCGGGCGAGAAGTACGCTTCGGCGTTTTCGCCCCCGTGGGTCAGCTGCTTGATATTGCGCAGATGACGCTCCGTTTCTTGCTTCGCCGCTGACGACGCGGGGGACTGGGCCCACGTGGCGAGTGTGCCGGCAAGAATGAAGATGCTGAACGAGAGCTTCATAGTTTATTCATGTTACTGAAAACGCTTTGCAGGCATAGTTAAGATTACCGCGAATTGCTGATGTCTCATCCGGCTGCCCACAAACACGTCCTCTTCGTCTGCCGCCTCAATCGTCATCGCAGCGCCACTGCCGAACGGATTTTCTGCAAGCGCAAGGATCTGGACGTGCGGTCAGCGGGAACGCAGGAAGATGCGAGGGTGCGAGTGAACAAGCACATGCTCGATTGGGCCGACGTGATTTTTGCGATGGATGATATCCAGGTAGACGCCCTTCAGCAGATGTTTCCCGGCCACCCAGCCCTCGACCGCATCATCTGTTTGGATATCGAGGACGTATACGTGTTCCTCGAGCCCAAGCTGGTGAAGGTGCTGCAGGAAAGGGTGCCGCAGTATCTCTGACGAGTGCCAGGGGGGCCAAGGGGGCCAATTAACCTACAGCTCCACGTCTCGGAGCCGCAGCGCGTTCATGATCACCGACACCGAGCTGAAGGTCATCGCGGCGCTGGCCCAGATGGGACTGATCAGCACGCCAAGGAATGGATAGAGCACACCCGCGGCGACGGGAACGCCCACCGCGTTGTAGATGAACGCCAGCAACAGGTTCTGACGAATGTTGCGCATCGTTGCGCGGCTGAGATGACGCGCACGCAGGATGGCGCGAAGATCGCCTTTGACGAGCGTGATGCCGGCGCTCTCCATGGCGATATCGGTGCCGGTGCCCATCGCGATGCCGACGGACGCAGCGGCCAGGGCGGGCGCGTCGTTAATGCCGTCGCCAGCCATCGCGACGACGCGGCCCTGCGACTCGAGGCGCCGCACGAGATCGCGCTTGTCTGTGGGGAGGACCTCGGCGTGCACGTCGGACTGCGGGAGACCAAGCGCCGCAGCGACCGCTTCGGCCGTGGCCCGGTTGTCGCCCGTCATCATGACGACATGGATGCCATCACCGCGGAGCGCGGCCAATGCTTCAGCGGTCGTGGTCTTGATTCGATCGGCGATCGCGAAAAGGCCGGCTGGGCGCCCGTCGATGGCAGCCAGGACGACCGTCTGACCCTCGGCGCGCAGCGCGGCCGTCTCGACGTTGAGCATCGACACATCGACGCCACGATCTGACAGGAACGTCTCGGTACCGGCGAGGATCTGACGGCCATCCACCTCGCCACCCACGCCCTGGCCGGTAACGGATTCAAAGCGGGAGACCGGCGGAAGCGCCAAGTTGTTCAACTGGGCAGCCTCAACGATTGCGACGCCGAGCGGATGTTCGCTGGCCTGCTCGAGCGCGGCAACCACACGGAGGAGATCAGCTGCCGGGTCGGGACTGGACGCCGCCTGCCTGATTCCTTCGGTAGTGCCTGACCCCGCTGCAGCAACCGGGACAATCTTCGACACGGCGGGCCGGCCTTCCGTCAACGTCCCCGTCTTGTCCACAACCAATGTGTCCACACGCTCGAGACGCTCGAGCGCCTCAGCGTTGCGGATGAGCACGCCCGCACCCGCGCCACGTCCAGTGCCGACCATGATCGCCATCGGCGTCGCGAGCCCAAGTGCGCACGGACACGCGATGATGAGAACGGCCACCGCATTCACCAGCGCCAGGGCGAACCGCGGCTCGGGCCCCCAGATGCTCCAGCCGAGAAACGCCATGCCTGCGACAGCCACGACGGCGGGGACGAAGTATTCAGAAATCTGATCCGCGAGGCGCTGAATGGGGGCGCGCGTGCGTTGCGCTTCGGCCACCATCCGCACGATCTGTGCAAGGAGCGTTGCCTCCCCGACCCGTTCGGCGCGCATGATGAAAGACCCGGTTCCATTCAAGGTGCCCCCCGTCACGGCGGTCGCGACCTGCTTCTCGACCGGGACCGCCTCACCGGTCACCATTGATTCATCGACGAAACTGCGGCCTTCGACAACGACGCCATCGACCGGGACGCGCTCGCCGGGACGAACACGCAGCAGATCGCCGACACGCACCGAGGCGATCGGCACATCCCGTTCGCCATCGGCATCCATGCGGCGTGCATCGGATGGCGCGAGGCGAAGTAACGCGCGGAGCGCGGTCGAAGTCCGTGCCCGCGCGCGCAGCTCGAGCACCTGACCAAGCAGCACCAGCGCCGTGACGACAACCGCGGTGTCGAAATACGGTTCGACGCGCCCGTGCATCCGGAAGCCTGACGGAAAGAATCCCGGCGACACGGTGGCAACGACGCTGTAGAGATAGGCGGCGCCAATCCCGAGCGCGATGAGCGTGAACATGTTCGGGCTGCGGTGAACGATCGATGCCCATCCGCGCTCGAAGAGCGGCGCGCCAGCCCAGAAGACAACCGGAGTCGCCAGGACGAGTTGAACCCAGCTCGCGACCGCGGGAGGTACGAGGCGATGCACGAGCGCGGGCGCAAGCATCTCCAGCATGGCATAGAGCATCACCGGCAGACCCAGAGCGGCGGCGGTCTTGAATCGCCGCGTCATGTCTACGAGCTCGGGGTTCGGTCCCTCGTCCAGGCTCACCCGCTCGGGCTCGAGCGCCATGCCGCAGATCGGGCAGCTCCCAGGCCCCTCCTGACGCACCTCGGGGTGCATCGGGCACGTGTAGATCACGCCCGGAATTGGCGCCTCCGGCTGGCGCGGTTCGAGGAACTCGACCGGGTTCGCGGTGAACCGCTCGAGACACGAGGGGTGGCAGAAGAAGTACGACGTGCCGTTGTGGTCGATCCGGAGGTCCGTCGATGGATCGACCTCCATGCCGCACACGGGATCTATCGGCAACGATTGGGGTTCGATTGCAGGCATCGGCATGGAGTCCGGTCGGAGGCGTATCTTCTTTATTATGACCGCCCGTGCGGGCGGGATGTCCCAGCCTCAAAACATTTCGGGAACGATTTTGGACCCGGAGCGTAGAGTATACGAACGATTTCGTAGTTCTGCCGTGGAATCACGTTGAGAGGCACCCAATGTTCCAGACAACGCTGCAGGACATTCACTACGCGCTGCGACTCCTCCGCCGCAGCCCACTGTTCACCCTGACGGCCGCCCTTTCCCTCGCAATCGGCATCGGAGCGAACACGACAATCTTTTCAATCGCGAGCGCACTGCTCCTGCGACCGCTTCCCGGCCTGAGCGACCCTGCGCGACTCGTGAACATCGGCCGCACGCAAGGCGGGAACGGCTTCGACAACTTGTCCTATCCGAATTACCGAGACTATCGCGAGCGTCAGCAGTCGCTGACCGATGTCTACGCAATACGGCTCGATCCGCAGCCGATGAGCCTGGCAACCGGCAGGGACGCCGTGCGCATCTACGGCAATGTTGTCTCAGCCAACTACTTCCAGATCCTCGGGGTCCAGCCTCTCCTCGGCCGGATGCTGCAAGACAGCGACGATGCCTCCGAGAGTTCCCATTCGGTGGTCGTCCTCAGCTACGACCTCTGGAAACGAACGTTTGGCGGCACTGAGTCAATCGTCGGTCAAACCATCTCGCTCAACGGTCGGCCGTTCATGGTTGTCGGTATAGCGCCGGCGGGATTCCAGGGGACGACGATCATGAAGCCTGATGTCTGGACGCCAATCGCCGGGGTGGCGGAAACGATGCCGCGACTCGCCCAGGATTCGCGCAACAACGCATTCAATCAACGAGGAGCAGTCTGGCTGGTGATGGGAGGACGGCTGAAAGACGGTGTCACGATCGCGCAGGCCAACGCCGAGGCTCGGGCGATCGGCGCGAATCTCGAGAAAGAATACCCCAACGAGAACAAGGGCAAGGGCCTCACCGTCGTTCGTTCGACGCTGGTCCCCGGCGAGTCGGCCACCGTCGGTGGCTTCTTCGGCCTCCTGATGATCATCGTGCTGCTCGTGCTGATGATTGCCTGCGTCAACGTCGCCGGCATTCTGCTCGCGCGCGCCGCCGCCCGGCGCCGCGAGATCGCGGTTCGGCTGGCCATGGGTGCCGGACGCGGTCGCCTGGTGCGACAGCTGCTCACCGAAACGTGCATGCTTTTCGTTGCCGGCGGGATTGCCGGCCTGGTGTTGTCGCAATGGTTGACGAGGCTGTTGCTGGCCCTCATCCCCAAGCTGCCGATGCCGGTCGATCTGACGGTTCCAACGGACTGGAGGGTCGTCTCGTTCGCGATTGCGCTTTCTTTTGTTGCGTCCATCCTCTCCGGCCTTGCGCCCGCGCTGCAAGCCTCGCGCGCCGACCTGGTGCCCGCGCTGAAGACTGAAGGACTCGACTCGGGCAAACCACGGTTGCGGCTGCGGAACCTCTTCGTCATCGGTCAGGTCACGATGTCGCTGACGCTCGTGATCGTGGCCGGGTTGTTCCTGCGCGCGCTTGAGCATGCGGCAGCAGTCCAGCCGGGCTTCGACGAACGGCGCATCGACGTCG
>JGI10216J12902_101267361_pt1 | contig 13671 bp, 13 predicted proteins | sample KanNatreferecore_FD_12902 | JGI IMG/M metagenome (IMG submission 12902)
GGGATACGCGATACGGGATACGCGATACGGGATGCGCGATACGGGATGCGCGATACGGGATGCGAGATGCACGGCGCTTTCATAACAAATCAATTTAAGGAATCGCGTATCCCGTATCGCGTATCCGGTATCCCGTATCATGTGTCCCGTATCACATACTATATCCAATAGGTAAGTTTTTTTTTAATCCTGAATCATTAAGTTGAGTTTAGAAATACCATATCATTTAGAAAATTATATCGGGGGTAATCTCATTGCACCATTGAATGGTAAATTCATTAATAATATAAATCCGGCTACCGCTGAGGTTTATGGCCAGATCCCCGATAGTGATCATGAAGATGTTACAGCAGCCATTCATGCAGCGCAAAAAGCATTCCCGGCCTGGAGTACCACACCCGTAGAGGAGCGTTTTAAAATCCTGAACAGGATAGCTGAGATCATAGATGACAATCTGGATACACTCGCCCTCGCTGAAACTAACGATAATGGTAAACCGCTATGGCTAAGTAAAAAAGTGGATATTCCCAGAGCTTCGGCTAATTTCCGGTTTTTCGCAACAGGTATTATGCATTTTGCGACGGAAAGTCATAATATGGAAGACAAAGCGGTAAACTATACGCTCCGGCAGCCATTAGGCATCGTGGGCTGCATTTCACCCTGGAATCTTCCATTGTACCTTTTTACCTGGAAGATTGCACCAGCGCTGGCAGCAGGAAATTGTGTGATCGCAAAACCTTCAGAGATCACGCCGGTCACGGCTTTTTTGTTATCAAGGATCTGCATCGAAGCCGGATTACCCGGCGGCATTTTGAATATTATTCATGGCACAGGCCCGGTAGCAGGAGAGGCGATTGTATCGCACCCGGATGTAAAAGCTATTTCATTCACCGGTAGCACCCGTGCCGGGGAAAGGATCGCTTCAATTGCGGCGCCGAAGTTTAAAAAACTATCATTAGAGCTTGGTGGCAAAAACCCCAATATTATTTTTGCCGACTGCAATTGGGAAAAAATGATGGAGACATCTGTCCAGTCCTCCTTCAGTAACCAGGGCGAGATCTGTCTATGCGGCAGCAGGATACTGGTTGATGAAACGATTTATGAAAAATTTAAAAAGGAATTTGTTGCAAAAGTGAAAGCCTTAAAAGTTGGTGATCCGCTGGATGAATCAAGTCAACAAGGGGCTATTGTCAGTAAACCACATTTCGAAAAAATCATGGGCTGCCTCGACACTGCAAAAAAAGAAGGTGGCATGATATTATGTGGTGGAAATGCGATCAGGATGGAAGGTCGTTGCGCAAATGGATATTTCATAGAACCCACGGTGATCGAAGGATTGGGTCCGCAGTGCAAGGCCAACCAGGAAGAGATCTTCGGCCCGGTGGTCACCCTGCAATCCTTCAAAACCGAGGATGAGGCATTACAATTGGCGAATGCTACCCAATATGGCCTGGCCGCAACTATCTGGACCCAGGATATTTCAAAAGCCAACAGGGTAGCTGCAAAAGTTGAAAGCGGTATCATCTGGGTGAATTGCTGGCTGCTCCGCGATCTTCGGACTCCATTCGGTGGATTAAAGAACAGCGGCGTGGGAAGGGAAGGAGGTTGGGAAGCGTTACGGTTCTTTACGGAATCGAAGAATGTTTGTGTTGAATTATAAATAAGCCCGCAGATTATTATGATTTTCGTGATCTGTACTGAGCTTAATCATCATAAAAATCTGCGTGCCAGCATTAGCTATGAGTGAAATTATCAATACTAATAAGGCATCTACCCCATTAGGTGCTTACCCACATGCCAGGAAAGCGGGAAATCTTTTATTCCTCTCCGGTATTGGTCCGCGCGATCCAAAAGATAATTCGATCCCGGGCCTCGAACTGGATAAAGATGGAAACATTCTTAAATATGATTTCCAGGCTGAGTGTCATGCTGTTTTTGCCAATGTAAAAGCGGTACTCGAAGCCAGCGGTAGCAGCTGGGATAAGATTATTGATGTGACGGTTTATTTGACAAATATGAAAAAGGACTTCGCTGTTTATAATAAAATATACGCGGATTACTTTACAGTAGTACAGGCTTGTAGAACTACGGTGGAAGTGAAGAGTCTGCCCTCACCGATTGCCATCGAATTAAAGGTAATTGCAACGATATAATAGATCAAATCTGTAAAATCCAATAATCAGTGTAATCTGTGATATGCATTATCAAAACTCATTAGGATTAGCGAGGGGATTAGACGCCAATGACCGCCTGAAGAAATTCAGGCATCAATTCTATATTCCACAGTATAATGGTAAGGATGCTATTTATTTTACCGGGAATTCATTGGGATTACAACCCAAATCTGTATCAAGGTATGTTCAACAGGAACTTAATGATTGGGCGAAAATGGGAGTGGAAGGACATTTCCAGGCGCTGAATCCCTGGTTGCCTTATCATGAATTATTCCCGGAGCAATTGTCAAAGATTGTTGGGTGCCAGGTTAACGAAGTGGTAGCGATGAACCAGCTTACCGTGAACCTGCATTTACTGATGGTTAGTTTTTACCGGCCAACCAAACGACGTTATCGTATAATCTGCGAGGCGAAGGCCTTTCCTTCAGATCAATATGCTTTTGAATCACAGGCAAAATATCACGGCTTTGACCCCGAACAGGCAGTCATTGAAGTGAAACCAAGGGAAGGAGAATATTCTATCAGGACAGAAGATATAGTAGCTACAATAGAAAAATATAAAAAGAGTGTTGCCCTGGTGCTTTTTGGCGGAGTCAATTATTATACGGGGCAGGTATTCGATATGAAAACGATCACGGATACCGCGCACAAGTATGGCGCCTACTGCGGTTTCGATCTTGCGCATGCGGCAGGCAATGTTGAATTGCGATTGCATGACTGGAACGTGGATTTTGGCTGCTGGTGTTCATATAAATACCTGAATTCCGGCCCGGGTGGTGTGGGCGGGATTTATATTCACGAAAAACATACGGTGGATAAAGATATCCCGCGTTTTGCAGGTTGGTGGGGGCATACCAAAAAAACAAGGTTCAAAATGGAAAAGGGTTTTGAAGCGATACCAACTGCGGAAGGATGGCAGCTCAGCAATGCGCCTGTATTGAGCATGGCGGCACATAAAGCTTCCATGGATTTATTCGATGAGGCGGGGATGGACCTGTTACATGAAAAAAGAAAACAATTATCCGGCTATCTTCATTTTATATTAAATGATATCAATAGTGAACTGGACGAAAAAGCAATTGAAGTGATAACGCCGCCGGGCGAAGATGAAAGAGGGTGCCAGGTTTCCATGCTGATGCTGAAAAAAGGTAAGGAGATATTCGATGAACTTTCACACCAGGGTGTTATCGCGGATTGGAGAGAGCCTAACGTAATTCGGGTGGCACCGGTACCTTTATACAATACATTCGAGGATGTCTGGAAGTTCGGAAATATTATTACTTCCATTCTCAAAACCAAATGAAAAAAAATATTGTCATAGTCGGTGCGGGGTTGGTCGGTTCGCTTTTATCGATTTACCTGTCTAAAAGAGGATATAAGGTGCGTGTATATGAACGCAGGGCAGATATGCGCAGGGAAAAAATGAACGCCGGTCGGTCGATCAACCTGGCTTTGAGCGACAGGGGCCTGCTGGCTTTGGAAAAAGTGGGACTGGCAGAAGAGATCAAAACCATTGCGATCCCGATGCATGGACGGCAGATCCATAACATAGATGGATCATCTGCTTTCCAGCCTTATGGAAAGCAGGGTCAATACATCAATTCTGTATCGCGGGCTACGCTAAATATGAAACTAATGGACCTGGCGGAAGCAAATGGCGCAACAATTCATTTCAACCAGCCACTGCGTTCGATTGATTGGAAAAATGAAAAGATGGTCTTCGATAACCCCGGTAATGAAGACCACGAAAGTTATGATGCACAACTCATTTTTGGCGCCGATGGAGCATTTTCAGCAGCGCGCCTGCATCATATGCTGCAGCATGACAAATTCGATTACCAGCAGCATTACATTGATTGCGGGTATAAGGAATTGACAATACCACCTGCAGCTGACGGCAATTTTGCGATGGAAATAAATGCCCTGCATATCTGGCCGAGGAAGGATTACATGCTGATCGCATTACCCAACCTGGATAAGACATTTACATGCACCTTATTTTTCCCTTTCGAGGGGGAGACATCGTTCTCTAAGCTTGATACAAAAGAAAAAGTGAAGGTATTTTTTGAAAAAACATTCCCGGACGTGATACCACTCATGCCGGGCTATTTAAGTGAATTCTTTGAAAACCCCGTCTCATCCCTTGTTACTGTTAAATGTTACCCATGGATACGCGAAGATAAATTTGCGCTGATCGGGGATGCTGCTCATGCGATCGTTCCTTTTTTCGGCCAGGGAATGAATGCCGGTTTCGAAGATTGCCGTATACTGGATGATCTGATCGGGAAACATGAGGATGATTGGAAAAAGATATTGGGAGAATATCAGTCTGACCGTAAACCCGATGCGGATGCGATCGCCGATATGGCGGTGAATAATTTTACGGAAATGCGTGAAAAAACGGCCGATCCCAGGTTTTTGTTGCAGAAAAAGATTGAAGCCCGTTTACATGAGAAATATCCCGACAAATGGATACCGGCTTATTCCCAGGTTACTTTCAGTCCGCAAATTAGGTACAGTGATGCGTTGAAAAGAGGGCAGAAACAGGAAGCGATAATGGCTGAAATTATGAACATACCGGGTATTGGGGAGAAATGGGATTCGGATGAAATAGAGGCTTTGATCCTGCAAAAATTAAATTAAAAAAAATCAATAGCGGCAAAGGTAACCGTCAAATTCCAATATCAGGTCATTCCCATGGACTTACTGACTTTCTGACTCACTGACTTTACCATAACTTATCTTCGCCATATGACCCGGCAGCAACTTATTGACTCCATCTTTCAAAAACGCTCCTACCTCTGTGTAGGTCTCGATACCGATATCACAAAGATTCCAAAGCATTTACTTTCTGAAGCTGATCCTGTTTTTTCATTCAATAAAGCGATCATCGACACCACCCGTGATCTCTGTGTGAGTTACAAGATTAATACTGCTTTTTATGAAGCCCTGGGAGTGAAGGGATGGGCAGCCATGGAGCGTACGGTAAAATATATCGGTGATGAGCACCTGAAGATTGCCGACGCCAAGCGAGGCGATATTGGTAATACATCGAACCAGTATGCTAAAGCTTTTTTTGAAACCCTGCCATTTGATGCAATTACTGTCGCGCCTTATATGGGTAAGGATAGCGTAGAGCCATTTTTGCAGTACCCCGATAAATGGACGATCGTGCTCGGACTGACTTCCAATGAAGGGGCCAATGATTTCGAGTTACAGCGCTTGAACAGCCGGGAACATGAGAATGCTATGTTGTATGAAAAGGTACTGCAAACAGTTTCGGGCTGGGGGTATCCCGGTAACCTGATGTTTGTAGTGGGCGCCACACGGGCTGATGAATTCAGGAATATCAGGAAACTGACACCTGACCATTTTTATCTTGTACCGGGTGTAGGCGTGCAGGGTGGTAGTTTAAAAGATATTTCCAAAATGGCTATGAACAAAGATTGTGGGATCCTGGTAAATACCAGCCGTGCTATCATTTATGCTTCCGGCAAAGAAGATTTTGCGGATAAGGCAAGAACGGTAGCAAAGGAGTATCAATTGGAAATGGATGGTTATTTGAAAGGCTTATAGTTTTATGGTTTATAGTTTATGGATTATGGTTTCTTCAGATTGAATATTTCCTATTGGATTTGAAATATCCCGACTTTCCATCCAGCAACCAGCAACCAGTATCCAGCAACCAGCATCACAAAAAGAGCAGCCCTTTCAGACCGCTCCGTAAATACACAGCTATGCTTCTAATTCCCTTTATTAATTCGAAATAATTCGTGTAATTCGCGTTAAATAACTCTCGTACTCGTGTTACGCTTTTTGTCTGATTTATCTTTCTTATGTTCGGTCATATCTACCTGCAGGTTATGTCCGGCAATGATCTCACCGAAACTTGAATTGATCCTTACTTTGGCACTACCGCTGCCGGATACGCCCTTATAATTCCTGTTAAATCGCGGGCCATATCCACCGCGATCTTCCTCCTGTTCCTTGATAGCAAAAGCAGTCTTATTATCAAACCCCCCGTGGGAGGTCTGTATATCCCAGTTGGCGGAAAATCCCTTATCCAGGTCGAGGTAGACCGATGAGTAAGAATTATGTATCGTCAGGTTTTTTATATCATTATCAATATTGAGTTTCACCTTTGAGAATTCGAGATCTGATCTTACATCGCCACTGAGTTTATTAACAGTACCATTTGAGAATTTAATATTCAGGTCACCGCCATTTACCTGCTGTATCTCGGCTTTCCCGAATTCAACGGTTACCTCCTTTGAATGGCTTAGTTTACCTGCAGTGAGCGAACCGAACTTGCTTTCCAGTTCCACTTCGCCCCGGTAGTCGGGAATGATCATATTCCCGAACTGGTTCTCGGCTCTCAGCGCACTGCCTGAAGGTAGGTAGACCATATAGTTGATCTCCATGCCTTCGTGGTAATTTTCATTTTTGTTCTGGTCGCCGTTCCTGTTGTGATTCCTGTTCTTATTATCATTGTCATCGTCGGCAAATTTCGTTTTGAAAGAAACAGTATTGCCTTCCTTGCCGTCCTGGATGCTGATACGGTCGATGATCTCCTGTGCCCTTTTTTCATCATCGGATTTGCCAGTTATGCTGACATCCACTTTGATCTCGTTCTTTTCCCAGGTAACCAGTTTCATTTCCCCGAACTGGTTATTTAGACTGATCCTGTCACTGCTTCCCAGGGAATAGGATTTGGAATAACTCTTGGATTTTTTGAATTTGGGCTCCCGGTTTTTATCATTGTCGTTATCCTGGGCCAATACGGACTGGCTGAACAGGAAACTGATCCCGAAGAGGACGCTAAATATTGTTTTTTTCATGGCTTCTGTTTTTTTGTTTTATTTCTTTAATAATAAGTAATTGGCGATTCAGCAATTCACTCTGCAGTTGCAAATTCTGAATCATAGCTTCAAGCAGCATTTCACGGTTTGGATTTTTGGCCAAATTTATTTTAAGTGACTGGTAGGCGCTATCCAGCTGGTTGATATCGCCCACGAACTGGTTATATAGTTCAGGATAATCTTTTTTCAGTTGTTTTAGTTCTTCCTGTTTCAACCCTATCAATTCTTTGAAATGATAGATCTGTTTGGCATAGACAGGATCCCCGATTCCCGGTTCCTCTTCAATAATCACAGGTTGGTTTTTAATAAGTCCCGGTTCCGTATTTTTTTTGTCGAGTACGAGATATAGTCCTGCGGATAGGAGTATAAGCCCGGCTACAATGGCTACCCAGCGAAGTGGATTCCAGTTTCTAAACCGGCTGGTATGTTCCCGCGATCCTGTTTCCAACTTAAGTTTCTTATATAATTGCGGGCTGGGTTCTTCCGAATCGAAAGCGTCCCGGTTCTCATCAATGAATTGCTTTAATTTATCGTTCATATCAAACCTCCTTTTGTAAAAGGTTTAGTAATTTCTGTTTGGCGCGATGGTATTGTGTTCTTACGGTAACGTGCGTGATATTCATAATGTCAGCGATCTCTTCATGATCATAGCCTTCAAATAAATGTAAACTCAGTACAGTCCGGTAGCCATTCGGTAGCTGGCCCACGGCCTTTTTAATCTCTTCGACTTTAAAGTGGATGGACTCTTCATCCTGCGGTTCAGCATCCGGCATTGCGTGAATTGCCACTTCGTCAATTTCCACAATGGTCAGCTTGCGGCGGCGGAGGACATCGATGGATTTATTGATCACGATCCGTTTAATCCATGCGCCAAAGGTGGAGGAATAATCAAATTCACCCAGCCATTGAAATGCGGCCGTGAATGCATCCTGCAATACATCTTCTGCATCCGCCCTGTTATTCACGATCCGAAAGCTGGTATTGAAAAGCGGGCGGGCATATTTCGCATACAGGACTTCATAACTATGCGTATCACCTTGCTTGCATTTCGCTACCAGGTCATCGTAATAAACAGTTGCGGGGAGGTCCAAAAGCCGGTTTTAATAGTAAATACGTGGGTTGGAGAACTTTGTTGCATGTAAAGTAAGGACCAGGGTATAAACCCGGTATTTTCTGTGAAGAACGGGGGAAAACGGGTGTTGAAAGGTTTAAGGATTTAAACGCCCCTTTTACTTAAAAACATATTTCCCTTTCTCACTCCACCATGGATAATATTCCATTTTAAGTCTCCCGGTAATAACAGCCGTATCTGTTTTCACAAATTGTTCCACTTCCGCGGAATCTTTACAATTCATGATAAAAATTCCACGAATGTCTCCATCATATCCCATTGGTCCGGCCATAATGATCTTTCCTTCTTTTGCGAGTCGTTCAATATTGGCCATATGACCAGCCTGTATTTTAGCGGCGCTTACACTATCCTGTCCCCGATTATCTCCCCGCCTCAGTAAGACAAGCCAATAGCGTTTCATTTCCCCAGTATAAACGGATGAATCGGTTGAGGGGTCATATTTTACTTCAGCTACCGTCTCCATTTCCTTTGCTGGTTCATGATAACAGGCGCTAATGGCGGAAACCAGGAGAGCGGTAACTAAGATTGTCCGTTTCATAACAAGCATTTTTATACGAGATATTGTGAATTTAAATTAATGTATGTTAAGCCAATTTTATCCCCGCGTCTAAACATCTCTAATTCTTATGACCCGTTATTTTATCTTTAATCCTGATACCGGTTTTCGTTCCAGCCTGCACACCTGTAAACTTTTATCAGCCTCGTTATTCTATTTTATCCATAAACCAAATATCCCTATTTTTCATTTATCCTTTACCTTTGCGCCATCAATCTGAAATCGAAAATCTAAAATCGAATGGCTTCCCGCACAGACATGTTTACCAGCCCGGATTATTTTGGAGTTGACGAATTACTTACCGAAGAGCAAAAGCATATACGCGAAGCTATTCGCAGTTACGTGAAGAAAGAAATATCGCCCATTATCGAGGACTATGCTCAAAAAGCTGAATTCCCACAACAGATTGTAAAACAGCTGGGCGACCTGGGTTGCTTTGGACCCACCATTCCTGTGCAATATGGTGGCGGAGGTCTCGATTATATTTCTTATGGTCTGATGATGCAGGAACTGGAAAGGGGAGATAGTGGTGTTCGTTCAACGGCTTCGGTACAGGGTTCTCTTGTCATGTTCCCTATTTACCAGTATGGAAGCGAGGAACAACGTAATAGATTTTTGCCGAAACTGGCTACTGGAGAATGGTTAGGATGCTTCGGTCTGACGGAACCCGATCACGGCAGCGACCCCAGCAGCATGCTCACAAATTTTAAAGATGCCGGTGATCACGTGATCTTGAATGGTGCGAAAATGTGGATCAGTAATGCACCGTTTGCACAAGTCGCGGTAGTATGGGCCAAGGATGAGTCAGGTGAAATAAGAGGCATCATCGTGGAAAGAGGAATGAAAGGATTTACTACTCCAACCACGCATGGTAAATGGAGTCTTCGGGCTTCCGCGACAGGCGAACTGGTTTTCGACAATGTAAAAGTACCGAAAGAAAATATTTTTCCTAATGTCAAAGGTTTAAAAGGCCCGCTTGGCTGCCTCACCAAAGCCCGTTATGGTATTGCCTGGGGCGCTCTTGGTGCGGCGATGGATTGTTATGATACGGCTTTACGTTATTCGAAAGAAAGAGAACAATTTGGAAAGCCGATCGGGTCATTCCAGTTACAACAAAAAAAATTGGCCGAAATGCTCACCGAGATTACCAAGGGACAGCTGATGAACTGGAGGCTCGGAGTATTGATGAATGAAGGAAAAGTTACACCGCAACAGGTGAGTATGGCTAAGCGTAATGCATGCGAGGTCGCAACCAATATTTGTCGCGATGCAAGGCAGATGCTTGGGGGTATGGGCATCACTGGAGAATATTCTGTAATGCGGCATATGATGAACCTGGAAAGTGTGATTACCTACGAGGGCACACATGATATCCATTTATTGATCACGGGGATGGATGTGACGGGGTTTAATGCGTTTAAATAACCCCCCCTGTCCCCCTAAATAGGGGAGCTTAGGTCGAATAGACTTTTTTATGTAGTTATCGGAATGAAAAATAACTTTAACGTTGGATTTATTTTTTTAATCGACGATTATTTATTGAAATAGATAAAATTCCCCCTTTAGGGGGTTAGGGGGTATGAAAATTTTTTTAATCGGTTTCATGGGTTCCGGTAAAACACACTGGGGCCGTTTACTGAGCGAGAAACTCGGGCTTCCTTTCTTTGACCTGGATGAACAGGTGATTTCTCATGCCGGTAAATCCATTGCCGAAATATTTGGAGAGGAAGGAGAGGAGAATTTCCGGTTGATGGAAAAAGATGTATTGCATATTATCACCGAAAGCCATGATAGCTTTGTAATGGCCTGCGGAGGAGGTTCACCCTGTTATTTCAATAATATTGATTACATGAACCGGTCGGGTACTACAGTCTGGATCAATGCTCCGCTGGATACTCTTTTTTACAGGCTCGCGGATGAAAAAGATAAACGTCCATTGATCCGGGAACTTACCGACCAGCAGCTGAAATCATTTATTCATAAGAAATTTGCCGACCGGAGAATCTATTATGAACAGGCCGATCTCACAGTGGATGAAGAACCTGTGGAATTAGATAGTTTGATAGAAAAAGTATTTCATGTATAAAAAATACCTGGCAGCCGCGGCTGTCTTCGGAGGTCTTGCTGTTGCATTAGACGCATTTGGCGCGCATGGCCTCGAGAAGATCACTACGGATGCAAAAATCCTGCATGGATTCCAGACGGGGGTGCAATATCAGATGTACCATGCCCTGGCATTAGTTGGCATTTCTGTATTATACGAAAAAATGCAGGAGCCCTGGATAAACTGGGCTGCCAATTGCTTTATTACAGGCATACTGCTTTTTTCGGGATCACTTTATATGTTATCCTTCCTGCAGATACAGGAAAGTACAGCTGTGAAAATGGCTGGTCCGCTTACGCCGGTCGGTGGTGTCTTCCTTATCCTGGGTTGGCTGTTCCTGCTGATGTCAGCGGTAAAAAGAAAATGATCAAAGCGGCAATGCCAACGTTGTAATCGTGCCCTTCCTGTTCTCGATCGAGAATTTTCCACCGATGCTTGCCATTCGCCGGTTAATATTCTTTAACCCATTTCCAAATTGACGGAGATTTTCCATATCAATACCGTTGCCGTTATCAGAAATGGTTATTACCAGCAGGTCATTGGCTTCAATATTAATAGTAATAAGTGTCGCATGGGAATGTTTCATGACATTATGCAGGGTTTCTTTAACGGAAAGAAAAATATTACGCCGCTTATCACCGGTTAGCTCTTTATCAGGGATCTCCGAAGGGGTATATACCCTGCATTCAATTGGCGTATTCTCGAAATATTCGAGAGAATATGACCGGATATACGACACCAGGTTGTCCAGCGTATCATTACCGCTGTTCATGCTCCAGATAATCGCATTCATTTTATTCAGCACATCATCCGCAGAAGAAGAGATCTTTTCGATCTCTACCGGCGTATTTTCTTTCATTTTATTACGGGCGATCTCGCTCATGAGTCGAATAGCCGTCATACCCGACCCGAGTTCATCGTGCATATCGGCAGAGATCCTTTCCCGTTCTTCCTGCTGCGCTTTATAAACTGCCAGCTCCTTTTCATATTCCTTTAATTGATTTTGGGCTTTCAGTGTTTCCCTCTCCTTGGTTTGTTCAATGATCTGGCGCCGGTTCTTTTGATTCAAACCTGCAAGGAAGAATATGAGTTCCAGTAATAACCCGACCTCGTAATAAAAAAGCGAGGAACCAAACAAGCCGGGCAAACTTCGAAGAGCCGGGTTTGTTATGATTAGCAGGGAGAGTAAAGAGAAAATAAAAAGACAGAAATTTCCCCAGAAAAGATAACGCATCAGGCGGTCCTGCCATTGTTTCAAACTGTAAAAGAGAAATATGAGTACCATCACCAATAACAGGTACTTGGTGGCATTTTCGACAAAGTTTTCCGCTACAAAATCATTACTGAAGTAATGGAAGAACGTGTAGCTTATCATGGAAAGGGCCAACAACAATATTCCTGCATTATAAAACTGGTAAAGAAATTTGTACTTATGACGCGTGTCGAGAAACCGCTGCATAAATATCATATAGAACATGATCCCAAGGCTCTGCATGATGAAATCGAGATAGCTTTCAAAGAAATAACTGATCTTATTACTGTGGTAATTGAATAATGCTTTTGTCAACAGCATGCTTCCAAGGAAAAAAGCATAGCCTGAATAGTAAAGGAATTCGGGATTAGCGCCCTGTACAAAATTAGCCAGTGAAAAAAGTATCATCATCAGCAACAACCCGCAAAAGATATAGGTCATCAGGTCGTTTTCCATATTATTGCTTCGAAGGCCGGCAATAAAAGAAGACAGGTACTCCGGGTTGACCAAACGTGGCCTGACAGTATTAATATATGTCTTTACAAACCGCAGATCTGCCAGCACAGTGGCCGAATCATGGGCACCCAGGGTGATCATTCGATACCCGACACTATCGGAGTTATGTGGCAGGATGACCGGCAGTGGTTTCACTCCATCGGGTTCAATGCTATAAAGATTGATATGGCTGTAGTAAAATCCGGGGAAGAAATAAACTGAGACAGTCGAATCAGCCGAATTACAGATATTAAATTGTAAAAGAAGAGCTTTATTTACATGGTCCGGTGGAATTTGCCTGTTATGGATCAGTCCGGGTACAAAACCCACGGTATCGCGGATATTCCTCGGATCAAATTTGGTAGGGTAATAGCTGCTGCTGACATTGCCGGCAATATTTTTCATCAGGCCGATCTTGCTGATATCTATAAAAGCCGAATGGGAACTGTCCTGGCCAAATACCCTTCCACCCAGTAGTAAAATGCCGGTTACAAACAGGAAATAGGCTAATAATGTACTATTCTTCATAAACCAGCAAGGGTATTTTCAAAAGTAATACATAGGTATTGCTTTTAATAGCGTTTATGATACCACTTTCAGGTAATATTTAAGTTGTCAACCGGTTGACAACTCCCGCAGTTGTCAACCAGTTGATTCGCTAGAAGTTTAAAAGGATGAAAACTAAACTAATTATCTTTGCTCCCATGGCTAATAAGCTGAAAAAGAAAAAGAAAACTAGTCCTTCGAAAAAACCAGCCAGTTCCCGTTCCAAAGCCCTGCAAGCGGATAAGGTTGAAAAAATAAACTTGAAGGCCTTAGCCCGTGATGAACGGACCGGTAAGATAATCGGCGCCGTGTTCCTGCTCATCGCTGTTTTTCTTTTTATTTCTTTTATTTCTTACCTCTTCACCTGGAAAGAGGACCAGGCTATTGCCCAACAAGGATTTCGGGCTATTCTGGATAATGATAAGCCGGTTGCCAATCTCCTCGGCCGCCTGGGAGCAGTGATCTCTCATTTTTTCATCTTTAAGGCATTCGGTATTGCTTCCTTTTTGATATGTACTTTCTTTTTTGTGGTAGGCATCAATCTCCTCCTCCG
>JGI10216J12902_100798887_pt1 | contig 13668 bp, 8 predicted proteins | sample KanNatreferecore_FD_12902 | JGI IMG/M metagenome (IMG submission 12902)
CCTTCAATCATGTACTGAATCGGATATTCTTGGTCGTCGACTACAAGCATGATGGTAGACCAGTCGCCGTCGCCGCCTGCTTGTCCACCTGTAAAGTCGAATGTTGTTTCTACGCTGGCACTATTGTACGTTACCTTCACGTTGTATTCTCCGTTTGGACCCAGATCACCGCCGACTTTCATCTCGTAGGAATACGATCCATCCTCCTCGATCTCATCAGCGCTAACTTGATCGAACCTGTATTTAGAACCGTTTGGATTCTCTACATCAATCAAAAGCGGTTGACCTGCTACTTTTGTTCCGACATCTCCCGAAATCACAACTGTGTTTCCTGAAGTGTTTTCTGCCGCTACGGTGAGGCCGGTCTGTGCATTAGCTGTGCCCAGCATGCCGACGGCTGCCACCGATGACAGCAATATTGCCATTAGTGCGTATGCTTTATACTCCATTATCCCTCATGCACACCTATGACGCTATATTTCCGTTGCTATTTATCCTTTTTGTGTAGAAACTCTAAATCATGAACGCATTTCAGACAACCTGCAGAAATGCTGCGGCTCAATTTTCTAAATAAAATTGTATTTTAGATCAAAAATTCACAATACATATATATGCTATTTTTTTATTCCATAAATTTGACTTTGATGATTTCCATCGAGCACAAGCTATTGTTTTCTGTTGTGGAGGTATCGCCCCTTGTCTGAAAAGAAAGTAGTCAAGATCACGAACCATGTGTACCAGCCAAAGCACGAAATCATACCCAAGGCTGAAGCCGAGGAAGTGTTGAAAAAATACAACGCCAAGCCTGGACAGCTGCCGTACATCCTCATGAGCGACAAGGCCATCGAGGACTTGGACGTGAGGCCCGGAGACGTCATCAAGATAACGAGAAAGAGCCCAACTGCAGGTCAAAGTGTATATTACCGCTACGTGGTTGAAGGGTGAGTAGGGCAATGATAGAGAATTCTATCGAGATGTGGCCGATTATAAATGACATTTTGAGAAGGGAAGGAGTCGCAAGACAGCACCTTAATTCTTACAACGAGTTCATGGAGCGCGGACTGCAGAGCATTATCGACGAAGTCAACGAAATTGAAATTGAAACCGCAGAATATCCTTACAAGATAAAGCTTGGCAAGGTAAAACTGCAGCAGCCAAGGATAATGGAGCTTGACGGCTCTATCACGCACGTCGCCCCGATGGAAGGGAGGCTGCGCAACCTTACCTACGGGTCGCCTATCATGCTGGAATGCTCGGTTGTCGAGGACGGCAAGATACTGGAATCGCGCTTTATCCACATCGGCGACATGCCGGTGATGGTCAAATCGAATACCTGCCTCCTGCACAACCTGCCGGAGATGAAGCTGGTCGAGTTTGGCGAGGATCCGCGCGACCCCGGAGGATACTTTGTCATCAACGGCTCAGAGCGCGTGATCGTGGGCCTTGAAGACCTTTCTTACAACAAGATCATCGTCGACACAGAAGAGACTACTGGCACCTTGCTCTACAAGGCCAAGGTATATTCATCCATAGTCGGCTATCGCGCAAAACTGGAGCTCATCATGAGGCCGGACGGCTCGATAGTGACCAAGATACCGGGCTCGCCTGTCGACATTCCGCTCATCACGCTCATCCGGGCTCTGGGCCTGGAAGCTGACAAGGACATCGCCGACTCGGTGTCGCTCACCGACCTCATCCAGGACGAGCTTGAGCCTTCGTTTGAAAAGGCCGGCGACGTGGCCTCCAGCCGCGACGCAATCGTCTACATTTCAAAGAGAATCGCGCCCGGCATGCTCGAAGAATTCCAGATCAAGCGCGCCGAGACGCTGCTTGACTGGGGCCTCTTGCCGCACATTGGCAAGAACCCTGAGAACAGGCACGAAAAGGCGCTGTTCCTTGGCGAGGCAGCAAGCAAGCTTGTCGAACTGAAACTGGGCTGGATAGAGTCAGATGACAAGGACCACTATGGCAATAAGGTGATCAAGTTCGCAGGCCAGATGCTTGCTGACCTTTTCAGGACCGCTTTCCGCAACCTTATCCGCGACATGAAATACCAGCTGGAACGCTCGGGACAAAAGAGGGGCATAAACGCAGTCGCTGCGGCAGTGAGGCCCGGCATCGTGTCTGACAAGCTTAACAACGCAATAGCGACTGGCAACTGGGGGCGTGGACGCGTCGGAGTTACGCAGTTGCTCGACCGGACCAACTACATGTCCACCATCAGCCACCTGCGCAGGATACAGTCGCCTTTGAGCAGGAGCCAGCCCAACTTTGAAGCTCGCGACCTCCACGCCACGCACTTTGGCAGGATCTGCCCCGCCGAGACGCCTGAAGGGTCCAACTGCGGACTGGTAAAGAACCTGGCGCTTTCTGCAATCATTTCTGTAAACGTGCTTTCTGCCGAAGTCACGGAAAAGCTGTACGAGCTTGGAGTCCAGAACGTCGACGATTCCAACGAAAAGATGCGGGCCAGCGGCACGCGCGTCTTTGTCGATGGCAGGCTCATCGGCTATGCCGACAAGGGCGAGCACCTGGTCGACACGCTGAGGTCGATGAGGAGGAGCGGCAAGATCCACCCGCACGTTGGGATCTACCTATACAGCTCGCAGAATGAAAACGCGACAAAGAGGCTGTACATCAGCTGCAACGCCGGCAGGGTGCTGCGCCCGTTCGTGGTGCTAAAGGACGGCAAGCCGCTCGTCACCCCTGAAATCATTGAAAAGGTCTCGAAAAAGTTCCTGTCCTGGATGGACTTGCTCTACATGGGCGTCATCGAGCTCGTGGATGCAAACGAGGAGGAGAACTCGTTTGTCGCCATCGACCCGAAAAAGATCGAGCCTGAAAACCACACACACCTGGAGATATTCCCGTCTGCGATACTTGGCGTCGGCGCTTCAATCATCCCGTATCCGGAGCACAACCAGTCGCCGAGGAACACGTACGAGAGCGCTATGGCAAAGCAGTCGCTTGGCTTCTCTACGCCCCTGATGAACGCAAGCACCTACGTGCGCCAGCACTTTATGCTGTACCCGCAGATACCGGTGGTCACCACCAAGGCGATAAACCTCCTTGGGCTTGACGACCGGCCGACCGGCCAGAACTGCGTCGTCGCGGTGCTGCCGTTTGAAGGCTATAACATTGAAGACGCGGTCGTGTTCAACAAGTCGTCCGTAGACCGCGGCCTTGGCAGGACGTTCTTTTACCGCATCTATGAAGCCGAAGCAAAACAATATCCCGGCGGCATGAAGGACAGCTTTGAAGTCCCGCAGGCAGACGCCAACATCCGCGGCTACCGTGGCGAGAAGGCATACCGCCTGCTGGAAGCAGACGGCGCCATCATGCACGAAGCAGTCGTGAACGGCGGCGACATATTGATCGGCAGGACCTCTCCTCCAAGGTTCATGGAAGAATACAAAGAGTTCGAGGTCAAGGGTCCATACAGGCGCGACACCTCTGTTGGCGTCAGGCCTTCGGAGAACGGCGTGGTCGACACCGTCATCATCACCCAGTCGGTGGAAGGCGGCAAGATGTACAAGATCAGGGTGCGTGACATGCGCATCCCCGAGATTGGCGACAAGTTCGCGTCAAGGCACGGCCAGAAAGGCGTCGTCGGCATGCTCGTCAGCCAAGAAGATGTGCCGTACACCGAAGACGGCATGGTGCCAGACGTCATGATCAACCCGCACGCCTTCCCGTCCAGGATGACCGTCGGCATGTTCATGGAGTCGCTTGGTGGGAAAGCAGCGTCACTGCGCGGCAAGATCGTCGACGGCTCGGCGTTCCTTGGCGAGAAACTCGACGACATCAAGGGCTCGATGGAGCAGTACGGCTTCAAGTACACCGGCAAGGAGATAATGTATGACGGCCGGACCGGCAAGCGCTTCCCTGCAGACGTCTACGTGGGCGTCGTCTATTACCAGAAACTGCACCACATGGTCGCAGACAAGATCCACAGCAGGGCGCGCGGACAGGTGCAGATGCTGACCAAGCAGCCGACGGAGGGCCGCGCACGCGGAGGCGGCCTCAGGTTCGGCGAAATGGAGCGCGACTGCCTTATAGCCTACGGCGCGTCGATGATGCTCAAGGACAGACTCCTTGAAGAGTCGGACAAGGCCGAAGTGCACGTCTGCGAGCGCTGTGGATTGCTGGCGTACTATGACGTCAAGCAGCGGCGCTACGTGTGCAGGGTCTGCGGCGAGAAAGCCAAGATATCATCTGTCGTCATTGCGTATGCCTTCAAGCTCCTGTTGCAGGAGATGATGAGCCTCAACATCGCTCCAAGGCTGATAGCCAAGGAGAAGGTGTAAAGGAGAGGATTTCGATGATGGAAGAATCTGCCAAGATCCTCAGTGGAATAAAGTTCAGCGTTTGGTCGCCGACTGAGGTTCGCAAGTTCTCAGTCGCCGAAGTTACCGCGCCAGAGACTTACGACGAAGACGGTATGCCTGTCCAGGGCGGCCTGATGGACAACAGGCTGGGGACGTTAGAGCCGGGGCAAAAATGTGCCACATGCGGCAACACGTCGGCTAAGTGCCCGGGCCATTTCGGCCACATCGAGCTCGCCGAGCCGGTGCTCCACATCGCGTTTGTCGACGACGTGCACAAATTGCTGTTGACCACGTGCAGGGCGTGCAACAGGATAAAGCTGGACGCAGAGACCCTTGCATACTACAAGGGCATCCGCGACAGCAAGGCGCCTTACGCCGTCATCACGCTTGACAACATCCGGGACGAGATAATCGAAAAGGCCAAGAAGGTCAAGACCTGCCCGCACTGCGCAAAGGAGCAGTACGACTTGGTGTTCACAAAGCCGACGATATTTGTGGAAAAGACAGAGGCCGGAGAAAACAGGCTGCTGCCTATAACGATACGCGAGCGCCTCAGCCACGTGCCAGACGAGGACCTATCGCTCCTGGGCTACGACCCGACGACTGCAAGGCCGGAATGGTTCGTGCTGCAGGTGCTGCCGGTCCCGCCCGTGACCGTGAGGCCGTCAATCATACTTGAAACGGGCATCAGGTCAGAAGACGACCTGACCCACAAGTCTGTCGACATCATACGCGTCAACCAGCGCCTGAAGGAGAGCAAGGAGGCAGGCACCCCGCCGCTCATCGTGCAGGACCTTGTAGACCTGCTGCAGTACCATGTCACTACATACTTTGACAACGAAGTGTCCGGCATCCCGCAGGCCCACCACAGGTCCGGAAGGCCGCTAAAGACGCTGACGCAGAGGCTAAAGGGCAAGGAAGGCCGCTTCCGCGGCTCGCTGTCGGGCAAGCGCGTCGACTTTTCCAGCAGGACCGTCATCTCGCCGGATCCCAACCTTGCGATATCAAACGTGGGCGTCCCGGTGGACGTCGCCAAGAAACTCACGATACCGGAGACGGTTTCGCAGTGGAACCTTGAAAAGCTCAAAGTTCTGGTGACAAACGGCCCCAACACGTACCCCGGCGCCAACTATATCATCAGGCCCGACGGCGTCAAGATCAGGCTCGACTATGTCACCGACAGAAAGACCATCGCCGACTCGCTGGCTACCGGCTACGTCGTCGAGCGCCACCTGTCAGACGGCGACATCGTCATCTTTAACCGCCAGCCGTCGCTGCACAGGATGTCTATCATGGCACACTCTGTCGTTGTGCTTCCGTACAGGACGTTCCGCCTTCACCCCGCAGTCTGCCCGCCCTACAACGCGGACTTTGACGGGGACGAAATGAACCTTCACGTGCCGCAGAGCGAAGAAGCGCGCGCAGAAGCGACGCTTTTGATGCGCGTGCAGGACCAGCTCATCTCGCCAAGGTATGGCGGGCCAATCATAGGAGGCATCAGGGATTTCATCACGGGCGCGTTCATGCTCACCCGCGACGAGACGACGCTGACCCGAGAAGAGTTTGCCAACATGGCACTCATAGGGGGCTACAAGGGCACGTTGCCCGAGCCGGCGGTTACAAAGGACGGAGTGAAATTGTACGCAGGCAGGCAGCTGTTCTCGCTGTTCCTTCCCAAGGACTTTAACTATGTCATCACGAGCAAGTGGAACAAGGCAGCCAAGGGCGAGGGCAAGGACGTCGTCATCAAGAATGGCCAGCTGCTCAGCGGCGTCATCGACAAGGCGTCCATCGGGGCAGAAGAGCCGGACTCGGTCCTGCACAGGATAGCCAAGGACTATGGAACCGACGCCGCAAGAAAGTTCCTTGACTCCATTCTCATCATGCTAAAGACATACATCACGCACCGAGGCTTTACATACGGCTACTCGGACCTCTGGCTCAAGCCAGAGACGAGGCAAGAGATCTCTGACATCATCCAAAAGACGTACGACAAAGTGCATGAACTGATACAGCAGTACAAAGACGGCACGCTCCCGCTCACCAGGGGCCTGGCGGCGGAAGAGGCGCTTGAACTGTATGTCGTAAACGAGCTGTCACGTGCACGCGACAGGGCCGGCAGGACCGCAGACAGGGCGTTCCCCGACGACAACTCGGGCGTCATCATGGCGTCCACCGGAGCTCGCGGCTCAACTCTGAACATCGGCCAGATGACTGCGGCCCTTGGGCAGCAGTCAATCCGCGGCAAGCGCATCCAAAAAGGCTACCGCAACCGCGCGCTGCCCCACTATGTCCGCGGCGAGACCAACCCGGACGCAAGGGGCTTTGTCAAGTCCAATTACCGCGACGGGCTGTCCCCGCTTGAATTCTTTTTCCACGCGATGGGTGGCAGGGAAGGCCTCGTAGACACGGCCGTGAGGACGCAGCAGTCCGGCTACATGCAGAGGAGACTCATCAACGCCCTTGAACACCTGAAGATAGAATACGATCAGACCGTCAGGGACCCGCACGGCAACATCGTGCAGTACCTGTACGGCGAAGACGGCATAGACCCGGCAAAGAGCGACCACGGCGAGGCTGCAAACCTCCCGAGGCTTATCGAGGCCGAGTCCATAGTCGACGAGGGCCGCAAGGCGACAGAAGAGGCGATAAAGAAGATAATCGAAGAGTACGGCGAAAACCTCAACCAGAGGACACGCGCCAACCTAGAAAAGACGCTCCTTGAAAACAAGCTGAGCAAGGAGGGCGTCGAAAAGGTCGTCAAGAAGGTGCTTGACCTCATCGACAAGGCGCTTGCCGAGCCGGGAGAAGCCATCGGCGTCGTGACGGCACAGTCGATAGGTGAGCCGGGGACGCAGATGACGCTCAGAACGTTCCACTTTGCAGGCGTCAAGGAGCGCAACGTGACCCTCGGCCTGCCGAGGCTCATCGAGCTCGTTGACGCGAGGAAAAAGCCGGTCACCCCGACCATGGACATTTACCTTGACGAGGCGCACAGGGACTCGCGCGAAAAGGCGCTTGAAGTGGCACGCGAAATCCTGTTTACGCAGATAGGCGACCTCCTCGAAAGGAGCGAGACTGACTATTCCGGCATACTGACGTTCTACTTCTCGGAGGCGAAGCTTGCCGAGCGCGGATGCACGCTTGAAGAAGTAAACGAAGTGCTGGAAGGCTCAAAGAAAAAGAACGAGATCAAGATGAGCGAAAGCAAGCGCTCGATCAAGGTGTCCGTTCCCGACGAGCCGGACGCGCAGACCTTGCTGACGCTAAAGAACAAGCTTCTCAATACGAGGGTCAAGGGCGTGCCGGACATCGAGCGCGTCACAATCGTCAAGCAGGACGAAGAGTGGGTCATCCAGACCGCGGGCTCTAACCTTGCCAAGGTGATACTTGTTGATGGCATCGACACGACGCGCATTGCGACAAACAATGTTTATGAAATCTGGCAGACGCTGGGCATAGAAGCGGCCCGCACTGCGCTTGTCAGGGAGATAATGAACACCCTTGAAGAGCAGGGCCTTGAAGTCGACGTGCGCCACATCATGCTCGTGGGCGACCTGATGGCGTCAAAGGGCTACCTCCAGCAGATAGGCAGGCACGGCATCGCAGGTACCAAGACGTCGGTGCTCGCAAGGGCCGCATTTGAAATCACCGTCCCGACGATCGCCAGGGCATCGCTTGAAGGCCAGATCGAGACGCTCAGGGGCGTGACAGAAAACGTTATAGTAGGTGCCACGGTACCCGTCGGCACCGGAATGGTGGACCTGTACATGCAGGTCAAAGAGGAGAAAGAAAAATGAAGGCAATTGAAAAAGTAGTAAAGGACGCAATAGCGGCCAACAAGTACAAGAGCGGCGTGCGCGCAGTACTGCAGTCAGCCAAGAGCTCAAAGCTGGTAATCGTGTCTCAGTCGATGGAAGCGGCCGACCGGGCGAAACTGGATGAGCAGGCCAAGTCTGCAGGCGTCACGGTCTATGAATTCCAGGGCACGTCTGTGCAGCTGGGCAAGATGTGCAACAGGCCCTTCCGCGTTACCGCAATAGCGTTCAAGGGGACGACGGACGCAGAGCTCCAGGCCATCATGGCCGAGAAGGGCCAGTAGCCCCATCTTTTTTGGAAGGCGTCAAGATTTAAATTGGACGTTTTGATTGAGCATGATTTGTTATCGTATGCTGAACGGCACGTTAGAGGGACGTTGTAAATGACCGAGATAAAGCTGACTTCTGACGAGCTGCGCCTGATATCGCTTTTCTCAAGCGTCACTTCTGCCACCGCCCGCGACTGCATCCTCGACGAAAAGATGGACCGCGTCATCTTTGTGGTCAACAAAGGGCAGATGGGCCTTGCGATAGGCAAGGGCGGCGCCACGATAAAGCAGCTGCAGGAAGTCATTGCCCGCAAGGTCGAGCTGGTAGAGTTCTCTGACAACGCCGTCGACTTTATCCGCAACATGCTCAACGCAGAGATGGTGAGCGAAGTGCGCATAAACGAGAGGATGGACGGTTCGCAGCAAGCAATAGTGACTGTCGACGCGCGCAAAAAGGGAGCGGTGGTCGGCAGGGAGGGCAGGAACGCAGAAAAAGCAAGGCTCCTCGCAAAACGATACTTTAACATAGCGAGCGTTCTTATAGTGAGTCCTGAACAGCAGTTAACAAACAGGGTGAATATGAATGGGTAAATCTCCACTAGGATTGTTCGCCGGCGGCGTGCTCAAGAGCAAGAAGGGCCGCGCGCGGTGGGCAGATAAATATTACAAGAGACGTATGCTTATGCTTGACAAAAAGGCCAACCCGTTGGAGGGTGCGCCGCAGGCAAGAGGCATTGTGCTGGAAAAAGTAGGCATTGAATCAAAACAGCCCAACTCTGCGGTGAGAAAGTGTGTCAGGGTGCAGCTGATCAAAAACGGCAAGTCCGTGACTGCCTTCCTCCCCAAGGACGGCGCGCTCAACTTTGTCGATGAGCATGACGAGGTCATCATTGGCGGCATCGGCGGCTCAATGGGTGGCGCAATGGGCGACATTCCCGGAGTCAGGTGGCAGGTATTCAAGGTCAACGGCGTGTCGCTTGACCAGCTTGTCCGGGGCAAAAAGGAGAAGCCGAGAAGATGAGCGGCAAGGAGCAGATAAACATCCTGCTTTTCAACAAGTGGGAGACCAAGGAAATCGGCATCACCGATCCGGGGCTAAAGACCGCGATTTCGCTAAAGCCTGCAGTCTTGCCAAACACGTTTGGCAGGCACGAACATCAGAGACTGAAAAAGGCAGACGTCAACATTGTCGAGAGGCTGGCAAACAAGATGATGCACTTTGGCAAGAAATATGCAAAGAACACCGGCCGTATGGGCGGCAAAAAGGCAAGGGCGCTCAACATGGTCCGGACGGCCTTCGACATCATCTACCTTGAAACCGGCAAGAACCCTGTAGAACTGCTGGTAAAGGCCATTGAAAACTCGTCGCCGAACGAGGACACGACGCGCATCGTCTACGGCGGTGTCGTCTACCATGTATCAGTCGACGTGGCGCCTTTGCGCAGGGTCGACCTCGCACTTCGCTTCATTTCCGAGGGCGTAAAGGAATCCACCTACAGCAACCCGCAGACGATAGAAGAGGCGCTGGCAAAGGAGATCATCCTAGCTTCAAACAACGAAATGAGCAGCCACGCCGTCAAGAAAAAGAACGAGCAAGAAAGAATCGCAATGGCTTCACGTTAAGCCTGCGAACCTTTTTCCTCTTTTCCCTTTATTTCTGTTCTTTGTTAATGCTGATTGATTGTGACCGCGTCTCCGACCATTAAACCCAATCTCCTGACCTCTTCTTTTCTCAATGTCATGCTCCCGCTGCAGTCGTTCATCTCTCAAAAGTCCGGGATTGAAAATGCCACGTGCACATAATCCGGATCAATCGCTGGTCTAAGAGGCGTCGGGGTCATGTACCAAAAGAACTGGTCATCTGTTTTTGTACCGTATGTTCAACGTTGTAACATGGGCTCTGATTTTCGCCGTCTGGTTGTCCATATTTGGAATTGGAATTTCATGTTTATCCGTTTTCCGAAGAGGCAGTGCGTGTCGCAAACATGGTTTAAATATAGTGTGGAGTTAGGCTTACCTAATTGTGCCTCACTGGCACTTGATTTGATCTTGGCATCAAAAAAAACAGCGATTGCATTGCTTGCTCTCATGGCTATCGCAGCATTTGCTCCTGCAGCTGCCGCGGCGCAGGCAGACGACGCCCAAACGCTCATCGTCCTTGTCAACCTTGAAAGGATAAGGGCACAGCTCTTGCTGACGGGCCAGGACATTGACAGGGGCGACAGCGAAGGCGCGTTTGCACATTCGTTCATTTCACATACCACGATATTTCCCGCAGTCAAGGATCAGCTGAAACAAGTCGACGAGCAGTCGTCAGCCGAGATCGAAGCGGCACTTACCGACCTGCCGCTCAAGATAAGGGCCGGCCAGCTTGCGGCAAAAGAGATCAAGGCCGAAATAGCAAGAATCGAAGGGATGATGGACAGCGTCATTGCAGGTCTGGAACTTGCAGGCGACAAGGGCATCGTGTCGCAGACGACCGTCTTTTTGCTCCGCGACGCCGTGCAGTCATACCAGCTGTCAGACGCAGGCGCTAGCGCAGTCGACCATGAAAACGCCGTCGGCCTTGTCAGCGTGGCCAAGTTGCAATATGGCCAGATTGCCGGCTCGGTAGACGAGAGGCGCGACAACGAGATAAACCTGTTTTTTGCCGAGCTTGATTCGCTCCTGGCGCAAAAGGCCTCAAGTGAAGAGGTAGCGCGCATCACATCCGCAATCGAGCGGGACCTGGCAGAGGACCTGTCAGTCAGCGCCGGCGCGGCAGGGGGCGAGCATACCCAGTATTTCTCTACCATCCGCACGCTGCTTGCGCAGGCAGTGCAAGACGTCGAGGCCGGCGACTATCGCGCTGCCGACCAGAAGGCGATTACCGCATACCTTGACAACTATGAATACCTCGAAGCGCCGATAGAGAAGCACGACCCTGAACTCATGGTCACAATAGAGGTGGAACTGCGCGAGGAGCTGCGCAAGATGATAAAGGCGCAGGAATCGCCAGAAGACATTGAAGCTCTTGTCGATGGCATCTTTGCCAAACTGGACACGGCAGAAGAAATCCTTGACAGCGACCCCGCACTGGATACCGGCGGCGCGTCCGCGCCGACGACCGGCTTTGCCGACATTAAAGGCCTGAGCCAGGGCTTTGGCACTTACCAGGGCGAAAGAAACACGATGGGAGAGGCAGAAGACGAAGCCAAGGCGGCCGTCAGGGCAGACATTGACCAGATCAGGTTCAAGCTGGACGAGGCACTCGGCCTGTATCAGCAGGGCAACAAGGAAGGCGCTCTGCTGACTGTGCGATCGGCGTACCTGGACAGCTATGAAAACGTCGAGCTCCCGCTGCGCCCAATCGACCCCGACTTTACACTTGAAATGGAGATCCTGTTTGCAGAGCTTCGGAACCTCATCCAGGCCGGCGAGCCCTATGAACAGGTCCTTGCAAAGACGTCGCAGATCAAAAACGGCCTTGACGAGTCCGAGCGCCTGGTGTCCGGAACCGGCCTGCTCGCTCCCACCATCGCGTTTTCCACGTCGTTTTCAATCATCTTCCGGGAAGGGCTGGAATCGGCGCTCATCATCGGCGCCATACTGACGTACCTTGAAGCGTCGAGAAACGAGCGGTTCAAAAAGCACGTCTATTACGGCATCGTGCTCGCACTTGCCGGCACCGCTGCGACCTGGTTCGTAGCCCAGTACGTCATTGAAATCTCCGGCGCCAGCCGCGAGCTCATCGAGGCCATCGCCGGCATCTCTGCTGTCGCCGTGTTGTTCTGGGTCAGCTTTTGGATCCTCAACAAGGTCGAGACGAAAAAGTGGATCGAGTTTGTCAAGGCCAAGGTGTGGAAGGCGACTACCACAGGAAGCGTCATGGTCTTTGTTATGCTGTCGTTCTTTACAGTCTACCGGGAGGGCTTTGAGACCGTACTTTTCTACCAAGCGATGTTGTCATTTGCGAAATACATGGAGTGGTACGTGGCTGCCGGCATGGTGTCGGGCCTTGGCGTCATCGTAGGCATAACATTCCTAGTGAGAAAGCTAGGCAAGAAACTACCCCTGAGGGTGCTCTTTGGACTCACGATGGGAATCGGCGCCTACATGTCTATCGCCTTCATGGGCAACGCGGTACGCGAGTTCCAAGAGGTAGGCTACATCTCGACTACGCACATGATTGGCACAATCCCGCGCCTTGACATCAACCTCGCGACTATGACAGGCATCCACCCGACGCTAGAGACCGTGGTCGCGCAGATAGTACTGCTTGCAGTCTATCTGGCGGGCTCGATGTACGTGCTCGTCCTGCAGCCAAGGCGCAAAAAGATCATAGAGTCTTCAAGAAAGTCAAGAGCTGACCTTGTGGGCAAGCAAAAGGCCGACATCGACATAGAAGACCACTAGGTTTTTCGGCTATTTCTTAAAAAAGAAGCCCCGCCCTGCCCTATCCGAGCAGGTAGACCACGTTTACGCTGACGGAAACGTCCTGGCTTGCCGCGATTATCGGCGACCCGCCGACGGCGCTGAACCGAGCCTCGGCTGCGTATGGGTACGGGATCGGGTAACGTCCCGAGTCGTCTATCTCTAGCGATTTTACGCCTACAACTTTCATGCCTATCGCATCCGCGGCTAGATCCGCCTTGTTCCTGGCATCCTTGATTGCGCTGAAGATCAGACTGCTGCGCACTTCTGCGGCTTTTTCGTCAGACAGCTGGAAATTGACGTCGTTGATCCTGTTGGCGCCTGCGCCTACTGCCGCGTCTATCCATTTTGACGTGTCGTTGAGGTTATAGCTTGCTACGAGTATCGAGTTGCTCACGGTGTGCCCAGTCAGGTTCTGCACGCCCCCCTGCGGGGAATATTCGTAGAGGGGGTTTATGGCAAAGTCTGCGGTGCTCGTCTCGTTCCCCTTGACCCCTGCCGATTCAAGGGCGCCAAGGACCGCGTTCGTTGTCCCTGCGTTTACGTCCAGTGCCTCCTTGGCCGTCTCCTCGACGGTGTCGACTGCGAAAACAATCTGGACCTTGTTGGGCTGCGCCTTTGCAGTCGCCGCTCCTGAAACCGATAGCGTCCTGTCGGCAGACTTGCCGACATCGGCGCCTGCTTCCGTAGTCACTGCCGCCGAGACCTGGGCAGACGCGTTGCCGCCTGCCAGGTTGCCAGCCGCAAGCGCCGCCGCTATAAAGCCGGCGACCAGGACGGCCGCCGCCAAAAGAACCTTGTACTGTCTTGTACTTTCCATGTTCCAAAAGCTGGTTGCTG
>JGI10216J12902_106989191_pt1 | contig 13666 bp, 8 predicted proteins | sample KanNatreferecore_FD_12902 | JGI IMG/M metagenome (IMG submission 12902)
CAGAAGTTGATCGGTTGGCTCTCAGCAAGTGGCAGCAGATGCTCGAGAAGCGCAATCGACGACTGGTCGACCCAGTGCCAGTCCTCCAAGACGATCAGTACCGGTTGGCGCTGCGAGACGCGCTCGGCGAGCTGGCGGACACTCAGGAAGACCTGGCGCTTCATGGCCTGAGCATCGAGGAACTTGACACGTTGCTCATGCTGGCCTGTGAGCCCAAGCGACATGACGGTCGCGAGGTAAGGCACGATCTCCAGCGCGCGGTCGTCAAACAGGGTGCGCACGCCCGCTTCGAGCTTGTAGAGAGCCTCGGCCTCACTCTCTCTTTCGGTGATGCCGAAGGCGCCCCTCAGGATGTCGATGAAGGGCCAGTAGCTGAGACCTCGCCCGAACGAGAGGCAGCGGCCTTCGAGCCAGAGCACCCCGCGACCGGCGTCGCTGCGCTTGGCCTCGGCCACGAGGCGTGACTTGCCGGCGCCGGGCTCGCCGTGCATGACGACCACTCCGCCACGGCCCTTTTGGAAGTCGACCAGTGAGCGCGACAGCGCGGCAAGCTCCCCCTCCCGGCCAACCAGGACCGAGCCCACCTGGGCCCCCAGCGCACGGGCCCTGGTCTCGCTCGCAGAGTGGGCTCCCAGCGGTTCAAAGATCGGCACCGGCGCCGCGACGCCCTTCAGGGAATGCTTGCCGAGGTCCCTGAACTCGAAGTGCGCTGCGGCAGCTCGTCTTGTCGACTCACTCGTCCGGATTGTTCCGGGCTCGGCAAAGCCCTGCAGCCGCGCGGCGAGGTTGGTCGTGTCGCCGATCGCTGTGTAGTCCATCCGCAGGTTGTCGCCGATCTTTCCGACCACCACCATGCCGGTGTTGAGCCCCATGCGCAGGCTCACATCGCGCAAGGGTCCATCCTCGCCGGCGGCATTGCGCATGTGCTGGTTGATGGCGCTCGCCGCGAGCAGCGCACGCCGCGCATGGTCCTCGTGCGCGATCGGAGCACCGAACAGCGCCATGAACCCGTCACCAAGGAACTGATTGATAGTTCCCTCGTAACGATGCACCTCGGTGAGCGCCAGCTCGAAGAAACGGTTGAGCACAACGTGCATGGCCTCTGCGCCGACGCGCGCCGCAAGGGGCGTTGAGTTGGCGATGTCGCAGAACATCACGGTCACCAGCTTGCGCTCACCCTCGAGCGCGAAACGGGAGCCCAGCACCTCCCTTGTCAGATGGGGCGGCGTGTAAGCCGGCGCACGAATACCGGAAACACCCGCTGCGGTCGTGCCGGGCAGCCGCGCGCCGCACTCGCCGCAGAACTTCTGGACGTCGGGGTTCTCATGCGCGCAGGCGGGGCAGCTAGTCATCGACGCCCCTGCGTGACAGCCAGTGGGTCACCTGGTCGAATTGTGCGATCACGGCAGTCGACCACTGCCGATTAGAACTCCATTGTGTTACTGCAAAACCTCCAGCTTTGGGAGAAACTTTGCATGCTTTCGTCCGACCTTGGCACCCTTGCTCCGTCGCTGCCAGTCTTCAGCCGCGTCAGGTAACGGTGTTACATTCACCGTCCGCGACGACACGGCCGGACGCGAAAGGATGACCCTGAAGAGACATCGATCCGCGCGAGTTTCACGTAGTTGCTGCGCATGCGCGTAGCGCCGGGCCGAAGTTTTCGACGGCGCGGAATAGTTGGCAGCTTCGCTGGGTACAACAGCCGCTATTGCAGCGTTCGCGCAGCGGCGATGATCTCATCCGCAGAGGGAAATTTGCCGATCCCGGCGGGGCCCTCGGTCGCGCATTCAATGTGGCTCCAACGCACAATGCCGTCACGGTCGATGAGGAACTGGCCCTTCAGCTGCGGCCATTGACGCTCCATGTCCGCCTGGTCGGTATTGTTTTCCTTGTAACCGTCAGCCTTGGCTACGGCTTCGGCGACTTGCATGACGGGGAGTGGCTCCGGAAGATCGCCGAACGGATTTATGCGTGTCGTCTCCATCGCCTGCATGAATTCGGGCGTTGGGGTTGGTTTCGGCAGCCCGTACGCTTGGTGTGTCCTGAGCTCGGGGTCAGCGGCGAGACGCAGACGTGTCGGGCGGAACTTGAAATATAGTCTTGCATTCTCCGGTGGCGTAGCCACGATTCCGAGCGCCTGGATGCCCTCCGCCTTGAGCTTGCCCTCGATGGCTCCAATCTGAGCGATTTGTCGGCGGCAGAATGGGCACCACAATCCGATTAGAAGAGCAAGGAAAAGCGGACTGCGCCCGCAATAGTCGGACAGGGAGATCGGGCGGTCTCCGTCGACAGCCGGCAGGGTAAAATGGGGCGCGGGTTGGCCCGGTGAGACCGGCTGGGGAATTTCGACTGTGGTCATGCGAGTTCCTTGCGGTGTGGACATCAGCCCAGAAACGGTAGGATCATAAGTCCGTCGGGGTCCAACCCGGCTTGCTCGCAAACTTGTTGCGATTTTGCCAGATAAAGCTCGGCCCGAGTCCGGTCGCCAACATCAAGGTAAAGAGTAGCGAGGCCGTCGTAGCAGGGGAAAAGGAGCTGCGGTTCGCCCGCCTTCTCGGCATGGCCAAGCGCCTCCTCGTAGCAAGCCAGGGCTTGAGCGTGCTCGCCATGGCACTGGTGGATCTGGCCCAGCACAATCAGGGGCACTGCCAGGTGGTCGAGCAGCCCCAGCTGTCGATCCAGATCGACGGCCTTTTGTGCCGCCTCGATACCTTCGGCCTCGCAGCGGTCGGTCAACGAGCAATAGGCGACTGCCAGGTTGGCATAGAGGCGTGACTGGAACCCGAGATCACCCGCCTTCTTGGCCGTTTCCAACCCTTTGAGGGACGTCTCGATGCTGCGCTGCGGGTCAATTGAGCTGTAGAGGACGCCGAGGTTCGCGTAGGCTCGACAGGTTGCCTGCATGTCGTGGTTGTCGGCCAAGGTGACGCTACGTTCGATTTGCTCCACCGCCTCACTGAGCTGCCCGGTGCGCGCAAGCGCGACTCCGAGTGTGTTGTAGGCCTGCGCTCGCGTTACTGTCGCCTCTTTGGCCTGGGGACTTGCGATGACATCCTGTCCCTTGTCGGACTCGGCGAGCGCCTGTCTTGCCCAAGCGATGGCGCCGGCGTTATCACCGGTTCGGAAGGCAAGCCGGCCGACCTCTTGAAAGAGCTGGGCTCGCTCGATCGGGTTGCCGTCCAGGCCAAGGCGCTCCAACCCATTGGCGAAACAGGCCTTCGCCAGCTCGCGGTCGCCGGCTTCCCAGTGCAGGCCCCCAATCTTGCGATGGAGCCGCCCGGCACCCGCAGAGTCGAGGTGAATTTCGCTCTCCTGCCGCGCCGCCTCGTAGTACGTCATCGACTCCTCGCGGCGGCCGATGACCGCCAGAACATCTCCGAGCCGCTCTCGCACGGCCACCACAAGCCTGTTGCAGTCGAGGCAGCCCGAAAGTGCTCGCAGCGCGCGCTCATAGTGGCGAATGGCGTCTTCATTGGCGTAGACCGACCGTGCCCAGTCACCCGCTGCAACGAGATAGTCGGCGCCTTTGCGCTTGTCGGTGGAGAGGCTCCAGTGATGGCCGAGCGCCTCGAGATCGCTCAGTCGCTCGGGATGAGGGCCAACGACCAGCTCGAGCGCACGGCCAGCCCGCCCATGCAAATCTGCGCGTTGGGAGAGCAGGAGGTTCTGGTACACCACCTCGTGCAATAGTGCGTGCGTGAAACGAAAGCTGTTGCCCTCGCGGCCGCGGCCTGTGCTCTGTATCAGATCGGACTCGATCAGCCGCTCCAAATCAGTTTCGAGGGTGCCTGCCTCGGCGGCAGTGGCGCACAGAAGTTGCTTGTCGAAAACAGCCCCCAGCACGGCCGCCTCCCTCAGCACGCGGCGCGCATCGATCGGCAGCCGGTCGACGCGCGAAAGAAGTAGTCCCTGCAAAGTCGCGGGAACATCCAGCGCGTCGCACACCGCCGTGCACATCCAGTGATCGCCTTCTCGTACGAGGACGCTTCGCCCCAGCAACCCGCGGACAATCTCCTCGACGAATAGTGGATTGCCACTCGCACGCGACGCGATGAAGTCCTGCAGCTGGTCGAAGGCGTTGCCGGCCACTTGCCCGAACAAGCTGCCCACCAGCCTGCGGCTCTCGTCGGCCGAAAGCGGCACGAGCCGGATGATCGACTGGGCGGCCCGCGTCAGCAGCGGCGGCTGGGCCTCGGGCCGGTGTGACAGCAGGATCATGAGGCGCCGGTCTGCCAATTGGTCGGCAAGATCGCGCAACAGGTCGACCGATGCGGCGTCGGCCCAATGCAGGTCTTCGACCACATATAGCACCGGCAGCTGTTGGAGGCGACGGTCCAGCAGTGTGCGCGCGGCGAGCGCGATCTGCCGCTTGAGCTGCTCGGGCTCGAGGCCGTAGGGACGCGTCTCCTCCACGCCCAGCATGTAACTGAGCATCGGGGCTATCGCCTCGTTCGCGTCAGGCTTGACGCCAAGCGAACGCAGGCCGGCTGCAACCTTCTCGCGTGCGACCTCTAGCGTGTCCTCTGCCCTCACGTGGTAAGCTTCCCTGAAGAGTGCGCTGAAGATGCCGTACGCTGGCTGGGCCAGCGACGAGCAGGCCGCACGACGGAAGGCTATGCGCTCGAGCTGCCCTTCAGCCTCAAGCCGGTCTGTGAACTCGGCAATCAGCCGCGTCTTGCCGGTGCCGGCCTCGCCCACGATGCTGACGACCTGCGTGCGGCCGCGCTGCATGCGTTCGAAGGCCGCGAGCAACTGATTGAACTCGTCGCTGCGTCCGACCATCGAGGTCGCCAGCCCGTGCGCAGCGAGTCCGCGCGCTGTGCGGGGTTCCTCCAGCCTCCCCACCAGGCGGTAGACAGTCACCGCATCCGCCTTGCCCCGCAGTGTCAATTCCTGCGGTCCTTCGAACACGAAGCGGTGCTGGGTGAGCGCGTAGGTGGCAAGGGAAACCAGCATGTTGCCAGATGCCGCAGCCAATAGGCGGGCCGTGGTGTTCACGGTGTCGCCTGTGACAGCGTACGCGGCGCCAGCGGCGTCGCCGAGATTGCCTGCCACCACGGGCCCTGTGTGGATTCCGATATGGAGTTTGACGGCCTGACCGAGCTTGTCGGCCCAATCTGCACTCAGCTCGATCGCACCCGCCTGCATGTCGAGGGCAGCACGAAGCGCGCGCTCCGGGTCGTCCTCGTGCGCCACGGGCGCACCGAACACGGCCAGGACGGCATCGCCTACGAACTTCTCCACAAACCCGTCGTAGCGCTCGATCGCTTTGGCCAGCGTCGCAAACAAAGCGTTCTGGAATGCGCGAACGTCCTCAGGGTCGAGCCGTTCGGACACCGTGGTGAAACCTGCAACGTCGACAAACAACACGGTGACTTGGCGCCGATCCGCGTGACGCTGCGCAGAGTGGCGTGCCGCGTCGGTTCGGGCCACGTCACCGTCGGTGCCGAAGGACGTCGCCCGCGGCGCCACTGGGGTCGAGGTCGGCACAGAGGGTGCCGAGGCGGTCCGAGCCATCCCGCATCGGGGGCAGAAGGCGAAGTCAGGCTCGCACGGCGAACCGCAGGCGGCACAGGGTAGCGGTTGCCTGCGCCCGCAGCGGGGACAAAAGGCAAAATCCGCAGACATCTCGGAGCCGCAGCTTCCACACGCCATTGGGTAGGTCCAGCAAGCCCCTTTTCTAGATAATAATAGCATGGCAAGGGCATGTACCATGCGCCGTCCATCGGGCGGTGCGCACAAGGTGAAAACTCGAGGCGGCTGCGACGACGGCGATTTGGCCGAGCTGCTGGTGTGCACGAAGAAGAATCGGCTTCGGTCGCCTTGTTGGTCAATGGGCCGTGGTGCGAGCTTGTTCCGCTCACTCAAATGCGGCAAGAATTCAGTCGGACGTTGACCGCGCAACCAATATGCGGCCCTGATCCGGCGGACCAGCGGAGAAAGGAAGGCCTTGCATCAATCGGAGCGGAGCGCTCGACTTTCACAGGTGTCTATTCTGGCGACGCTATCGGAACCATCGCTCCGGTACATTGCGCAGTGCTGCGCGTGGCGGCAATGTGAGGCCGGCAGTCAAATTCTAGGCTACCTGGATCCTTCCACTGACATCTTCTTCCTGCTCGTTGGCAAGGCCAGGGTCATCGTCTACTCCCTCGACGGGAAGGCTGTAGTCTTTACCGATCTCAAACCCGGAGCCATGTTCGGCGAGATTGCCGCCATCGATCGCAAGCCGCGTTCGGCCAGCATCGAGGCGCTGGAGACCTGCACGATTGCATCCCTTTCCTCCGACCAGTTCGAAGCCTTGATGCTGCGGGAGCCATCAGTTGCGATGGCCACCCTTCGGGAAATTGCTGCGGACGTGCGGCGCCTGTCCGAGCGCGTGTTCGAGTTCAGCACGATGGCGGTGCGCAATCGCATTCACGCCGAGTTGTTGCGGCTCGCCGGCCAAGGCGAAATGGTGGGTGGCGAGGTCACCCTCTCGCCTGCTCCGTCACTCTCCGACATCGCCAATCGAATCAGCACGCACCGTGAGGCCGTTTCGCGTGAGCTGAGCCGGCTTTCCGCTCGCGGCCTCCTGCGCCGGGAGAGCGGAAGCCTGAGGATTACGGACCTCGGAAAACTTGCTGAGTTGGTGGATAACGCGAAGGGCGACTAAGCCGCTGGGACTCGCTCAGCCGGCCGAGCAATTCCTGAGCAGCAAGAAAGTCACCAGGACCCAGACATAGAATACGACCACCGACTTCAGCGCATTCTTGAAGCGCCGGCTCTTCATTTCCCGGATATAGGCCAGCTTGAGCGTCTCCGCCGCCAACTCCTCCTCGATCGCCAGGCTATTCAGATGACGTGCGTAAAGGCTGGCCGTAAGCTGGTTGGGATCGCCCACATAGAACAGGCCCTTGGTCCGCCAGCCACCGGTGAGATGCGACTGTGTGAGCGTGACCGGCCAGATCACGTATCCAAATAACAAGATGGTTGCTACGAACAAGGCGAGCAGGGCGACGACGGCCAGGCTCGAGCCAGCGCGCGGACACGCCGACGTCAGCATCGACCAAAGAGGGTTCATTGCCAGCACGAATGCTGCAATCGAGATCTGCGCCTTGGTATCGAACGAGCGAATGGTCCATTCAGTGAAGGCAATCGCCTGCTTCAAGAAGTCAAGGCGCTCCTCCTTGCTGGGGGCTCCAGGGGGCTGCGGCGGCTGTGCTGCGCCCGCGGCCGCCGCCTGTCCCGCGGGCGCATCATCTGCCTTGAGGTCCATTGCTTGCGCCCCAGCTGCACGTTCACCCTACGCACATTCTCGCACAACCGCACGCCGGCTAACGAGGCTACACACGCCGGCAACACCGGTGGGAGATGCATCTCGCCACACATGGTTAGTGACACACCAATCACATCCAGCTGCCGACGGACTCCATCAAGACCGGCCGAGCCTGCTTAGTGTTTGACTCCGCTGGCGATCTTGTCGGCGCGCTCTACCAATCTCGAAGCCAGCGCCCTGGCCCGGCGCTCCGTGGTTGCGAAATCGAGCCGCCCTCCGCCCTTGTCCAGAATCGTGAGCAGCGCGTCGATCAGCCTGAGGTTGGTGCGCAGTGCGGTATGGCGAACGAGCGTCGCGACGACGCCGGGCTGGCGGCCGACTTTCTCCGTCAGGACCTGGCGCGCAAATCCTGGAGCTAGAAGGCCCAGATGCACGATGTTGGTCGGCGTCAAGACGATCTCCGACCGAGCGCCGTCCCCACACGCGCGGACCAGTGCGAAGCCCTCGCTGCGGGCCTCGAAGGTAAGCACATCGGCCGCCCGGGGGGGCGCGGTTGGACTTACCTGGGATGGCGGGGCGCCGGCCGCCCGCGAGGAGGAGAAGGCCCACTCCATCCACGATCGTCCAGTGCGAACATAGCGTGCGATGGCCGCCCGGAAGTATCGAGCGAGCGAGGTCAGCCAGCGGATGGGCTTACCCAGACGCGTCAGGCCGCGATGGAAGATGGCGGCTCGATGCTCGCGCCACCAGGCATCGCGGGAGGCATCGGCCGGCGCAGCGCCGCGATCGAAGAGCGCCACGTCGGATCGGCGCATGATCGGCACAAGCGCCGCGCCGGCGACCAGCCCGCCGATGTGCGCCCACCAGGCCACATGATCCCCGCGGTTGATGAGCACCATGAACAATTGGGTCAAGACCCATACGCCCAGGATCCAAGCGGCTGTGATGCGCAGAGGAAGGACGCGGAATGCAAGCACCCACACCAAAACGCGAGGGTGCAGAATCAGATAGGCCGCGAGTGTCCCGGCCACGGCGCCGCTGGCGCCGACCAGGGGCAACTGGGAGGTCGGCTGCATCATCGCCTGCGCCAATCCCGCGACGATCCCGCACAGCAGATAGAAGGCCAGATAGCGCAGATGGCCCATGGCATCCTCGACGTTGTCGCCGAACACCCACAAGAACATCATGTTCGACGCGAGGTGGAGCACATCCGAGTGCAAGAACATGTACGAAATGAGGGTGAGAGCCTCCGGCACCGCCAGTCCGTCAGAGGGCTCGCGAAGAGACCCGTAGATGGTGCCCCTGCTCATCAGCTCGGCTGGCACCACCGACAGGCTGCTGCCCGCGGCCAGCAAGAGACCGGAGAACTGCACCAGGTAGACGACGACGTTGATCGCGATAATGCCGATTGTCACCCACTGGTAGCGCACGAACCGAAGCGGGTTTTCGTCCGAGAGAGGGATCAGCAGCACTTTGCGAGAACTCCTGTCCGATGCCCGCATTCCTCCATTGGGACCGAAGAATAGCCTCTTCGGATGTTCCCCTCAAAGAGTGATAGGCTCGTAGGGTTTGCGGCGTTGGCAAATGCCAACGCTCATGGCCGGCTTAACCCCTATGGTAGAGCTATCGAGGACTAGCGCGCCCCACCTGAAGGAAACTGTGGTCATGAAGTTGATAGGACGGACCGGTAGTGTGGCCTTGGTTGGCTGCTTCGCGCTGCTCGGGGCAACCCCCGTGATCGCGCAGTCCGATGACGTGCCCCTGATCATGCTCAAGCCCCAGGGGGCGGGGGCTCTGAGTGGGCCGCGCCTCAAAAAGCTCTATGCAGCCATCAAGAGGAGATCCGAGAGTGCCAAGGGTCAGGTGTTGCCCTTGACCAAGACCGAGGTGTGGATGGTGCCCAAGTCGAAGGTCGAAGGCGTGCGCAAGGCGGCCGCACGGCATGGCGTTGTAATGAGCCGGCTGAGCGAGACGTGGAACCAGGTCTTCCGCAAGGCACCCGCCGAGGCGAGTATTAGCGATCGGCAGCGATCGCTGATCGACCGCGCGAAAGCCTCCCTGGCGGCCCTCGGAGTCGGCATGATGGTCGCCCCTCGCGCGCCCTTGGTGGAGTACGCCTTGACCAGGGAGGCCGATGTGCAAGGCCCCGGCAGGGATGCCGCCAGCATCACGGTGACGCTCAGTGACAATACCAAGCTCACCGTCCGCCGCTCGAACGCCGAGGTGCGGGCCGACATGTGCATCTGGCGTGGGTTGGTCGACGGAACGGGCGAGCCAGCGACCCTCATGTGGTGGCCGAGCGGGAGAACGGCCGGCACGATCCAGCATGCTGGCCGCATCTATTCGATCAGGCATTTGGGCGGCGAGCTGCATGCCGTTGTCGAGATGGCCGAAGCCCGAATGCCCCCCGAGCATGCGCCGATGCTGCCGCGCGCGCGCCGAGATGATCCGAGCCTGCGCGACGACCCCCTCGTGCAGCAGGGCGATGCGAGTCTTGCCCGTCCTGGCGCGACCCGCGGGAAGGCACCGGTTGAGGGCACCGCCGCCACGGCAGTAGGTGTATCGTCTAAAGAGGTGATCATTGACGTGATCATCGCCTACACTCGGAAGGCGGCCGGCAACTATGTCGACGTTAAGCACGATCTCATCGATCTCGCCATCGAGGAGGCAAACGAGTCGTTCCGCCTCAGCGGCCTTGCGCACGTCAAGCTGCGGCTCGTGCACGCCTATGAGACGAACTATGTCGAGGAAGGACTGCATTTCGACCACGTGTGGCGCTTTGCCGACAAGGGTGATGGCTACATGGAAGAGATTCACGCGCTGCGCGAGAAGCATCGCGCGGACGTGGCACTGCTCATTGTCGACGACGCGAAGGGGTGCGGTTTGGCAACCCGCGTCTATGCCGACGCCGACGAGGCCTTTGCCGTCGTGCACCACGAATGCGCCGCGTCGAGCTATACAGTTGCGCACGAGGTTGGCCACATTATCGGTGCTCGCCATGATGTCGCCCTGGATAGGGTAATGACGCCATTCCCCTATGGCCACGGCTACGTCAACGGTACCAAATGGCGCGACATTATGAGCTACAAGGAGAGCTGCGGCGGCTGCCCGCGAGTGCCCGTGTGGTCAAGCCCGTTGGTTAAGGTGCGCGGCGAAGTGGCGGGTACGCCGGACCTGGACAACGCCCGCGTGATCCGCGAACAGGCGGCCCGGGTGGCCGCCTTCAGGTAGGCCACTCGGAGCATCGGTCTGGGCAATCGCGCCCTGTCGCCTTGCCAGCCGTTCGCGAGTTGGGTTTTGCCAACGACGTCCCGACGAGCCTGAGGCAGTCTCCGCCCAGCTGAAAAGGAGGCACTCATGCTCATCGGTCAATTGATACGATTCGTGTCGAGCTTCCTCCAGGGTCCCGCACGAACGCAGGCTCACGCCCAGGCCTGTACTCCTGACCGTGCCTGTCCTGGTCAGAGTCTCCTCTATAGAGGTCATAGCTCTCTCGACGCGAGCAAAGAGATGGCTGCGATCGCGTTGCTCGCGGCTCGCGCCGCAACGGGCGTCTAACGAGACGGCGACGGTGGCCGCCGGGGAACCCTGTTGGGATCGGCTTGCCGGCATTGTCGACGCGGTCGGCGACCCGATACTTGCAATCTACGATAGCGGCGTGGATTGTGGCACGCACGCAGCGTGCCTTGGGTCCCGGTTTCGTTAGTGCGGCTGCAGTGGTCTGACGGAGGCTTGGGAAGCTGAACAAGCCGATCGAGCGGACATGCGAAGCCAGGCTGCGCTTCCGTGGATCAACTGAACCCATGCTAAGGTTCAGACGAGACCTCCGGCTCCGAAGCGAGCATTCCTATGCTAGTGTCGCAAAACTGAGTTTCTGCGCGCGGACAATCAGACAATTGTCGTCATGGAGACGATTATGGCCAATGTTCAGGTGGCTGGTTTCGAAGCATTGCTCCATGTCGCCCTTGACAACATGCCTGGCGCCCTCGTTTACACCGATGAGCACCTGAACATCGTCTTCTGCAATGACCAGTTCAGGAAGATGTATTCCGTACCTGCCGAGCTGCTCCAGCCGGGCAATCCCTATCCCGTTTTCCTCCGTTACCTTGCCGACAACGGCTACTACGGCGATGGGGATCGTGACGCTCTCGTTGGTCAACGCGTGGAGAGCCTCCGCAACCCCACGGGCAAGGGTTTCGAGGATCGTTCCCCCGACGGTCGGTGGTATCGCATCCTGCGCCGTCGCGTAGCGAGCGGCGGGACGGTCACCGTCATGACCGACGTGACCGAGCAAAAGCAGGCGGAGCAGGACTTGGCGGCCAAGGAGGCCCAGCTCCTTGTCGCCCTTGACAATATGCCTGGCGCACTGGTCTACACGGACGACCGGTTGGATATCGTCTTCTGCAACGATCGATTCCGGGAAATCTATGGAGCGCCTGCGAAATTGCTTCAGCCGGGCCGGCCATACCCAGATTTCATCCGTTACCTGGCCGAGAATGGCTACTACGGTGATGGCGATGTCGAAGCGCTAGTCAACCAGCGCATCGAGAGCCTTCGCAATCCATCCGACAGGAGTTTTGAAGACCGCACACCAGATGGTCGTTGGCTGCGCATTCGCCGCCGCCGAGCCAAAGGCGGCGGAGCCATCACGGTAATGACAGATATCACCGAGCAAAAACAAGCAGAGGGAAATCTGGCGGCGAAGGAAGCCCAGCTGCACGCAGCTCTCGACAACATGCCCGGTGCGCTGGTCTACACTGACGAGCATCTCAACGTCGTGTTCTGCAATGATCGATTCAAGGACATGTACGGTGCGCCCAAAGAGCTGCTTCGCTCGGGCCGCTATTACCCGGATTTTCTGCGCTATCTCGCGGTCAACGGCTACTACGGTAAAGGCGATGTCGACGCCCTAGTCGCAAAGCGCGTCGATAGCCTGCGCAACCCGACGGGCGAGAGCTTCGAGGACCACACGCCGGATGGTCGATGGTTCCGTATCCGCCGCCGCGGCGCCACGGCCGGCGGAACGGTGACAGTGATGACCGATATCACCCAGCAGAAGCTGGCCGAACGTGAGCTTGTCGAGGCCCAACAGCGGACTGAGGAAGCAAACAAGCTCATCACAGAGAAGAACCGAACACTCGAGGCTCTTGCCAGTGAGCTTCGGGACAAGAACCGCAAGGTGGAGGAGCAGGCAATCGAGCTTGCGGCATGGAACGCAACGCTCGAAACGCGGGTCTCCGAGCAGGTATCCCAGATTGGTCGGTATTCCAGGCTCACTCGGTTCCTGTCGCCGAAAGTCAGCGATCTAATCATGTCCGGGGACAGCGACGAGCCGTTCAAGGCGCGCCGCTCGGAGGTTACGGTGGTCTACGTCGACCTGCGCGGCTTCACCGGCTTCACCGAGACGGCCGAGCCCGAGGAGGTGATGAGCGTGCTGCGCCAATATCACTCCGAGCTTGGCCGCATCATCACTGAGCATGACGGGACAATTGAGCACTTCGCGGGCGATGGCATGATGGTGCTGTTCAATGCGCCGATGCCAGTCGAGAACCACGAGTTGCGGGCCGTGCACATGGCGCTTGCGATGCGAGATTCTCTTACGATCCTGTCGGCGGGCTGGCGCAAGCGTGGTCACGCGCTCGGCTTCGGCGTCGGCATCGCCGGCGGCTATGCCACAATCGGCACCATCGGCTTCGAACAACGTCTCGACTATGGCGCGATCGGTCCCGCCACCAATCTTGCCGCCCGCCTTTGCGGGGAGGCAAAAGATAAGCAGATCCTCATAGCCGCGCGTATCATGGCCAAGATCGAGGGGCAGGTGGAGGTGGAGGCTCTCGGGGAGTTCACCCTGAAGGGTTTTCACCGACCTATGCCCGCCTTCAACGTCCTGGCGCTGCGGGAAGACGGCCTGAACCACGCTCCGCTCCCGTCGGCCGACGGGAGCGTGCCTGGGGCTAGCGCAACAGGGATCGCCACACCTGCGACATGACTAGGCTGCGCAATGGAGACGCGAGGCCCAACGCGCTCTTGAGCGGCGCTGCTCGCGCGGCGCGAGTGCAAGAATGGCGCTGGGCCGAAGACCTCGACGGTGAAGCGATCTCCCCGGAGAAGGTTGCGCACCCCAAAAAGGCTTGTTGCGTCTCGCACCTGCACACGTCCGCGCGGCCGGGCCATACATCTTGGCACATGACGTCGGTCGCCTAGTGGCTGGTTCCTGATCGGTTCAACAATCGGGAGCCTCATCTACTTCGGCTCGGCTCCCACTCCTCACACCCTGTCAGGGTCTGCTTGATGAGGTAGTGCGGACACCACCTTGGCGAAGCATTTGAGCTGCAACAGAGCATGTCACGATGTCCGCAAGCTCTGCGCTGCGACGATCAAGTGACTGACACTCGACGCGGGTGACCTGGA
>JGI10216J12902_102702554_pt1 | contig 13657 bp, 17 predicted proteins | sample KanNatreferecore_FD_12902 | JGI IMG/M metagenome (IMG submission 12902)
AATCTGCCGAGCGCGTCGGTGCCGTTCAAGCACGCCGAGTCCACCCTCACTCTCGAGCCCGATGCTGACGGGACGTTGGCCACGTTCGAATACCGTTATGTACCTAGGGGTGGCCCACTCGGCCGATTCGCAGGCCCATTGATCGACAAGATGCTGACGCGGACCTTCACCGACATGCTGGCTGCCACGGACGAGGCAGCTCGCGCGAATGACACGTGAGCTCGGAGGCTTCTGTTGGGTCGCAGACCTCACGAGAGCGTGCCGCTGTGGAAGACGGAAGCTCATTGCGCGACAACGAGCTCGCAGCCGCGTTCGCCGAGGTCTGGTGCGCATCCCGAAGGTCGCCTTCAGCCGCGCGCTCGACAGCATCCAGGGCAACGCCCGGCTTACCGAGGCGTCGTGGCCGAGGATGTCGTTGCGGCGCTTGACGCAACGGACAAGGACGTCGGCATCGGCGGCGCCGGCCTGGCCACGGCATCGGTCGAGCTAGGTCTCGTCGACGGGCTGCGCATGTTCCGCAATTCAGTCGTCAGTGGAAGGCTCCTACGGCGATTCTTCGCGGTGGTGGGTTTGGCTGACCTCGGCGAGGACCGCCGGATCCAGGTCGTTCGGGGAAGCGATAGCGACTCGGCAGGGGGTGACGGCGCGCAATGTCGACGTTCGCTGGCCTCCCTCCAGGAAGGCGCGTTCGCCCACGATCGCGCCGGGTCCGATCTCAGCGATCCGTTCACCGTCTACCTCGACGTGCAAGACGCCGTCGAGCAACAGGAAGATTGTGTCACCGGTGGTGCCTTGCTCGACGAGGGTTTCGGTTGGCTGAAGCCGCTTCATCCGTGGCCGCTTGCCACCTCTCATGATCCGTTGGGATAAATCGCGTTCCAGAGCCGTCTCGACCTTGGTAACGAAGGCGGGCGACTCGCTGTTTCTCCACGGAGTGTCTTGTCCGAACGCGAACCGGTACCAGTGGTCGAAGTCAATGGAACCGGTCTTCGACATGAGCTGGCCGTCCCTGTCGTAGAGCCAGTGGCGTGGGAACGGGCTGGCGCCAACGACCCACCGTCGGCTCGCCCGTCGTTGTGGATGGTCAGCGTGAGGCTCGTCCAGGCCACCGGTGCGAGAAGCTGCACGAACGGCGTCCTGCTCACCCTACGTGGAGCAGGCATTCCGGTACGGCCACCCGCGGTCTGCACGATCGTGACTCCATCGACGTGGTACGCGGGTTCATGCTGCAGGTCGGGCAGTGCGATGGCAGCGAATGTGATGCGTCGACCTGAATCCGCACCGTCGACATGTTGAGATGACCGCCGCCGGAGTAGCCACAATCGACGATGCGGCCGGCTTCAACCTCGACCCAGGCCCGCAGTTGGTTGACCAGGCGGACACGATCGGACGTCAGCAACGACATCGGATCAGTGACGGTGTCGGGCGGCGGGTCGTCGTAGTGGGTCAGGCCCAAGCCGAACGGCAGCCGTGGCATCCCCGAGATTGCCTCCGAGGGAATCCAGGACAGCGATAGAACTGAAGACTCGTACCGCATCGGCGGACTCCTTCATGCGTTCGCTTGGTCCGCGCCGGCCGCCGCGGAATCGGTGAGACGGTGCAGTTGCCACCGACCGGGCACGCCCGTGAGCACGTGCTGTCCAGCCGGTTCCGACGAAACGGGCGAACTGAGCAGCAGTGACCTCACCGTTTCGGTGAACAAGACTTCTGCGGGGCCGGCTTGCGCCGCGACTCTGGCGGCTATGTGTACGGCGAGACCGCGGCGCCTGCTCCGACCGCGCTGGTGCAGCCGCCATCCGCATGGATGGCTTCACCCAGCGCGCCGATCCGGCCCCAGACCGGGCCGGCCGGGTCCGACGGTGCGCTCTGAACCCGTGCTCCGGCCAAGTCGGGGATCTTCGCGCCAAACGCCGTACGACGTGGCGCGGCCACCGCCCCGCAGTCGGTGTCTGCCGCGGCGCTGTTACCACTCGACACCATTAGCCAGCCGTCCGTGGGGCAGGTCCGCGAGCCAAGTCCGCGGACGACCATCGATCCGATCAGCGCATGGCCGGCGAGATCCCACATCCCCGGCGTGTCGACCTGATTGAGGTCGCTCCAGCGCAGGCCCGGCACTCCGACCAGTACGACGGGATCGCCGGCGGTTGTGGCTGACCAGGGATCTGCGATCGCTCCGCTCGAGCCTGCTATGGACAGTAGAACGCTTGCTAACGCGGCAGCGGCCGCCTGCATCAGCTACCTCCATTGTGCATACGCGTTGCCCGCCGGAGCGCGGGATCCTCTCAACCTCGCATGCCAGTGCTGAGATGAAACTGAGCCCCAAACCCGAACCGCCTCTCACGTGGTGTCCCAGGCCTGCTCGCAGCCCGGACCGCCAACAACCTCAGGGTTATGGAATGAGGGCCGCGTGTATCTCCCAGACCAGGACCTCGGATGGTTGGATGGCGTCGATTCGCTGGCCTCCTCCGGCGGTGATTCGGGCTGCGTCGCCTGCGGCCAGCGGGCCGGTGGCTTCCCGTTCGATGGAGCCGCGGGTCACGAACACATGCAGGTACGGCGCATCGGGCAAGCGCACCGGCCTTCCGGGAAGTGGGCGGGCGGCATGCAGTGCCGCGTGACGGCCCGGATCCGAATCGCGGTGGTTTCGTGGTGGTCAGCCATGCCGGAGGCGACGGTTATCAGATCGCCGGACAGCAGCTCATCGGAGATCTCGAGCTGTTCGTAGCCTGGGGTCACACCGCCCTCATTGGGCACGACCCACATTTGGATCAGATGTACCGGGTCGTCGTGGGGCCGGCCGCCAAGGTGCCAGGCGTCGTTCTTCTCCGAGTGCTGGATGCCTGTGCCGGCGCTCATCCGTTGCGCGTGGCTCCAGCGCGTGCTCGATCGCCGCGTCGCACAGCGCCCCGAGCGAACCGAGGTGGTAGCTGACGGCGGCGACATTGGCTCCGGCGTGGTCGGTGATCTCACGAAGCGTCACGCCGTTCTGGCCGCGCCGAGCCAGCACCTCCAGAGCCGCCGACAAGAGCAGCTCCCGAGTGCGGCGACCCGTCTCGCGACGCTGATCCGGCCGTTCTGCTTCCATGAACCTAAAGCATGTGCTTAGATACCCAGGCTTCCGCATGGTCTGATGTCTGCGGCCGGCTGTTCCAGCTAGCAGGTAGGTCGGGATTCCCACCACCAGGCTCGTTGGCTGGGTGCTCGCCGCGAAGACAGCGCTACTCGTGCCGCGCGATGCTCCTGTGGTGCAGACACTGTGCAGTCCTCACGAGCTGAAGGACCGCTTCGAAGCCCAGGCGGTCCCGCTTCGGCCTCGCTTGTACGTCGCTGCCGTGGGGCTGACGAGAAATCACGCTGACGCAGAGGATCTGCTGCAGGAGACGTACTTGCGTGCCTATCGAAGCTTCTCCGGGTTCGAGCCCGGAACCAACCTGGCCGGATGGCTGTACCGGATCCTCCGCAACACCTTCATCAACAGCTACCGCAAGGGTCTGAGCGCACCGAAAACCGTTCCCGAGGATTGGCACCGGAGCACGGACGACCCCCAGCACAACGTCGCAGCTTCTGCCGAGACCACCGTGATCGACTCGATCCCAGATCCGGCGCTTCAGGAGGCGCTCGCGTCGCTGCCCGAGCGCTATCGGCGGGTGGTTCTGCTTTTCGACGTCGGGGGTTTCAGCTATCAGGAGATCGCCGAGATCGTCGGGGTTCCCCGAGGAACTGTGATGTCGCGGATCCACCGTGGGCGGAAGGCCCTGAAGCAGCAACTGCAACCGGTCAGTCCGTGATCTCAAGCCCGAGCGGCGAGCGAGCCCAGTAGACCGGCGGACCTGGCGTCTTGAGCCTCATCACCTCTCGGCGCCGGGTCCGCCGCCGTACCCGCCAGCAGGTACGGCGGAATTCCGGATTCCCGGACACCGGAGGGCCACTGGCGGGGGCGATGATCCCTCGCCTGGCAACCAGCATGGAATGAACCGCACTCGTTACTCCTGACGAGTGCCGATCGCCCGGAGGCGGACATGGAACGCGCAGACTGGCTGGACGGTGCCTTCAACTCCACCGAGGCCCGATTTCTGATGATCACCGCGATTACGCATCACCGCGTCAGTTCGCCGATCTGGGGTCCGGACGAGGTCCTCAAGCTGTACGGCGAACTGGCGGAGATCGAGCTCTCGGCTATGAGCTCGGTCGCAGCCCTCCAGAGCGGCGCCGAGTGACCCGGAGCGCGTCGTGATCGCCACACTGCTGGAGGCTTGGCACACCGCCGTACCCGACGAGAACGATCGCCACGGGCCGCTGCAACCGCTCATGCTCGTGCTGCTCATCCTGGTTGGCCTCGGGTTGGCCTGCAGGATGCTGCGACCAGGTGGCTGGCGGTTCCCGATCTCACGACCACCGTGCTGACCCTGACCATCACCGGCACGGCGGCCGACAGCCGGCTCGCCGGCGGCGCTGGGGCAAGGGCAGGGCGACGTCTGCTGTCGGTCGCTGCCATGTTCCTCGGCGGCCTCGTCGGGGCGATCCTCTTGCGCGCAGGCGGGAACGCAATCCTGCTCGTGGTCGCTGCTGTGCTGCTCGCAGCCGTGTGTCTCGCGGCCCGTCGGCTCGCCCGATCCCGCGCTCCCTGGACTCACGCCGTATGCGCCAGCGCGATTCCCGACCTGACCCGGGCGACGTCATCGCAGCGGCATGGTGTCCTGTCTGCCTCGAGCAGCGACTCCTGCGGGCCGGAAGCTCCCGGCGGCGCGGCGTCAGCGATACTCTGTGCCATGGCGACCGGGCCGTCTCACCAGGACCCGCAGAGCGACGGCGCCACCGCCGCGCGCGTGCTGCTGGCTGAGGACGATGTGCTCCTCCGAGAAGGCATCGCCAGTCTGTTGCAGCCGACGAGGTTCGAAGTGGTCGCGCAGACCGGAGACCGCCCGTCGATCCTTCCGCTGGTGCGCGATGCGCAGCCCGATCTGGTGGTGCTGGATATCCGGATGCCGCCGACGAACACCACCGAAGGCCTGGATGCTGCGCGAGAGATCCGCACGGAGTTCCCGGAGATCGGCATTCTGGTGTTGTCTGCTCACACCGAGGTCGAGCATGCGATGGAGCTGCTGGCCACCGGTGAGCGGATCGGCTACCTGCTGAAGACTCGCGTCACTGATGTGGACGAGTTCATCGAGACGCTGGAGCGGATTGTCAGGGGCGGTTCGGTGATGGACCCTGCTCTGGTGCAGGAGTTGGTGCGCGCACGGCGCCGCGACGACCCGCTGGCCGGGCTCAGCCAGCGCGAGCGCGAGGTACTCGAGCTGATGGCAGAGGGACGGTCGAACGCCGGTATCGCCCGGCGGCTGTGGGTGACCGAGGGGACCGTGGAGAAGCACGTCCGGCACATCCTGGCGAAGTTGAGCCTCTCAGAGACCGACGACGACCACCGCCGGGTGCTCGCGGTGGTCACCTTCCTCGAGTCTCGCTGACGGCTTCAGGCTGTGAGCCCCAACACGTCGCGGATCGCCGGGACGGACAGCCTGGTCTTGGGCAGGAACCCGGCGACCGGACTGGCAGAGATCCGCTCCACGTAGTCCTCCTCGGCGTGGGTGGAGACCAAAATCACAGTGGCCGGTGCCAGGTCGGTCTCGCGGGTCAGCCGTCGTACGACCTCGAACCCGCTCTCTCCGCCGAGGTCGATGTCGACCAGGGTGACGTCCGGCCTGAGTTCTGTGGCCCGCCGGACGGCGTCGTCCCCGTTCGACGCCACGGCCACAACCACCATGCCCTCGCGCTCCAGTAGACCGCGCGCAGCCGACAGGAAATGAGGGCTGTCATCAACGATCAAGCAGCGCAACTCCATGGCCACAGGATGTCAACCGGCCGGGCGTCGGACAATCCGGCTACCTGGACCTTGCCATGGGTGGCATCGAGATTCCTGCTGTCGGGTACCGGGCCTTGGCGCTGGCGGCAAGCAGCGCCGCCGCGACCGGTTGGCGACCGCGATCTTGCCGCTAGCCGGTACGGCGAATGGCCGTTTGCCGTGACGAAATCCGATCGTCGCGGCGACACCCTGGAGGAAGGAAGAAGTGTGGCGTGGCCGGAAAGGACTGATCGTGGCAACCGGATCGATGCTCAGGGCAACGAGGTTGAGGCCCGCGCGGGTGCTGCGGCGCTGGACGGCGATCGTGCGCCGGCCTGCAGTGGTCTCGACCTTGCTGCTTTCCGTGACGGGGTACGGGATCGGTCCACAGCTGGAACTCGACTCCTACCCGGTCAAGGTGTTCTCCCTCGTACATCGACATCACGATTTCGTCCCCACTGAGTCACCGGCAGCGCGGGCGTCGGAGAGGCTGGACGAGGAGTCGCCAGCCGTTCGGGCCCGGGTGCACTCGGCGTTGGCCGCGGCGGCTCCAGACCAGCGGCCGTATGTCCTCAAGGTGTTGGCGGATGGGCACAGCGCCGCCGACGTCGTCTCGTTCGCGGGGCTGATTCGAGGTAAGCGGCCTCGCTGGCTGCGTACCCACCTCAACCTGATCGATCCGGAAGGATCCGGCTCGGTGATGTACCGGTCCTCGCCGGTGGAACAAACCGACGACACGACCTGCGGGTCGATGACGGTGCTGATGGCGCGGGCGATGACGGATCCGCTGTACGCGTTGTACCTGACGACAGGTGACAGCGCCGACCGGGCGGATGCGCGGCCGGACCAGTTCCAGGCGCGACTGACTGCCGAGGAACACCGCATCCACGACGCGACCAACCACTTCTGGCCGCAGCGACTCGGCTCGACCCCGCTCGGAGTGAGCAACGAGCTGAACCGGCACGCCGACGCACTTGGAGCCCAGTACAAGCCGCGATTGGTTGCCGGAACCGGTGGCAAGTCGGCACTGGCGGACGCGGTGAAGGCTGCAGGCACCGGTCAGCCGGTGCCGGTACTGATCGGCGACTGGCTCCCACGGCACTACATATTGCTGATCGGCATCGACGGTGCCGATTTGCTCTTCTACGAGCCCGGTTATGCGACGGTGGACCGAATCAGCGAGCAGAGCTTCCTCATCGGAAAGATCGACGTCGTCGGATTCCACCACGTGTTCGCCGTCGTCACACCACGCTGATCCAGATCACCATCGGCGGATCCCGGTCGCCTCAGCTCGAACGGACTGCCGCGTGTGACGGAGTACAGCCAGGTGGGTCCGATGACGAGCGTCACAACCAACGACGCGGTTGCCACGGCAACGACACGGCTGCGACCGCGACGATGCCTGTGCCCATGATCGATAGGTACCAGTTCGGCGTCAGGTTGGAGAACATCTGCGAAGGCCTCTGCAGGTCCCGCAAGCACACCGGCCCGAGCCAGGCAATGAGCCGGTCGCTGCCGACCGGACACCATGGTCGTCGAGGCGTGCGTGTTCATTCTCCGTTCCCTCCGATGTGGCGGACGAGGTCGATGATGGCTATCAGCAGAGCGAGGAGCATGAGCGCGGAGGCACTCAGCAGTGCGTCGGACACCGCCGTCGGATAGCTGCGGGCAGAGCTCATCAGGACGCGGTAGAAGATCGTTGCGAGTATGGCGGTGCCGATCGCGGAGCCGATTCGCTGAGCGGTCTGTAAGGCGCCACCTGCCGAGCCGGCCATCCGTACCGGGACGTGCTGCAAGGACAGCGTGACATTGGGGGAGGTGACCATGCCACCGCCGAGTCCAGCAACCAGCAGGGGACCGGCGACGACCCACTCTGCGGCGTCGCCACCGACATGCCGCAACAGGAGGGCTGTGGCGACGAGCCCCGCAATCGTCGCGGTCAGGCCTGCCACGGTCAGGACGCGGCCGACCCTCGACACCAGGCGGCCGGCGATCGCCGCATGATACCGCGACCCCGATCGCGAACGGTGTCACTGCCAGGCCGGAGCGCAGCGGCGAGTAGCCGAGGCCGTCCTGGAAGTACAGCGCGAGCACGAGCCAGATGCCGGTGAAACCGATGAAGTAGACCAGGCCGATGGCCGAGCCGGCCGCAAAGCCGGAGGTGTGCGCCAACCGAGGGTCAAGCACCGGCTGTCGTCCCCGCCGTACCGTGTGGAGCTCCCACCGCGCGAACGCGGTGAGCAGCACGACAGCTGCGGCGAGCAGCCACCAATCCTGGCCCAAACCGTTGCTCTCGGCATCCACTGCCGGGAGCAGCAGGCAAAGCACGCCCCCGCCGAGCAACAGCGACCCGATCAGATCCAGATGGGTGTCGCGGCGGCCGCCTCCCGAACGCTTCGGAACCCACCGTGCGGCGAGCAGCAGGGCGAGCAGACCGATCGGCACGTTGACGTAGAACACCCAGCGCCAGGCGTCCGGCCCGGCGATCGAGGTGATGATCAGCCCGCCAACCACCGGGCCGGTCGCCGTGGCCAGTCCGACCGTCGCGCCGAGGATGCCGAACGCCTTACCCCGCTCGGCTCCCTGGAACATCTCCTGAATCAGACCCGAGTTCTGCGGCAGCAGCATCCCGCCGGCGACGCCCTGCAGCAGCCGCGCGGCAATCAGCAGACCAATGGTTGGTGCCGCGCCCGTGAGAGCGCTGGTCAGCACGAATGCTCCCAATGCGATCAACAACATCCGGCGCCGGCCCAACGCATCGCCGAGTCTCCCGGCCGGTACGAGCGCGAGCCCGAAGCTCAGCGCATACCCGGATACCACCCACTGCGCGGTCCCGGCCGACACACCGAGCCCTCGTTCGATGGATGGCAGCGCCACGTTGACGATGCTGACGTCGAGCAAGGCCATGAATGCGGCGAGTTGAGTGACTGCCAAGGTCCGCCAGCGCATCGGATTGCCTGCTCCGGGGGAGCTCCTCACTGCGTCGGGGATGCGGTCGACGGCGCTCATCCGATCGCCTGTTGATAGGGAATGCCGTACGGCGCGAACACCTCGTGCAGGTGGCGGTCGCTTTGGTCGTCGTACTTCACCGTGTAGACGCTGGCCGCGCGGAGTTGCTGGATGGTCAGCGCGACGCCGGTCTTGCGGGCGACGAGCATCTCTACGGTGGTCAGCATCGCCATGGCCGATGAGATCTCCTCGTCCTGGTGCATGGACTGCCAGACCTTGAACCAGACAGGTGGGGTTGTCGATCCGTGCGTCATCGGTCACTCGCCAGCCGGTCGAGGACGGTGAAGATGGCGGCGATGTCGCGTTGGTCGTATCCGAGGGTGCGGGCTACCGCGAGTACCTCGTCTGCGCTGATCGCGCTTGGTAGCGGGACACCCAGGCTCCGGCCGAGGTCGAGAGCCAGGTCGAGGTCCTTCTGCATCAGGCGGATCTCGAACCACGCTTCGTCCGGCAACTGGAGCAGCAGCGGCGCTCGGGCCTTCAGCATCGGCGAGCCGATTGCGCTGTCGGTCATCACCTGGAGGGCGAGTTTGCGGTCGATGCCGGACCTGTCGGCGAGTAGCAAGCCTTCGGAAAGCGCCAGAATCTGTACGGCGAGGCTGATGTTGATCGCGAGCTTCAGAGCCAGCCCTTGGCCGTTCGCGCCGACGTGGCTGGGGTTGCCGAGCAGCTGCAGGATCGGTTCGACCCGCCGGTAGGACCTGTCGTCGCCGCCGACCATGATCGTCAGCGTCCCGGACCGCACCTGTGGAACGCTGCCGGATACGGGAGCGTCGAGCAGGCGGGCGTCTTGTGCCCGAACCCGGTCCGCGAGAGCGACACTCGCGGCGGGGCTGACGGTGCTGAGATCGATCCAGACCTTGCCCGCTGCGAGGCCGGCGAGAACGCCGTCCGGTCCGGAGGCGACGACGTCGAGCGCATGGTCGTCGGGCAGAGAGCTCAGTACGACGTCCACCGCGTCGGCCAGTGAGCGAGGGGTGTCGTGCCACTGCAGACCGCGAGCGATCAGCGGTTCGACCCGCTCGCGGGTGCGGCTCATGCCGTGAACGGCGTAGCCCGCATCGAGCAGACGGCCGGCCATCGCACCCCCCATGTGCCCGAGGCCGACAAATCCGATGGTGGGGAGCACTGCCGTCGCCATTTCGTCATCTCCGCTTGATGGATAGCCGTCGTACCCGCCTTGTGTCGGGTGTCTCCAGCGTCGCGGCGCCGGCGCGCGGCGACATCGCGGTCAGCCGCAAACCGTCGTACCTGCTGGCAGGCATTCCGCGATCGGTGCTGCCGGAACTGGCGTGGATGCCAGCCGGGATGACACCGGGCCACGCTGACACGATGCTTGAGTGGCACTCGACGAGCGGAGGTGCGCGATGGTGCAGATGCGGACGCGATCCCGGTGCTGGGGGCTGCCGCTATGAGTCCGACATCGGTGTTCGTGACGACGTTTCTCGCCGCGGCCGTCGAGGTCATCGAGATGGTGATCATCGTGGTGGGAGTGGGCAGCGTGCGGGGCTGGCGTTCCACCTGGCTCGGGGCCGGCGTCGGGCTGGTCGTGCTCGCGTTGCTGGTTGTGATCTTCGGTTCAGCGCTACGCGCAGTACCGCTCGATGCACTCCGGCTCGTGATCGGGTCACTGCTGGTGATCTTCGGACTGCAGTGGTACCGCAAGGGGATCCGCCGTGTGGCCGTCAACGGCTTGCGCGGAATGGGCGAGCGACCGGCCTCGGCAGAGGGTGTCGTCACCCGCGGTGTCGACTGGACCGCGTTCGTGCTCTCCTTCAAGGGCGTGCTGCTGGAGGGCCTGGAGGTCGCCTTCATCGTGGTCAGTTTCGGCCTCACCGCGCAGGCTTTGAGCAGCGCCGCGCTCGGTGCGGCAGCGGCATTCGTGGTCGTCGCGAGTGCAGGGCTGCTGGCCCGGCGACTGGTCCAGCGCATCCCGAGGAGCGCGCTGCAGTTGCTGGTGGGGACCTTGCTCTCGAGCTTCGGGACGTTCTGGGCTGTGGAGAGTCTCGGGATCGCCTGGCCGTCCGATGACGCGGCGATCCTCGGCCTGGTGATCTGGTACGGCGTGGCCGCCGCGGCGTACGTCGTACTGCTGCGCCGAGGCCGGCTCGCTACCGTGGAGGTGACCCCGTGAGTACGCTCGCTCGTTGGCTCCGAGCCTTCGGCCGGTTCTGGTACGGCTTCATCATTGGCGACGACTGGACCGTCGCCGCGACGGTGGTCGCGGCGTTGGTCGTCACCTGGCTCCTCCACCTGGCGGACGTCGAGGCCTGGTGGCTCATGCCAGTGGCGGCGGTAGCAGCCACCGGCTTGAACCTTCGCCGAACTGGACGCTGACGACAGCTTTGACGGTGTCGTCTTGCCGTTGTGCGCCGAGAACTGCGGTGGGAGGCTCGACGGGTGGTGAGACGTGCCGCCGGAGCCTGGCCGGGTTCCACGGATGGTAGATCCGACGAACCGCGCGGGGTCGCCCCGAGATGGGGCCTGGGTCGCGAGCGGTTGCTGTTGCGATGCGCCACCGCGCTGGCGGCCGGAGTCGTTGCGTTCGTGCTGGCCGCCGTCTTGTGTTCAGTGGCCCGCGACCGGGTGCCGGCTGTGGTTGTCGGCGTACTCCTGCTGGTCGTTGTGTTCGGCGTCGCCCGGGTCGGCGGGATCATGTATGCCCTCCCGGTCGGCGTTGTCGTGATTCTCGCGTTCGACTGGTATCTCCTGCCTCCGCTGCGTGATCTGGATGCGGCCACTGTGCTGCTGCTCGTCCTGTTCCTGGTGATGTCGGTGATCGTGGCCGCGGTGAACACCGAGGCGAGCCGGCGTGCGGTCGAGGCCGAGAGAGCGCGAGGCGATCTGGCCGACGCGCAGGCGTCGCTGCGCCGGTTGGCCCTGCTGGTCGCGGCGGCAAAACCTCCGGACGTGGTGTTCGCGGCGGTGACGACGGAGGTGGCGCGCCACTTCGGTGGCGACACGGCGCGGATGATCCGCTTCGAGCCCGGCGGTACTGCGACGCTGGTCGCGAGCGAGGGTACGACGGGACCGCATGTGCGGATCGGTGCGCCATGGGAGGGCTATCCGCCGACCGGCCTGACCTCGACCGTACTGCGCACCGGGCAGGCTGCCCGGGTTGACGACTACGCGACGATCCCGGGCGGCGAGCCCTACCTGCGCGAGGGGCTGCGTGCGGCGGTGGCGATGCCGGTTCACGTCGACGGCCGGGTCTGGGGACTGATCGCCCTCGGGTCCGGGCAGGGTCCACTGCCACCCGGCACCGAACAACGGTTGACGGACTTCACGGATCTCGTCGCGATGGCGGTGGCGAACGCGCAGAGCCGGGCCGAGCTGATGACCTCGAGGGCCCGGCTGGTGACTGCATCGGACGAAGCCCGTCGCCGGATCGAGCGGGATCTGCACGACGGCGCTCAGCAGCGTCTGGTCTCGCTGGCCCTCGGTCTGCGGTCGGCAGCGACCGGCTTTACCGGGCCGGACGCGACCCGTGCCGAGATCGACGGGATCGCGATGGAGCTCATCGAGGTCATCGACGAACTCCGGGAGATCTCTCGCGGGATTCACCCGGCGATCCTGTCCGAGTCGGGACTGGGCCCGGCGCTGCGCGCGCTGGCGCGCAGATCGGTCGTCCAGGTGGATCTCGACGCGCGGATCGACGGGCGTCTCCCCGAGGCGGTCGAGGTGGCGGCGTACTACGTCGTCTCGGAGATGCTCACGAACGCCGCCAAGCATGCGCAGGCGACCGTTGTCGAGGTGACGGCCGACGTCTCCGGTGGCAAACTCCTGCTGACAGTGCGCGACGACGGCCTCGGCGGCGCCGATCCGGCTCTGGGCTCAGGCCTGGTCGGCTTGAAGGACCGCCTCGACGCCTTGGGCGGCACCTTCACCGTCGACAGCCCACCCGGCCGCGGCACCACAGTGACGTGCGAGCTCCCGATCACCGCCGCCGGAAACACTGACTGACCGCCCCAGCCCGACGGAATCAGCTCGGCGCTCCACCTTCTGAGTAGCCGGCCGCGGTCAGGAGGCGGCGCAGCCCGACCACCGCCTCGATCTCTGTGTCCTTGTGTGCGGGAAGGTCGAAGAACCCGGTCTCGGAGCCGACGGTGACCTCGATCTTGTCGTCGTGGCGGCGCTCCACCGTGCCCACGGCCTCCAGCAACGACATCACATCGTGCCACTCGATGTTGTGGCTCGTGGGGTGCTGGAAAATCTTGCGCAGGGTCTCACGGTGGTGGCTGGTGAGGTGCTCGGGTCCTGGGTTCGACGTCATCGCAACTCCTCAGTGATCAATGGCCAGCGTACGCGTTGCCGGAGCCGTAGTGGTGGCGGAACAGCAGGTACGCCACGCCTCCGGCCAGGAGCGGAAGCCAGTACGAGACGATGCGATAGAGCAGGGTCGCCGCGAGCGCGTCGCCGCTGGGCACGCCTGCGAGGGTGAGTGTCGTCACGAGGCCGGCCTCGACGAAGCCGAGGCCGCCGGGGGTGAACGGCAGCAGCGCCAGGAGCTGTCCCGCGACGTACGCCAGGAGAACGAGCGATGGGTGCGGGTGGGCTCCGACGGCGTGAAGGGCGGCGAGCAGCGCAAGGTAGTCGAACACTGTGTTGCCGGAGGCCGCCCACAGTGTCGTCTTCCAACGTCTGCCGACGGTGGTGCGGACGAAGTCGCGATCCGCCAGCAACCGCTGCGGAACATCGGTAACGTGTTTGTGTCGTCTGACCGTCGCGTTGAGGAGCCACTGAACGGCGCGGCCGCTCAGTTCGAGAGGCTTGTCGCTGACGAACACCGCCGTACCCACTGCCAAGATT
>JGI10216J12902_100905857_pt1 | contig 13655 bp, 14 predicted proteins | sample KanNatreferecore_FD_12902 | JGI IMG/M metagenome (IMG submission 12902)
CCCACTTTGACAACCGCCTGCCTCCGCTTGACCAGGTATTCCTCGCAGATTTCAACGGCAAGCTCTTGCACGACTGGCTTCCGACGAACAGGGTGTTTGAGAAAAACCTTGGGATAAAGATAGAGTCGATATTCCTGACAGACGAGATAATCCAGTTTGCGACCCACGTTCCGTGGCAGCTGAAATACGACCCTGAAACGGCGGTGGGCAAGATACCCCTTCGCGCAATCCTCGCCCGGCAGGAGGGCTTTGAGGGCGCCCAGCCGGTCAAAAAGGGCTTTTCGGCAGACCTTGCCTCGATGTGGGCCCGTGGCGCAAGGGAAGTCGTCGGCAGGTACGTCAACGCCGATTCTGAGGTGGTAAAGGAGGGGCTCGTCAGCGCAGAGTGGGTCATAAAGTCGTCAGGCCGGCTCGGGCGGGAGCCGGACCTTCGGTACGTCAGCAAAATGTTTTCGATACTCGCGCTGGAAGTCTGGCACCGGCTGTTTATGACCGGCACGATGAACGCGGGCCAGAGGCTCTAATGCCATACATATATGAGCGGGAGTTTGAGAAACGAAAACATGTCCTACTGGGCGCTTGTGACGGTAAAGAACGGCGAGCGCACGGTAGGCAGGTCGCTAGACTCGCTTCTCGGCCAGTCGGCGCAACCGTCGCTTGTCTGCATAGTGGACGACGGCTCGACTGACTCGACGCCCCAGATCCTGGCAAGGTATCAGGCGTCGCACCCTGAAATCCACGTGATCACGCTGCCGGACAGGGGGTACGACAGCAGGAGAATAGTGCACAACTGGAACGCTGCGTGCGACTATGTAAAAAGCTCTGGCAGGCATTACGACTTTCACCTCATTTCAAGCGACGACGTCGTCTTTCCAAAAGACTATGTCGCCCGGCTCGTGCGCGAGATGGACCTTGACCCAAAGCTTGCAGTCGTCTCCGGCAACCGCGGCCTTGAACAATCTGACTACCTGTCGCTGCCCGAAGGCGCCGGCAGGCTCATCCGGGCGTCATTCTTTGGCGAGGTTGGCTACCGCCACCCTCCATACTATGGCTACGAGCCTTGGCTGCTGTACAAGGCCATGCAGGCCGGCCTGCACGTCAAAAAGCTGCCCGACCTGACGTACGAGCATGAGCGCACGTTTGGCGTGGGCCACAAGTTTATCGAGTATGGCCCGGCTATGCGCTGCCTCGGCTACCACCCGCTGTTTGTCCTTGCCCGCGTGGCCCGCAACTTTGTCACGGGCAAGGCCGGCATATCCAAAAAGGCCAGCGTCAAGATGCTCCTTGACTACCTCTTTGAGGGCAGGTGGAAGGGTGATCCGTACTTTCGCTATTTCGAGCCGGAGATCCGCGCCTACGTGCGCGGCATGCAGAAAAAGAGGCTGTTTAGCAGGCTTGCAATCTGACCTGCCGGGGAGCTCTGGCAATAAATCTATAAGCTCTGCACATTCTTATCCGTCCGTGAGCTGTGCCAGGAGTCTCTACCTTGCAGGCCGGCGCGGCCAGCCAGAGGAGAGAGCGGCGTGAAGGTCCTGCACATGCACGACAGCGACCTTGACGACCCGAGAATAGTCAACACGGCCGTGACCGGCAAAAAGGCGGGGTACGAGCCCCACTTTTGCGGCGTGCGCACTGCCGACCACATGGACAGCGACGTGTTTGCAAGCTATCACTACATCGACTTTGCGAGCAAGGCCAAGATATCGCGGCGCCTCACCGGAACGTCGCTTGACGGCCTGTGGCCCTGGTACCCCTGGCCAAAAGAGGCAATGCTTGCAGAGAAAAGGATGAGGCAGGTGGTGGACATGGTCCGGCCCGACATCATACACGCCCACAACATATTTGCCGCGTGGCACTGCAGCGCACTCGGCGTCCCCATGGTGCTTGACGACCATGAGCTGTTTTCCTTCCAGGTGAGGATTTCCGGCGCCAAGGGGATAAAGGCGGCCGAGAGGGCGCGCAGGTGGGCTGAAAAAGAAAGGCAGCTTGCCGGCCGCCATCCTGTCATAACCGTCTCTGAACCCATAGCAGAGCACTACAGGCAGTTCACAAGCAAGGCTTTCTGCATCCCAAATTATCCCATGAAGGACGAGATAAATCCCAGCATGGACATGGTCCCGGCGACCGGCGACCGGCTCGTCTCCGTCTACCTGGGCGCCGACAGCATGCACAACCCAAACCCGATACGCAACATCGCCGGCCTGCACGACATCTTTGATGGTAGCAATGGCAGGCTCGTGCGCATAGGGGTAAAGTCGCCCAACAACAATGCCATCAGGTCGGTCGGCAACATCCCGATGGCCGACGCCTATGAGATAATGATAAGGCAGGGGCACTTTGGGCTCCTCCCGTGGCAAAAACACTGGTTCCACCGGTACGTGAGCCCGAACAAGATTGGCGAGTACGCGCACTGCGGCCTGCTGCCCCTTGTGATAAGCGACGCCGAGTTTGTGATAGGTGAGCTTGGTGGCCACTGCGAGACGTTTGACGGCTATGATCAACTGAAGGAGAAGCTGGCCCACTATAACCAAGACAGGAAGGACCTTGACAAAAAGAGGCGCGGCCTTCTTGCATACGCCAAGTCGCACCTTACATGGGAAAAGCACGAGGGCAAGATCCTGGAGGCGTACAGGGCGGCATGAGCAAGATAGCTTTCATAGGCAACCCTGCAAGCGTGCATTACCTCATAGGACGCGAGCTTGCAGCCCGTGGCCACGAGGTCAAGATAGTCGACCAGAAATCGATGCTCACCACCAACGACTTTGACCGCGACCGGCCCTCGCTCGCGGCAAGGGCGGTGCACAGGTACGCCAGGTGGGCGGCGCTAGAGCCGACATACGATGTCGAGCTGAGGTCGTTTTCGACACCGTACGTTAAGGCCCGCCACAGGGCCATAATCTACCACGGCTCTGACCTGAGGGACGGCCTGATGCCCAAAGAGTACCCTGCATTTTACACTACAAAGGACCTAGCGCCTCATGTCGACGGAGAGGCGGTCTGGCTCCCAAGGTGCGCCTACACTGAAATTTTCACGCCGCAGCCCCGCCCGCCTGCCGGAGACGAGATAGTGGTGGGCCATTTCCCAAGCGACCCAAAATACAAGGGCACCGAGCTGGTGCTCCAGGCCGTCAAGCTGCTGGCCGAAAAAGCAAAGGTGAGGCTGGTGATGGAAAAGCGGCCGCACGAGCAGATGCCAGAGCTGATAAAGCAGTGCCACGTCATCTGCGACCAGTTCCTGTACGGCGCGTACGGCGTCCTTGGCATCGAGAGCCTAATGATGAACCGGCCCATAGTCTGCTACGTGCGCCCCGAGTTCTTTGACTATGATGAGATGAAGGGTCAGATAGTCAACTGCGAGCCGACTGCAGAAGGCATAGCAGGCGCAATCCTGAAAGCAGTCGACCATCCTGTTGACGCCGAGCTGGTGAGGGACCTGTACTCACCCAAGCGCTCTGCAGACGTGCTTGAGGGGGCGCTGCTATCGTGGGGGTACCTGAAATGACAGCCTCCTCGACTGCGCCGGGCAAAATAATAAAAGCCATGGGCATCTTTAAGCAGGCTGGACTAGATTGCAACTTGCGGCGGCATGCAAAACCGGGAGTGAATGGGAACAATGAAGATTAGCGTAATGTGGATGAGGCGCCGCTGGCTGGATTTTCGGAACGGCTACAGCATATACCTATCGTTCATGTTTGGCTTTCTCAACTTTGTCATAATCTCGTACACCCTTGCGATAGAAAGGGTGCCTGCACTAAAGTCGGTCTTTCCATCGCTGGGCACCTGGATGGTGATATTCATCGCGTGCTTTATCCCGATTGCGGTGCTGATAGGGCACTACCACCGGCGCAAGCAGATCCCAACCGAGGTTCAGCAGCTAGCGTACGCCAACCCCTACAACTTTATGGTGACACCCGGCAGGGAGGCGCTCTATACAATGCCCCTTTCAATCCTCCAGCTGAGGACGCAGGTAAAGACTATGGAGGTGCAAAATGCGCTGGCCGACGCGGTGGAAGAAGTGGCCAAAAAGATGGATGTGAGCATAAAGCCCATACCGAGGTGGAGCAAGGACTTTTTTGAAGACTATGACCAGACTCAGGAGATAACCGCGCGGCTTGCCCGGGGCGAAAGCATACTGGACATACTCAAGGAAAAGAAATGATCAAGATAGCAGTCGTCCTCGGGACCCGCCCCCAGTTCATAGAGCTGGCCCCCGTGATCCACGAGCTGCGGGGCAAGTGCGACCTTTTAATCTACAACACCGGCCAGCACTATGACAAAGAGATGTCTGATGTCTTTGTGTCGCAGCTAGAGATACCTGCGCCCTACAGGCACTTTGGGCAGAGCAGCGGCACCCACGCCGAGCAGACGGGCAGGATGATGGTGGAGGCAGAAAAGGGGCTTGCGGAGGACCGGCCCGGCCTGGTAGTCGTCGAAGGCGACACCAATACCGCGCTTGCCGCGGCTCTTGCGGCGGCAAAACTAAAGATTCGTGTGGCGCACGTCGAGGCGGGCTGCAGGGCTCATGACCGGTCGCTTCCTGAAGAGGTCAACCGCATCCTGGTGAGCCACGTGGCTGAAATGCACTTTAGCCCGACCGGCAACTGCACGCGCAACTTGAAAAAAGAGGGGATTAACAGCAACGTGTATGAAGTCGGGCACCCTATAGTCGACAGCATCGCCTTTGTAGCCCGGCACATTGCCAAGCCCCTGCGCGAGCCGGGCAGCTATTACTTTATGACGCTGCACCGGGATTTCAACGTCGACGACCACGCCCGGCTCCGGGCCATAATCTCGCAGGCAGGGGAGCTTGACAGGTCGGTCTGCTTTGCAGTCCACCCTAGGACGGCTGCGCGCCTGCACCAGTTTGGCATTGGCCTTGGCGGGCTGGAGTCGATGGCCCCTGTCGACTATATCACGTCTCTCCGGCTCATCAGGCACGCGCGGGCAGTCATCAGCGACAGCGGCGGGCTGCAAAAAGAGAGCGCGGTCCTCGGGACGCCCATGATAACCGTCAGGCCGAACACCGAGTGGGTAGAGACTCTGAGCGGCTATGCGAACCAGCTTGCCATACGTGACTCTTCTGTCGATATCGCCCGGTGCGCCAAGCGCCTCAATGACAACTATGCAAAGGCCCGCCGGCAGGCGGCCGCCCTCAGGGGCACGTTTGGCAAAAAGGGCGTCTCGCGCAGAATAGCCCGGATTGCATCTTTGTACAAGCCTGCATAATCGCAAGAGCAAAATACCGCGCCCTGCCAAAGCCGGCTGGTTGGAGGCAAAGATAATCAGCGGCCTTGAAGTCTCGGCCGCGGTCAAGGGGCGCGTGAAAATGGCAGTCGACGAGCTAAGGTCCGCCGGGGTTCAGCCGTGTCTTGCCACCGTGCTCGTGGGCGACGACCCCGCTTCTGCCACTTATGTCAGCAGCAAGCAAAAGACGGCAAAGGATCTCGGCATAGCCACCCGCGACCACCGGCTTGCGGCGGCCACCGCGCAGCAAGAGCTTATGGATCTCGTCCAGTCGCTAAACCGTGATCCTGAGGTCCACGGCATCCTCGTGCAACTGCCGCTGCCAAAGCACATCGACGAGTTTGTGATAATAAACGCGCTCAGCCCGCTAAAGGACGTCGACGGCCTGACGCCCTACAGCGCCGGCATGCTGCAGAACGGCATGGCCGTATTGAAGCCGTGCACGCCTTCCGGCGTCATGGAACTTCTCGACTATTACAGTATCGACGTGGCCGGGATGGATGCAGTCATCATTAACCGAAGCAATCTGGTCGGCAAGCCTCTAGTGTTCATGCTGCTGGAGCGCAACGCCACTATTACCGTCTGTCATTCAAAGACGAAGGACTTGAAGGAAAAGTTGCGCAGCGCCGACCTCGTGATAACGGCAATCGGGAACCGCGATCGCTTTACGCTCACGGCAGACATGGTAAAGGAAGGCGCAGTCGTGATAGATGTCGGTACGAGCAGGCACGCAGGCAAGCTAGCCGGCGATGTTGACTTTGCATCCGTAAAGGAAAAGGCGTCGTGGATTACGCCCGTGCCAGGCGGCGTCGGGCCGATGACCATTGCAATGCTCATGAAAAACACAGTCGCTGCTGCGGCGTCCGCCTCAAAGGGGGCATCATAGCTGGCCGACGCGCGCAAGGCAAAGCAAAAGATACGCCGGCAGATGCTGGAGCGGCGCAACTCGCTTGCGACAGAACAGGTCGAGGAGCAGAGCCGGCTGGTGCAAGAGCATGTCATCGCAAGCAAGGAATTCGCGCAGGCCAAGGTAATAGGCGCATATCACGCCGCCGGCTCTGAGGTCCGCACGGGCATGATAATTGACGCCGCAATAAAGCAGGGCAAAAAGGTGGCGCTGCCACGGACCGAAGGCGACAGGATGGTCTTTTACGAGCTTGCCGGCGATCTCGTCGAGGGCAAGTTTGGCATCCTGGAGCCCAAGCCGACGACGCCGGTGGACGGCCTGGACCTCGTAATAGTGCCGGGGGTCGCCTTTGACCTGAAGGGCTGCAGGGTGGGCTATGGCAAGGGCTATTATGACCGGTTTTTGTCGATGCAGCATTCATTTTCAATGGGGCTTGCTTATTCGTTCCAGATACTCGACGAGCTGCCGAGGGGCCGGTTTGACAGGCGCCTCGCGTCAGTCGCCACGGAAAGCGGGATATCTTACCTCTAGCGTATTGCGCGCCTTGCAATGTCTGTCCTGTAATAGTGGCCGTTCTCGCCCCAGCGGATCTTTCTGACGGCAGAATAGGCGCTGTCTATTGCCTGTCTTGCATCGGTGCCGACGGCAGTCACGCCAAGCACCCTGCCCCCGTTTGTCACGACGTGCCCCTGCAAGTCGCGGGCAGTGCCTGCATGGAACACCTGTGCCTCGAAACTAGAATCGAGCCCTTCTATGGTCTCGCCTTTCTTGTAGCTGCCAGGATAACCCTTTGAAGCCATTATGACGCACACGGCCACCTGGTCCTTCCACTTTATCGGGGGCATCCTGCACAGCCTTCCTTCGACTGCAGCGTCGACGTATTCGTACAGGTCTGACTCCATCCGCATCATGATTGGCTGGCACTCGGGGTCGCCCATGCGCGCATTGAATTCAAGAACTGACGGCTCGCCAGTGCTCTCGTTTACCATGATGCCTGCGTACAGGAACCCCTTGAACGGCGTGCCGCGCCTCTGCATCTCTTTTACTACGGGTTCCATCACGCGCTTCATTATCTTGTCATGGAGCTGACTGTCGACGACGGGAGCAGGCGAGTACGCGCCCATGCCGCCGGTGTTGGGTCCCTTGTCGCCGTCAAATATGCGCTTGTGGTCCTGCGACGACGCAAGCGGGATAATGTCCTTGCCGTCGCAGATGGCAATGAACGACGCTTCCTCGCCTGACAGGCGCTCCTCGACTACGGCCCTTCCGCCGGCCGGCCCAAACTCTTTGTCTACCATTATCTTTTCTATCCCGTCAATGGCCTGCCGGGCGTTGTCGCACACCATGACGCCCTTGCCCGCCGCCAGCCCATCTGCCTTGACGACCAGCGGCCTGTCCTGTTTTTTGATATAGTCGATGGCAATTGCGGCGTCGCCAAAAGTCGCAAACTCGGCAGTGGGTATGCCCGCCTTTTTCATGAACTCTTTGGCAAAGGCCTTGCTGCTTTCCAGCATTGCTGCCTCTTTTGTCGGGCCAAAAATGCGCAGCCCCTCTTTTCCAAATGCGTCGACGATTCCGAGCGAAAGCGACTCTTCTGGGCCCACCACCGTCAGGCAGTCGGGCATTTTTTTTGCAAGCGCGACCAGCCCCTCGACGTCGTTGTGCTTGATGTTAACGTTTTCAGGCGTCCCCCCGTTCCCCGGGGCAAAATACACTTTTTTTACGTGAGCGCTCTGCGACAGTTTCCACCCGAGCGCATGCTCCCTGCCGCCTGACCCTATAACCAGGACGTTGCCGCCTGCCATGCACAGGTGAAAACCGTCGGATAATAAAATGATAGTGGATAGTGGCTAATATCTTCAATTATATCGCCGTCCATGGGCTTGCGTCAGATATATCCGCGTGCCGTCAATTGCTCATAGCAAAGATCCCTGTCTTTGAAATATGGGCAAACCCTGACGCAAGCGAGTACGCGGTAAAGATATCCTGCATACCACACTTCGTAATGAAGACCAGCAGCAGAGCGCAATACACGCACATCATCTACGCGGCCCCTTTCCTGCCTGAAAACCTGGAAGGGCTGTCAAAAAAGCTGGATCTTATCGTATCTGGGCTTGGCAAATCCTAGCGCAAAAGCGTCACTTCGCTGTCGTCAGCAATGGCCTGCAGCAGCTGCGCGTATTCATCGTCTGAAAACTCTATTTTTTCTGCCCTCCCATCCTCCATAGCCAGTTGCACGCTCTTCAAGTGATAGCAGGGGTCACCCTTTGAAAGCGTGTTAAAGTAATAGTCCTTGCAGGAGCAAAAAACCAGATCCGGGTCGGTCCAGTACTCGCTGTCCTTGCCGATCACGACCCACAGCTTTTTGCCGCTTGGCTGAAACAGCAGCATCTTGACGCTGCCAGACGCAACCGCACCCTCTATCCGCTCGCTTTCCGTCGCCAACTTCAACTTTATTATCTTTGGAACAGGATATAAAACTGATGAAGATCCGCCCCCTGCATCCTCACGCGGCTCTCCTGCTGGAAGAAGGCGACAAGAAGTACGTCGCCGTGTCTGACCTGCACATCGGCCTGGAATCCGAGCTTGGCGCCAGGGGGATAACGGTCAGGTCGAGCCTGATGGGGGAGATGCTTGAAGAGCTGACATCGCTTGTCCGGTCGCAGGACGCCGGCGGCCTGATACTGCTTGGCGACATCAAGAACACGATAGGCTCGATAAGCAAGCAAGAATGGGACGACGTGCCAGCATTTTTCAAGAAACTGTCTGACGGCATGGACGTCTACTTGGTGCCGGGAAACCACGACGGCAACATCGTCCACCTTGTTCCGGACAGCGTCAACGTGATAAGCAGCAAGGGGATGGTCATCGGAGATACTCTATTCTTGCACGGCCACAGCATGCCATCAGACACTAGGTCGCACGTCCGGCGAATAGTGATGGGTCACCTTCATCCAGTGTTCTTGAAAAAGGGGAGCGTGTTGAACGGCGAGCGGGTCTGGGTCTACCTGCAGGTGAAAAAGGATGTGCTGTTTGCAGAGTCTGGCCTGCTAGACCTGGTGGTCGTGCCCAGCTTTAACAAGTATCTGTATGCCGAGGAGCGCAGATACAAAAAATCGACGTCGCCAATCATGTCGAGGATAATCGAAGGAGATGCCATCGAAAAGTGCATGGTAGTCCGGCTCGACGGTTCCATAGTAGGGGACATGTCAGAGCTGCCAAGCGTGCTGTGATTCCGTACGCCATGAGTGATGAACACGACTGACAAAACACTGGACGTTCCTCAACTCGATGAACGGGCATACAAGTTATACAGATCTCCCGTCTTGCTGCTCACATAACCCCATATGCCTGAAGGAATGGATAGCAGCTTGAAAGCATCTCTCTGTTCATTTTCAAGTACATCGTACACGTGTTGGCCGATTACGATCTGATTCGGTTCTGCAAGACCTGTAATTTTGGATGCCATGCTGATGGTATAGCCAAGAATGTCGTGATGTGCTTTTTTCGTTATTATCTGTCTTTTGTCCTCTATAATAGAGGATTGGATATTCCATCCATATTGCACTACTACAACTTCTCCTACGTCTATGCCGACACGAACACTCAGTTCATGATAACCCTCTTGGTTCAGGACAGGGTTGAACCCCTCTTTGACTGCCCTGATCATGGACCTTCCACAGTGCACTGCGTTTATGCATGGGATATACATATTGGATTTGTCAGTGACAACAAAGAATGCAAGTATTGCATCCCCCAGGTACTTTAGGACATACCCCCCATATGCCGAGACTACAAGAGACATTTCATGTGTAAATGCGCGGATTATTGCGGCCAACTTGTCCACCGGTAACTCCATCGAAAGCCTTGTCGACCCGACTATGTCAATGTACAATATCACGAATGTCACCTTAGACCCCGCCGCCTTACCAAGAAAATTCTGGGTATCTTCTCTTGATATGTTGAACTCCATTTCTCCCTTCAACGATTTCCATATTTCCAGCTGTGCAGATTTGATAATGTTGTCGATGTTAACCACTGCGTCGAGATAAAACATACCCAGGGAAGATGCCTCGGAAGCCTGTCTGGCAGGCTTTCTTTTCATTTCTTTTCTAATGCCTTCGTCTCTGATAATTCTTTCAACTTCTTCCTTGCCAATGTCAAGCTGCATTGCTATTACTTCTGGCAAAATCCCTGCGCTATGCAAGTTAAGTACGGTTTGCTTTTGCCTCACTTGCAAGTCACATGCCTTTCCTATTTTTCTGTCCTGCATGAACTAGATAATATCTCTCTATTACATCGTCAGTATGCCTAAGAACTCCCTTGGCATCAAGACTGTCCAGCACGTGTGTTACGACGCCCCTGTGTTTCAAGCCCGTATGCTCGGCAATTTCAGGAGCGGTGGATCGAGAATGAATCTTCAAGAAATCTATCACCGACTGTTCTTCGTCTGTAAATAGTTTCTTCATATATCATTGTATGCCTGCCTGCTCTTATTATTTCAGGTAGGAAAAACTGAAGATAGAATAATGCATAACGTTAAAGCATTGAACAGGATAAGTCCATCATGATATTTGGAAGCCTGTTCAAGAAAGGTACATTGCAAACGGCAACAAATGGTTCTATCGTAATTCTTAACGAAGACAAAGTTGCCTACCCAGTAGACAAGGCTGATGCGGCAGTTTGGAACCAATGCACCGGTATTACCTTTGAGCAACTACGCGATGCAATTTCCTCTCGGCTCGGCTGGCAAATCCCTGAAGATGTCCTTTCTCATCTTGAGAGGTTCATAAACTGGTGTATTTGGGCAAAATTAATTGAAGTCAGAGACTTTAAACCAGATCAGTTTGCGCAGTTGATGCAACAAAATAGTACGGGATCAGACGAGTTTAAGAGACTGTTATCCTTATCAGAGGGCTGAATCTTGTCTTGATCAAAAGTCTGATCTAGCAGGGTAGACCTTGGTTCGCTCCAAAAAGGAGATCTCTATCATTTTTATCACCCAGAATCTCTACCTAATTTCGCTTCCCGGGTAAAGTGGTGGCCACTCTAGGCATCTAAGCAATGACCATCGTAAGAGTGGAATCAACATCGTGAATTGTACCGATATCTGCTCCGATTGTTTTATGAAGATCATTTTCCGTATTTGATGTGACTTTGACTATCAAGTCATACATCCCCGAAGTTCTATAAACACTAGTTACAGCTGATACTTTGCTGAGTTTGTCGATAATTGAAGTGTCGAATGGGAACCTGCAATTAACTAACACGATGGCAGAAGTCATGCTAGTAATATGACGCAACCTGCTATTAAGCCCTAGCTCGTGTGTTGATATTTGTCATAGCGTGGCAATTACAGATGGTGCGGATAGATGACATGCTTGCCGCTTCACGCACAACCGGCTAAACCCTAATGTGCGTGGGATAAAAGCTTGAAAAACAAAGTTGGTATTTCTAGACAACAATATGATGCATTTCGCACTATGTCACGTTGAGGTTATTTTGCGATGGCTTGGGTATCCAACCGTCAACATTGTCTGTTGCTGACAATATTTACATACGTTTCAAGTCCAGAACTTCCCTGACTAACCTGGAAACAAATAGATTCGCTCGGGTTATCTCCGTCTCTGATAGATGCCCTTTTTCAAATTCGTGGGATATTTCAATTGATGTGACGCCTGCCTGCGGGCTTCCGTCATATTTGCGGATGCGAACGGACTTTAGTTTTGGGCTATACCCGCTTGCAATCAGTTTCTGGTTTATTTCGTTTCGCAACTGATCCGCCTCTATGTCAGACATTTATGCTCCTCTATAGTAAGTCTGGACTCCTGCATCGGTAGTGACATGCCGTGTTTCAACTTTTCCGGCATAAGCCAAGATGTGCATCGCATTATTGAAACCATTATGATCACCGGGCCACGCATGATGGTCAGGATAGAGACTTGTCAGGATCTCCCCTTCCGTGTAGGCATCCTTGTTTGAACCAAGAAAGGTCTGGATCCTGCCGATAATTGTGTCCCCGATTCGACCTTTATCAAAGTCATTTTTGTTGATAGGCATTTACATGTATATTGTTAAATCGACCTATTAACCCGCTGCTCGAAGGCGCAGACGCAGATTCGTCAAAGATTTTGCAGGCAACCTCTTGCTCGGGTGGATCTTGTAATCCACGAGCCCGTATCCATGAAAGAGTTAGTGAACCGCATAGAAGCGCAACTGTTGCGATAGCACGGTGTGTACGTGATGAGTTTACCGGCTGTCTACAAGATAATCTATTGCTACTTGGCTATTGGCGTACACGTTATAGTGCCACATCGGATATTGCAGAATCTTGGAGTTTTATCCTACCCTCTTCTCTAAATACGTCTTTACGTCACCATTAATTACTAACGCTCAGCATATCGTGTAAAATTCTTATATATAATAACAAATTATTATAATAAATTTAGTTTATATAATCATGATGTTTTATTTATTATAAAACAGTAAAATTTTGTACAAAAATTACAAAGGTTAATATGCGCTTTCAACCATATTGGTAATGAGACAATCAGATGGAAACAGCACTCACGCTTGTGCTTCTTGCAATAGCTGGAATAGGTGGAGCCCTTTTCTACGTAATTGCAGGACCAAAGATGCGCGAGCGATATCACAACGATACGCTCCGTACACGCTCGGCCTGAGCTTCCCCACTTTTTGGTTCAGCTTTGCATCAGGTAGTGAAAATTTTTTGATGTTACCTATCACATGTTAATCCACGTCAAATCAGCGGAATGTTCTATGTGTCTAACCATAGCACCTGGACAATGGAAATTGAACTATTCATGTAACAAATGCTTTGCATTCTACTGATTGTATGGACGCCTTTTTTGTCTGGGATCTTTTGAAGTGCCTAAAGAACTAACAACTGCCAGCGTTTTTGTAAGCACTGGAAATACTGTAAACACGCGCGCTAGTCCAGCTTTACGTAATTGCCCAGCGGGGCAAGCGTTGGCGTGTTGCTTCTGAGCCATTGGAGCGTCTTGATGAATGAGCTGGCCGACTCGACAGTCGTGAGCACCGGTGTCCCTGTCTCTACCGCCTTTCTCCGTATCAGGTATTCGTCTTGCAGCATGCCGACGTATTTTTCCAGCGTTGACGTCGCCGGGATGTTGATGATGAAATCCAGCTTTCTTTCATAAAGCAGGTCGGCGATGTTGGGCTTTCTGTCCGGCTCGCTTATCTTGTGCACCAGCCCAACATCGCCCACTTTGTTGTTCTGCATAAACTCTGCCGTGTGCTCGGTCGCAAGGATCTTGAACCCCATCGACGACAGCATCGATATCAGCGGCAACAGTTTCTCTTTGTTCTTTTGCCCGCCGATGGTTATCAGTACCGACCCGGACAGTGGCATCGAATACCCAGCCGCCATGTACGCCTTTGACAGCGCGTCGTAAAAGCTGTTTCCAAAGCAAGCGACCTCTCCTGTCGACTGCATCTCGACTCCGAGGACAATGTCAGAGCC
>JGI10216J12902_101970219_pt1 | contig 13650 bp, 5 predicted proteins | sample KanNatreferecore_FD_12902 | JGI IMG/M metagenome (IMG submission 12902)
CGCCGCCTACATCGCCGAGATCGTGCGTGGTGGTATCGAATCGGTGCCGGTCGGGCAAAACGAAGCGGCGAAGGCATTGGGCCTGCGGCCAGGCCAGACCCTGCGCCGCGTTATCTTCCCGCAGGCGATGCGGGCGATCCTGCCGCCGCTCACGAGCTGGTATCTGAATACGGTCAAGAACAGCTCGCTCGCGATCGCCGTGGGCTACCCCGACCTGTTGTCGGTGGTCGATACCATCATCAATCAAACGGGTCAGGCGATCGAAGGCGTGCTGATCGTCATCGCCGTCTATCTGACAGTCAATCTGCTGCTGTCCTGGCTCATCAATCGCTACAACGCCGTCATTGCGCGCAGGGGCTTCGCGCCCGGTGCAGGTGGAGCACGCAGACACACACCGGCTAGCTGGCGAGATCTCTTCGGAACCAAGCGACGCACGACGATCAGCGTGGCAGTGGGCGCCGGCGCCGTTTATATCTTGTGGAACGTGCTCGATTGGCTCGTGTTCTCCGCGACGCTCTCAGGGGGCGCGCAAGACTGCCGCGGCGAAAACGGCGCGTGCTGGCCATTCATTCGCGAGAACTATCGAACCATTCTGTTCGGCACCTACCCGTTGGCGGAACAATGGCGTGCGGCGCTGACGCCGCTGCTGTTCGCAGCTGCCTTGACCCTCTCGTTCTGGAAACGTTTGTGGGGGAAACCTCTCGCGGCGGTTTGGATCGTCGTTCTCGTCGCAAGCATCTGTTTCATGCAGGGCGGCCCGCTCGGCCTCACCATCGTGCCGGCCGAAAAATGGAGCGGCCTGCCGCTGACATTGCTGCTCGCATCGCTGGCGGTGATGCTTGCGTTCCCGCTTGCCGTGTTGCTGGCGCTCGGCCGTCGCTCGCAACAGCTCATCACGCACAGTCTCAGCGTCGGATTCATCGAGCTGATGCGCGGAGTACCGCTCGTTGCCGTGCTGTTCATGGCGGCCGTGCTGTTCCCGCTGTTTGCGCCCCCTTCGCTGGAAATCGACAGTTACATGCGCGTGCAGATTGCGCTGATACTTTTTACTGCCGCTTACATGGCCGAGGCGATTCGGGGCGGTCTGCAGGCCGTGCCGAAGGGACAAATTGAAGCGGCAGCGGCGCTCGGCCTCACGCAACGCCAGGCCACCACTCGCATCGTGCTGCCGCAGGCGCTGCGCATCAGCATTCCCGGTCTGGTGAATACATCGATCAGCGAGGTGAAGAACACCACGCTGGTGCTGATCGTCGGCATGTTCGACGTGCTGCAGACGACGCGCCTCGCGCTGGTCGAAGTCGAATGGCGGCCGTTCTTTGCCGAGGCTTACGCCTTCACCGCGGCGCTGTTTTTCATCCTGTGTTTTTCCATCTCGCAGCTCAGCCGTCGAATCGAGGCGCACCTCAACGTTGCGCACGCGCGATGAGCGGCAGGCTGCGAGGCTTTCTGTCAAAGGAGACAGCATGACGAACGAAAATCGGTCACGGAATACGGCCGATCGCGTATCACCCAAGGCACGCCTGGCGACGCTTGCAGCGAGCGGTCCGTTCCCGCCGAGCCGTGGCCCGCTGAATCCACCCGTGGTGCGCGCCTCAACCATCCTTTATGACTCGGTTGAGGCTTACATGAAGCGGCACGCCGGTTTGTACGACGAGGTGATCTATGGCCTATACGGCACCGACACGACTTACGCGCTCGCCGAGGCCGTCACCGCTCTCGAGGGCGGATATATGACGGTCGTCACGTCGTCGGGCACGGCGGCGATTGCGCTCGGTTTTGCCGCATTCCTGCGTACCGGCGAGCATGCCCTCGTGAGCGATGTGGCCTACCGGTCAACGCGGAAATTTTGCGACCAGACGCTCACGCGCCTTGGCGTCGAGGTCACCTACTTCGATCCACTCACCGTGGACAGGCTCGGCGAGCTGTTTCGACCCAACACGCGCGTCGTGTACCTGGAGTCGCCGGGATCACTCACGTTTGAGATGAGCGATGTGCGTCGCGCGGCGGAAATCGCTCGTCGTCACGGCGCCATCACTTTGATCGACAACACCTGGGCCAGCCCGGCATTGTTTCGGCCGATCGAGCATGGCATCGACGTCTCGATCGAGTCCGCCACGAAATATTTGTCCGGGCACTCGGATGTGATGCTGGGGACGCTCACGGCCGGCTCGCGTGAAGTGTACGAACGCCTCAAAGAAACCGCCGGCAGCTGGGGCAACTGCGCCGGCCCCGATGAGTGTTATCTCGTGCATCGCGGCCTGCGCACGCTCGATGTCCGCCTGGAGCGGCACCAGCGCAATGCCGAACATCTCATCGGCTGGCTGCTCAGCCAGCGTGAAGTCAGCCGCATCCTCTATCCGGGCCATGAACGCGATCCCGGCTACGCGCTGTGGAAGCGGGATTACCGGGGCGCGTCCGGCTTGTTTGGTGTCGTCATCGATGTCGAGGAGCAAGCCGCGCTGTCACTGTTCGACGGGATGAAACACTTCAAGCTCGGTTCGAGCTGGGGTGGCTACGAAAGTCTGCTGGTTCCGGCCTGGCCACCGCCGGTTCGCAGCTGTCGTCCGGTGCCGCAGGACGGATATTTATTGCGCATGCATGCCGGACTCGAAGATCCCGCCGATCTGATCGAGGATCTCTCGGGCGCATTTGAGAGGCTGCGGCGTCGATGAGCGAACCGCTGCCCCATGCCGTGGAAATGATCGATGTGAGCAAATGGTTCGGCCAGCTGCACGTGCTGCAAAACGTCAATCTCAGCGTACGCCGCGGCGAGCGCATCGTGATCTGCGGTCCGTCCGGCTCGGGAAAATCGACGCTGATCCGTTGCATCAATCAATTGGAGCAGCACAACTGCGGGCGCATCCTGGTCGAAGGCGTCGAGGTCACCGGCGCCGCGGATAGCATCGAGGCAATTCGCAGAGACGTGGGAATGCTGTTTCAGCAATTCAATCTATTTCCGCACCTGACCATCCTCGAAAACTGCGTGCTCGCGCCGCAGCTCGTGCGCAAAGTCCCACGTGCGGCGGCCGAGGCGACTGCGTTGGAGCACCTCAGACGTGTGCGCATTCCAGAACAGGCTCACAAATACCCGAATCAACTGTCAGGAGGGCAGCAGCAGCGCGCAGCGATCGCTCGCGCGCTCTGCATGGAGCCGCGCATCTTATTGCTCGACGAGCCGACGTCTGCCCTCGATCCCGAGATGATCAGCGAAGTACTCGATGTGCTCATCGACGTTGCGCAGGAAGGCCGCACGATGATGTGCGTGACGCATGAGATGAGCTTCGCTCGCCGCGTCGCCGATCGCGTCATCTTCATGGATCGGGGCCGCATCCTCGAGGAAGCACCGCCTGAGCGCTTCTTCACCAGTCCACAGCACGAGCGGACGCGGCAATTCCTGAGAAGCGTGCGCAGTCACGCGTGATGAGCGCCTCGAAGAAAGCTCGGATCATGCCGTGGCCTCCGCCGCGTCGGACAGCGCAAGGTTCAGCCCGTCACGCACGATGATCGCGAGCTCGTTCGCGAGCGCGGCCTTGCCCTCGCGCGTCCAGAGCTTGCGATTGAGATCGACGAAGCGAACGCCCACGGTACCTGCTTCGGATGCGTTTCGACCCAGTGCGCTCAGCTCTTTCGTCAGCACGCCTGCCGTCTTTGGATACAGCAGATACACGCGCTGGCAGTCGTAGCGGTGCAAGTAACCGTAGAGCTGGTAGAGGTCTTTGGAACTCGGACGACCCGCCACCTCTTCGGACAGCCGTTTCCATTTGGTATCCACGATCAGCGTCTTTTCCGCGGCTGCGCTCTCATGGACGAACAGAAGATCGGGCTGCGTGCGCAACACCGCTTCCTCCTGATCGCGATAGAGACTGAAGCGGCGTCCCTTCGCCTGCGGGTACAGGTTCACGCCGCTGAAGCGGTGCATGACCTCGGATGTGAGAAACGCCGCGATGTAGCGCTCGAACACCTTCTCCATGTCGAACAGTAACGAGAACGTCTCGACCGCGCCGCTCCTCGCATCGGGTGCCTGGCCTTCGAGCAGTATGCAGGCGAATCCGTAGATGTCGGCGAAGCGCTCATTCTGGCGCGTGAACAGCGGGTCCGGCTCGCGGTGGCGGAACGGCAGATCGGGCACGTCCTCCAACAGCGCCAGCACCTGCTGGCACTTCACAATCACCGTGACGGGGAGCACTCGGGCCGCGAGCACCCGGCACGCTTGTTTCAATCGCACCGAGATCTGCGTGGCTTCGGTGAGCACGTCGTGGCGGCAAAAGAAACGAGCCTTTTGCGCGGCGTTCTTTGCCACGTGCCGCGAGAGCACCAGCTTGCCTCGCAATGTGAGAAGGTTGCTTTCCTCGGTCGCGTAGTCGCGATCGAGGCCACGCCGCAGCTCGAATAACGTACGGTCGAGAAAGGCATCGACGAGTTGATCGTGGAGATTGCCTCGTTTCAGCGCGACGTTTGCCACTCCGCGTGCGCGTACGGCTCCCAGGCCGCCACGAAACAGCATCTCCATGAGATTGCTGCGGATCTCGCGGACCTCCTGATCGCTGTCCTGCGCATGGCCTTCATCCGTTTTGGGCAGGATCTCCAGCTGCAATCCGGGGATCTGCATCACACCGACCCAAGGCCCCACGAGAGCGGAGTTGCGCCGCCAGCGAAAGATCGCAGCCTCACCGCGATCTTCACGCGCCGCTTCGCTGCGAAACAGCCGGTCGTAAAGTCGCCGCGGCAGCACGCGGCGTGAAGGAGTGCCGAGCTCAGCGTGATCGGCATCGGGCTCGGCCCGAACGATGCGACCACGCTCGAGGACGGTCACGCGCAGCATCAGTTTCCTTTCGGCGTCAGCAGCTCTGCAAACGCCTGTGCGAGCCACGCGTCGTCTTTGTTTCCTCGCGGACGGAACGCGGGATGAACCTCCCACGCGACCTGCTCGACGTGCTCATCGTGGTCGAAGCCGAGCACGGTCTTCTCATCGAGTCTCTTCGCGATCAGCATCGTGCCCGTGGGGTGATGCTCGCCGCGCTCTTCTTTCGGCAGGCCCTCGGCTCTGAGCGGGTAACCCAGGGTCAGAGCAATCTTGTCCCACTGGCCATAGAAGTACTCCTGCAGCAGCGGCAGGATGCGATCGGCGAAGACGGCGCGCAAACCAGCCAGCGAGCGCACGTCGAGAAAATACGCGTGACCGATCTGATGCTCCCGGTCGTAGAGATAGCGAAGGCGCTCGTTGAGCTTCAAAAACACATCGACGATGAGCTTGCGAAGCTTCTCCTCGACACCGGCCTCGGTCAGCCCGGCTTCGAGCGCGCCGACGTCGGGCATCATCTCCTCGAACGTGAAACGCCGGCGCAGCGCCACGTCCATGAGCGCGATGGAGCGATCCGCGGTGTTCATGGTGCCGATCACGTGCAGATTCGGCGGCACGCCGAACCATTCCTTTGACGCGGGCAGCTGCACGCGCAGCTGGTGTTTTGCACCGAGCCGCTTGTCCGGTTCGAGCAGCGTGATCAGCTCGCCGAACACGCGCGCCATGTTGGCACGATTGATTTCGTCGATGACGAGCACGAACGCTTCTTGGCGCCGTCTTGCCGCCGTCAGCGCGGTGCGCTTGAAGATGCCTGGCTCGACGCGGTAGTGGACGTCACCCTTGCTGTCGGTGATGGCGCGCAAGCCTTCCACGAACTCTTCATACGCGAAGGCCTGGTGGAACGTGCAGAAGACGATCTGTCCCGTCCGTCGCAGACGCTCCCACTCCGCTTGAATATGATCGATGGGCGCATCGACGGCGCTCGCGTCGCCGAGAAGTTCGAGCGCGCGACGCCGGACGTTATATGTTTTGCCCGTGCCCGGCGGGCCGTAAAGGATGATGTTGCGCGGGTCGGCGAATGCATACGCCTGCACCTCGGTACCTGCGGGCTGCTGAGTCACCGCAGCGGTGGAGATGGAGCCGAGTACTCGACGAAGGTGCGCCTCGTCATGACCGAACAGCTTGACGCGATCGTCAGCCTGCAACTCCAGCGGATCATAGAGTGGGCTCACCAGCAGGTCGGGCTCAAAGCTTACCGGCAAGACGATCAACGTCGAGTCCTGCTCATGAACCAGGGCGAGACCGCAGCAGCGGCCCTTGTCCATCAACGCGACGAGTGCTCCGGGCGCAAGTTGGAGATCGGCCGGCAGCGATAGATACAAAGGAGCCACCGCCTCCGCCGAGAAGTCGGACAGCAGGCTGATGTCGATTGCCCATGCCTTCGGTTCGCTCATGACACACTCGCTTTTGTTACAAAGGCGGCGGGCCAGCCGCCGTGCCGTTCGACGATGGTGTCCAGCTCGCGCATGAGCTGCTCTGTCTGGTGAAGCACGGCGAGGATGTTCTGATATTCCTCTACATCGTGCTTCGAGAGCGCCCGCTCGCGCCGGTCCTTCAGCCACTTCTCACAGACCTGGAAGCCGCCGATCTGAAATGTCCAGACGGATTCTGGAACGCCGCGGAAGCCGGCGGTTCGCTGCTTGTCGATCCAAACGGTCTCGTCAGAATACGACACCTTGTCGACGATCGTTTTCATCGAACCCACCACCGACAGACCCGCCAGCGGCTCGGGCTTACGATCCAACAAATGAAGATCGAGAAGTCGTGCACCGACGGCTGCCAGCTCTTCGAAGAGCGCACGCGATGCCGGCAGCGGAATGCGCGGAAAGTCGACCTTTAGAAACTCGGCGTACCGCGTGCGATACGTAGGAATGTGGCAGATCGCATAGACATACTGAAAGACAGCTTCCGCGCTCACGCCTGTCGGGAGCAGCTTTCCCTTGGGTACGCTGCTGTTCAGAGCGCTCCCCAGCTGGGCCCCGAACTTGGGAGCTACATTGGGCTGAGGGCCCTCTCGACCTCCCGATTCGAGCAGCGTGGCCTGACGACCCGACAAGTCCACAAACAGCGGGAAAGCGTAGTTCACATCATAGGCACCGACTGTTTTGTGGCCGGGAACGTGACGTGTCGCGAACGCCGCGAAGTTGTCCTTGGTGATCCGAGTCGTGAGCAAGGCATAGTTGCCTTCGATGTCCAGATGGCGAGTCAATTCCGGACGAGGCCAGTCGACCATCCACTCCGCCCAATACACACGGCGAAAATCGAACGGCCGATACAGGCACGTTCGAACTCGCTTGCGCCACTGCGAGTCGGCCTGCACTTGTTTCCTGGCCAGCGGGACCTTCCATCCGCGTGTGTCGCCGTCCGGATATTTATCCGAACCGCAGCCTGCAAAGTATTTTCGCCGGATCTCCGCGTCGCTCTGCGCTGGATCGGCAAAGTCCGCAATCCTCGACAGGAGTGCGGACTCGTCGAAGTCGATGACGAAGTGGTCGCGAGCGGTGATGAAGCCCGCGCTGCTCACGGGGAAGAGCTCATTGATGGGCCAGCCCCGCTCGTACTCTTCACGGAAGCTGACATCCACCGGCTCGAAGAAATAGTACGGCGCGTCCGGGCGCAGCTCGAGCCACTTCGTGCTCGACACGCTGTTTTCGGCCAGCCACGCATACTTCGATTCTCTGACTCCCCAGAGATCCGCATGAGCAACGATCGATTTGCTCGCGGGATTTCGTGCAGCAAGGCAGATAGCGACGCCTTGCCGAATGTCGAATACGTTGTTGTCTTCCGCACCGTCCGGTGCAACTTCCTTCTTGTTGGCATTGCCGTGAAGATCCAGAATTTGCAGCCGACCGAAGCTGCCCATCAAACTGCGACGCATGCCACGAAACGTCGGATTGTCCACGTAGCCGTGATTCGTAATGAGGCCGAGCACGCCTGAACCGGAAGGCTCAATCGTCGTTTGGGCAAGCCGGACGAACTTCACGTAGTCGTCCTGGAGCCAGAGCTTTCTCTCGTTCAGGGCTTTGCCATCCACCACCTTGTAGGGATCTACGAGTCGTTGCGCTTCCTCTGTCATGTTGGACGACAGCCCTGCGTACGGCGGATTGCCGACGACGACTGTGAAGCGCGCTTCGTTCTTGATCCTATTCACCTCCTGCGCTTCTTCCGCGAGCGTGACAAACAGCCCCGCCAACTTCGGATTGGCCGAAGCAGAGGGTTCCTCCAGCGTGTTTGTCAGATGGACGTGGAGTCGATCGGCACTGCCGAAACGATATCCCGTTTCGCCCAGTTTGAATGAGAGTTTCAGGTGCGCGACGGCGTAGGACGCCATCATCAGCTCGAAGCCGTAGAGACGAGGCAGCAGATGTTTGCTGACGTACTCGCTCCATCGAGCCGCGATACGATCGTCGTTCCAGGACTCGATGCCGAGCTCGTGGCACCATCGAGCTTTGACCGTCCGCTCGATGAGCTCGATGCACTCGTACAGGAAAGTGCCGGTGCCCGTCGCCGGGTCGAGAATCTGCACGAAGGGAGCTGTGGCCTGTGTGCCCTTGGGAATGTTGAGCCCGGGGATGCGCTTCGCGACATCGCCCCACGTATCGGTGGAGGCGAGACCATCCTGCAGACCGAACTCCGTCTGCAGCAGCTCGTGAACACTGCGCACGATGTATGAAACCACCGGACGAGGCGTGAAAAAGACGCCGCGCTTGTTCTTGAGCTCCTTGTCGTACGCTGCGAGGAACGGTTCATAGAAGTGAATGACCGGATCGGTGGCGGTGTCCGACCCCTTGTCTCCCGCACCGAAAACGTAGGTGACGTCGATGCGATCGAGCAGATCGGCGATGTCATCGACCAGCCAGAGCAATCGCCCACGCTGCTCATCGAGCTTCACCCCCAGCGCCGACTTGAAGAGGTCCTGGAGAAAGCGGCTCGTCTTCGGCAGGTGCTTGAGTGCGTTCTTCCGTGTGAAGCGATCGCCGGTCGTCGCGAGCTCGTCATTGCCGAGCCAGCGCGTGGTCAACATCCCGTACGTGATCGTCTGCGCGAAGGCATCCGCAAACTCGCCCTCCTCCTGGTCATGGACCAGCGCAACCTTGAAGGCGTTGTACAGATTGCGCAGCGGACCTTGCTCCGGTTCGTCCGCGAGCTGCCTCAGCGCCAGACCGCGCAGGAATCGGGCACGATAGGCCAGCTCCTGAGCAAGGTCGGTCGGGTTGCGGACTTTGGCCTTGCTGACGACGAAGAAGCGCGACAGCAGGTTCACCACGTCGGCGGCGTCCTTGTACGTGTGCCCCTTGCGAAGGTTGCCGGTGAGCTGCTCTCGCCCCTGCCACAACTCGATGCGCGCTTGGTTCGTGTCGGGATAGACGACGAGCACGTTGTGAAAGCGGTTGTGCTTCTCGAGGTGCTGCTGCAGTTTCACCGCCTCGCCCTTGGTTTTGAGCGGATACACGATGTAGCCCAGCAAGCGGCTGTCATGGTCGCGCAAGCTCACGCCGCTGAACGGATTGACGCCACCGTACTTGCGCTCGCGCTCCTCCGAGTCGATGCCGATGTCGTGCTCGGCGGGCAGCGGAAACGCTTGCAGATGGCGCTTGACGTCGGCCTTCTTGCGCAGACCGAACCCCTTCGCGATGGTATCGAGCAGATCGAGGATGCACTCCTGGACATCCTTCTCCACGACGTTTTTCTTCGTGCAGACCTCGAGCAGCTTCTCCGCCTGCTTGCGCTCGTCCGTGGTGGTGAACGCATCCTGCCAGCCAACGTCGCCTAATTTCTTGAACTGCCGGTCGTAGATCAGCTCCAGACGATCGCGTGCCTGGGCGCGGTCCCAGGTGCGCGCGTGCTCGGTCAGAAAGAACGTTTCGAAACCTTCGGTCTTGGCGTTGAATGTCCCAAAGCACACCAGACGCCCCGTGTGTCCGTCGCGCTCGTCGACGATGGACACGACACACAGCGTTTCGTGCTTCTGGCCTCGCAGCGCCGAAGCCTGCAGATCCTCGGCGCCTCGTTGAAAACCTTCGAGCGCTTCGGCGGCCAGGCGCGCGATGGCATCTTCGGCGTTGTCGAGGTAGGCGAGCTGTCGCGACTTGAACGCAGGGATCGCAAGCAGCTCGTGATGCGTGAGCTCGGCTTCGATCAGCAACGTGTGATGCGGCCGCGTGGGCGTCTTCGGCCAGTAGAGCACATGATCCGGTATGTAACGTGCGACCGCATCAGTACTGCGAATGACCGCCGCGCGCGGGATGCTCTGGCCGAGACCAAACATATCTTCGAGCAACAGTTGCGCGAATCGCGTGTCTTCCGACGCTTCCGCCTCGGCCGCGTCGTCGATGAAGTCGAAGCCTGCTATGTGGCCGGTATCTTTTTTCGCCGCGCGCGTGCGAGCCGGAGCCTCGCCAAGAACGCGTCGAATGAAATCGCTCTTCGTCAGCATGCGTCCTCACTCCGATTCGCGCGAGCAGCGGCCACGTCCAGCGGACCCAGCTGAATGATTCGAAACCCTCGGATTTGTATCGCTCGACGATCGGCCTCAGCACCCAGGACACCGGCCGAGATCGCCACAGCGCCTTGTTGAAACGGGCGCCCGACTTCGCGCCCCAGCTCTTCGAGTGCCGTGTCCTCATCCACGAGACGCCGCGAAGCCAACAGCAAATCCTCCGCTGCGATCGGGCGCGAAGCATCCTCGGAGAATCCGAGATCGGTGCGCGTCGCCGCGGGGAACGTGTTGCCGTCGAGGGCGAGCCAGAAGTTGTAATTCCACTCGACCGGTTTCTCCGCCGTCCACAGCCAGTGCGGAACGCCGTCCACAACGCGTGGCTGCAGCTGGCGCGTGTACTCGGCGGCCTCTCCTCCTTTGCGGCCAAGCCTGGCCCACGCGAGAATGCGATCGTCGGGAGATCCGCCGACTTCGCGAAGCCATCCATTCCATGCATCGAGCCACTCGGGCGCGATGCCGCGCTCGGCCATGAGACGGCGCAGGCGCTGCTGATAGCCCGCGATCTGCTCGATCGCGCGGTCGCCCTGCCAGGCATTGAGCGCCGAGATGCCGTTGTAACGATACTCGGCCATCCAGTCCGCCTCAGCGCCCGTGCCATGTTCCAGCCCTAACGTGAAGTCGATCGCGAGCGTCTTGTTCGCGATGCGCTCGCGCAGCTGCAGCTCAGCTTCGAGCTCATCTGGCAGAAGCAGGTTCACTGTGACCGGCGCAGCGCCTGCGTGCTGGTGCCACCAATAGCGCGGTGGCTCGACGCGGAGCTCGCGAGCGAGCGCTTCGAGGTCCGGAAAGCTCGTGGCCTCCTCGATCGCAGGATTCAGGCGGCGATCGATGCGGCCGGCGCGCTGAATCATTCGCACCGGATTCCAGTGGACGTCGAAGTTGATGAGCAGTGCCGCGTCCTGCAGGTTCACACCTTCAGCGAGCACGTCCGTGGCGAATAGAACGTCGATGGGTCTTTGCAAAGCCTCGGCCCAGCCATCACGCCATGCCTCGTCGAGTTCCTGCTGTTCGGCTGCGGACACGCCAGGCATGCACGGCCGCGAGGGTCCGAGCCGGTAGAAAGGCGCGAACGCGTGGATGACGGCGTCTCGTTCTTCCGTCTCTCCACTGACGACGGCCATGCGGCCGACGAGCGCGACAATTTCCTCCTTCGAAACGTTGTAGCCCGCCCCGCCCGACAGCTCGCGCAACACAGTCTTCCACTCTTTGCGTTCGAGCACGGCAGTCGCACGCAAGACCGATTCGAGATAGGCCAGCGTGTCGGTGAACTGAGAGAAGACGATGACCTTCTGGCCGTCCTTGCGCGCGCGTAGCAGACGCGCGACGAGACGCTGCAGCTTCGCATCGGTGACGATGCGCATCGCCCATGCTGCCGACTTCGGCCAGTCCACATCGTGGCCGCCGTTGATGAAGCGATGGGGCCAGTCAGTCTGCGCGAAGCGACCGAACACGATGTCTGCGAGACTCGGCGCGACGCGCAGAAGCGTGCCCAGGTCACGCGTCAGATCTTCGCGGAGATTCCAGAGCCTATCGAGCTGTTCACGACGCTCGGATGTCTTCTCGTCCTCACGGCCGAACATTTCGAACTGCGGCGGCAGCGGATCGTCCGTGTCGGCGGCAGCCTTGGCGCTCATGTGCGCATCACTCCACCGCTCCAGCAAATCGCTGGCGTGCCTTTTCAGTTTGCCGCCGATGAGCAGAGCGTCGATGCGCTCGCGCTCGATGCGAGGCAACTGATCAATGAGATCGGCGAGCTCGCTGGTGAGCGCCTTCTCGCGAGTGTAGTCGCCGACTTCGCGGCACAGCTGAACGAGTTGCTTGAGTCGATGCGCATGCAGCGCGAGCAGCCGGAGCAAAGTGATGAGAAAGGCCACGGGTGAGGATTCGAGGCGTTTCAGCACCAGCACTCGCTGCAAGCCGACGACCTCGCCCGTGCCGAGAATGCCGTCGCGAAGGTCAGCCCATGTGTAGACCTTCAGCGAGAGCGGCGAGATATCTTGCGAGACGAGCCCGCCCTCCGTTTCGAAGAGCGGCAGGAAGCGCGCGAGCACATCGTGTGTATCGTCATACACGTCCTCGTAGACGAGCTTCTCAGGGGCGGCTGCGTCGGGACGGAAAAGCAGCCGCGCGTTCGAACCCTGCTCGCGCTCGATCTGCTTGCACAGCGCGCGCGAGCGCTGAACAACGATACGGTCGAGCAACTCGCCCGCGATCCGGGCCGATGCATCGGCGGGCATCTGACCGCTTTGAATGGTGGCACGCACCGCCCCCTGCTGGGCGACGAGGCGCTTCTCCTGCTCTTTGAGATAATCGCCCACCCGTGGCACCTGCACGCCGAACTGAACATCGTCGCGAAAGTCAGGCGCGTACGAGAAACGAGCGTCGGCGCTGCCGTGGATCAAGAGTCCAGCAACGTCAGCCGCGCCCTTGGCTTTAGCCGCTTTCACTATGCGTTCCTCAATATCCTTGAAGACGCGCGCGCGATACTTGTCTGGCGTGAGGTTGTCGTTGAAGAAGAGCGGCTTGCAGAACATCAAGGCCACCTGTTGCCGCAGGTCTTCGAGGCTGTTGTTCACCGGTGTCGCCGTCAGCAACAGCACCTTCCGACGGATGTCTTTGCGCGGCTGCAGGCGTAACAAATCACGCAGTACTGTCGCGCGGCGCGCACCCGCCGAGCGGAAGTTATGCGCCTCATCGACGATGACAAGATCCGACAGCAGCAGATGCTCCATGTCGCTCGCGCGAGATTGGTCTCTCGTGAGGATCGCACTGCTCGGCACGATGCGCGAAAGTTTCGAGTGGGAGATCACACGAATCGCGGCAAGCGGGACATCGTGCGCAGCCAGCGGCGCGATGGCCTCGCGGTGCCAAGTGCTGACGACGGAGTTCGGCGCCAGCACTGTTATGCGGAATGGGTCATCCGTCGCTGTTCGCCCCGCGGCCGCAAGCTGATCTCGCCAGTGGTTCGCGTAGTGAACGACGAGCGTCGTCGCGGCGTAAGTCTTTCCGAGACCGACGCCATCGCAGAGCATCGCGCCCCCGTATTCTTCGAGCTGCGCCACGAGTCGTTGCGCGGCCTGACGCTGGTAGGCAGCGGCGGGATAGTGCTCAGTGGCTGAGTGCAGCGTGCGCGCCCGGCCCACCATGCGTCCGATGTGGTCGAGCAGTAAGAGCCACGCCTTTTCGCGCGGGGAACATTCCTCGAGCGAGGAGACCCGACGTTCCTGTCGTGTGAAGTTTAGTTCCACGTAGGCGCGCGCTCCGCGGGGCGTGAGGCCAGTGACCCAAG
>JGI10216J12902_101448358_pt1 | contig 13648 bp, 13 predicted proteins | sample KanNatreferecore_FD_12902 | JGI IMG/M metagenome (IMG submission 12902)
ACCGTTTACCTCTACACGGGTGAGCAATGGGACAACGATTTGGGGTTCTATTACCTCCGCGCCCGCCTGATGAATCCGGCCAATGGCAGGTTCGTGACGATGGACACCTTCGAGGGCAGCAGATTCGATCCGCCGAGTTTACACCGCTATACGTATTGCCACAACAACCCAATCAATGGAATCGACCCAAGCGGGAACAGTTTGATTGAAATCCTCTGGGTGCAAGCGAATATATTTGCCCTTCGGACATTTCAATTCGTCGCTGCACACCAGGTAAAGATTGTAGCTTTCACAATCGCTTCTTGTGCTGCCTACGGAAGTCTGATCACCGTCGAGTACATCGCGGAGTTCGGGGACGCTCCACTTCCCGGATTCGTTGCTGAAGTACATGCTATCTTGGGTTTCTCCTGCGGATTGGGGCTTTTTACCACAAGCCTGATTCCGCAACCGGCTAGTCCGCCACCACGGGGCGTCAACAATCAGCAAGTGCGACAGGCGGTCGATTTAGGGAACCGCGTTCACTACGACCGAGTAACTGATCCGTCGAGATACACTCATCGGGGCCTTCCAAGCGCATTGCAGGATCGGTATCCAAACACCCAGTTTCGGTTTTCGAGGCGGGGCGAGAACGAAGTCGACGTGATCTACTTGGGTGGGCAACATCCTGCCACATATCCAGGATCGAAATGGCCCTCGGGCGTTAATCAGGCCGATTTCAAACCCGATTCGGTTAGTGGACGAAGGATTGCACTTCCCCCGAATACGCATAGAATCCTCTATGACTCAAATACGGGCGATCCCGTGGATTTGTGATCTATGCATATCAACCACGAAACTTGGAATCTGTTTTTCAATTCTCCGAGCGAGCAATTCGTTGAATTGTTCAAAAAAGAATTCGAGCGCACAAATCAGGCACCAGATTTGACGAATCTAGGCACGGTTTATCTGGATACCAACCGTATCCAGGAGGCTCGTGATGCGTTCAGACGAGCGCTGGAAATGGACAAGCAGGCCAGAACCGTTGAGTTGACCTTTACGCTCCTAGGTATATCTGAATGGTTCCTTGGCAATTTCAACGAAGCGATTAAGTTGTGGGAGCAGTCGTTAGATGCTCAGTTTGCCGATGAAGCTGGTGGTGTCGAGGGGCCTGCATTGATGTGGTACGGTGCGTTGCGTACTGAAAACCCGAAGCTGAAAGCGCGAGCAGAAAAGCTGGTCGGTCGATTCTGGAAGATCAAGGACCCCACAACATTGAACTTCTGGCCTGGCCCCGTTGCAGTAGCGGGATACATTCTGGATAGAGTCGATACCCACACCTTCCTGAACGTTTGGCAGTGTGAAAACAGAACGTTAGAGTTGCGTCGGTTGTGCCGCGCAAACTTTTGGACCGGAGTAAAGTGTGATGTTCCTCAAACGGCGAGAGAGTTTTTCGAGGAAGCGTTCACGAACAGCAAGGTGGCGATTCTGGAACCTGAATACTTCCTTGCGAAGTGGGAATTTCAGAGGTTGTCTGCGAAATGTGGCGACGAATAGCACCAGTTCGTTGCCCAATTTCTCTGGTATTTCGACAAGCAAATTGCAATCCACCGTGGATCGCGCTCGCAGCGTAAATGTACATGTGCTGAAAGCCCTGCTCGCTGCTCTCGCAATCGGGGCCGCATCCATCCAACCGGTACGGGGTGCGACAGTGACCGTCATCACGCACGGCTTCGCCGGAAATGTGGATGAGTGGATCATCCCGATGGCGCTGAAGATTCCCGACTATCACCGCTTTCCGGGCACAAACTTCTCCTTCTACGAAATCTATTTCGTTGAGAACGCCCAAGGAAACTGGTTTCCCGCGCAACGCCGCATCGGCGGAGTCGCCGCAACCAACGCCGAGTCTGGCGAAATCATCGTGGCACTCGACTGGTCGCAACTGGCAGGCGGCATTTTCACCGGTGCGCCCTATAGCACCACTGAGATCGCTCCTTCCGTTGCCTCTGCCCTTTTATCAGCCAATTTCCTTCTCGAACTGGGAGGCCGGGCACTGGCCGAGCTTCCCCTGCATCTCGTCGGGCATAGCCGGGGTGGATCGTTGATGTGCGAGGTCACGCGGCTGCTGGGCGCTCAGGGCGTCTGGGTCGATCATCTGACGACGCTGGACCCGCACCCGCTGAACAACGATGGCTTCGACGAAACACCTTTCCTTTTCACGGTTGATGCCTCGGCCCGCGCCTACGTGAACGTTTTGTTCGCAGACAACTACTACCAGGAGAACTCCTCCCTGTTCGGAACCGACCCCAGTGGCGAGCCGATCCTGGGCGCGTACAATCGTTACGTCGGGAATCTATCTGGTGGTTACAACCAGACTCACAGCGATGTGCATCTCTGGTATCACGGTACAATTGATCTGGCGACTCCGACCACGGACACCCAGGCTAACATCACGGCAGCGGAACGCCAACTCTGGTGGACGACCTATGAAACGGGCGGAATCAACGCCGGACTCCATTGGAGCCTGATCGGGCGTGGAGATCGGCTTAGCACCGATGAACCGGCTGGCGCAGGCACGGGAAGAATCCGGGATGGGAACAATAGGATTTGGGACCTCGGCGCGGGTCTTGGCTCCAACCGTTACGCGCTCGCATCAGACAACGGCTCCTGGCCAAACATCATCAGGTTCAATCTCCTCGGAACCAATACCGTGACCGCCGTCGAAACCAACGTGATGAAGCTTTACTACCAGTGTGGAGCGAACGCCTCTGCGACTGCCAACCTTCAGGTCTTCCTGGACAATGACCTCAATCCGCTCAACGGCAACGCCGTCGAAATCCATCAAGCAACGCTTCCCGGTTCAGGAACCAATTCGGTCAACACCGGTACGGTCGCCTGGTCAGCAAATCCCACGACCACGCCGGGCACGTACGCCTTGTATGGGAAGATCACTGCCGCTGGCCACAGCCGCTACCTCTACGCGCCGGAGTTGCTCACTATCAAGCCATCTATGGATGCGCCGTCGCTGACTTCCGTGGGTCGTGTAACTGGTCAAATTCAGTTCACCGTCCAGGGTTCCACCGGCCAGCGGATCATTGTGCAAGCGTCCCCGGACTTGGTGAACTGGAATCCCATCGCGACCAACACGCTGACCGCGAACACCTGGAACTTCACGGACACTCAGTCGTCCAGTCTGTCACATCGGTTCTATCGCGCAGTGCTTGTACCGTGACTGCCGTTGCCCTCTCGCAGAGATACCTGGTTATGCTAGCAGGCTTTTGGACAAGGAAGCGTGGAAAAACACTGCGAGAAAGGTCGGTCACTGTAAACAACAGTGCTTGCGCGCCATGCGGGATCGGTTATTAAGATGACCCAGAACAAGCGAGAGTTATGGGTTTCCGCTTCAGCAGACGAATCCGCATCCTCCCAGGATTGAATCTCAATTTAAGCGGAGGAGGCTTGTCGCTGTCGGCTGGAGTGCCAGGCGCACGAATCAACTTTTCACCGAGAGGGATTTACACGACGACAGGCATCCCTGGCACCGGACTCTCGTTTCGTCAAAAAGTAGGCGGCGGAGTACCTGCGTCAGCCAGCAGCCTCCTGCATGAAGGCGGACAGAGGATGTCTTTGTCGCTGGCCGAACTCAAACGTTACCGTGCTGACGGACGTTTCATTCTTTGCGATCCCCACACCGGCAGAAAGCTGTCTCAACGTCAACTGGATGCGAAGGTCCGAGAACTGGAGCGGCTGGAACAGGTGGAAAAATCTCAGAGCCAAGTCACCGAGGAGGACGACAAGTATGGGAAGGTGCTAAACCACTGGAAACCGCTGCCGATCATCCCGACAGAAGAGGAGTTCCACGATGCACTGAACAAAGTTGATTACGAAGCCGATTTTCCGCCACCCGCGGAACCTAACTGGGAACTGCACCGAGTTTCGCTGATGTCCGATCTGGTTAGCCGGTTCAAGCAGCAGTGGCGCTATCGTTTCTTGCCTCAATACTTCGCACGCAAGCGGGCGGAAGCTGACTTTCCGGCTCTTTGGTCGACGCGCCAGGCGCAGTTTCAAGAGGTCTATGAAGCTGCATGTCGGCAGCACCAGGCGCGGATTGAGCGCGAAAGAAATGATTGGAACCAGCAAGAAGAGACGCGTGTAATCTCTCTGCAAAAGCTTCTGGCGGCTGATCTGGAGGAAATCCATAGCGTCGCGGGTGAGTTGATCGGTAACCTCGATTTTCCGTTCGACACCAACTGTGATGTGTTTTTGCAGGATGCGGCGTCCATTTACCTCCACGTTGACCTGCCGGAAATCGAGGACGTGATTCCAACAAAGGACAGGAAAGTGTTAAAGAGCGGCGAGATCAAGGAAGTGCGCCGTACCAGGCGGGATCAGAACGAGGACTATACTCACATTGTGATCGGCCAGTGCATCTATCTTGCGGCCCTTCTATTCTCGTGTCTGCCCACGGTTGAAACGGTTGACGTAGCGGCCTACACGCAGCGCACCCGTCGCCGTGAGTCTGATTCTATCGACACCTACATTCTGGACATTCCGTTCAAACGGGATGGTGTGTCAGAATTTGGGCAGAAGCCGGAACGCATCGCGGCGTTCGTGGCCCGACAGGGCGGAAGGATGGACCTGCGTGGTGATGGCAGCCTGGGTCGGATAGAACCTCCCTCTTGGTTGACCAATGAGGACCTCGGCAAGTTGACGGTTGCAGATCAAGAAGACGCCCGGCCATCGTGAAGCGCAATGACGTGGACAACCACGTCGTGTCTTTCCCGCCTTCAAGACCTACACCTCCTTCGCGCCCGCACACACGAACTCAGCGGCGAGGTCTGCTGCGCGTATGAGGGCTGACGTACGTGCCGTCCTTTCGGTGATAGCCCCGAACATAGACCTGACCAGCCGAGGCAGAACCAGACGCGTAGCCCGTTTGGCGACTCGGCGTCGGACGCGCCAATCGCAGATCGCTTGTTGACCATTGAGAACAGGATGTGGCAGTCGCAGGAGCAGAATTCGCAGCGACTGAAACCTTATCGACCTGGGATTTTGGCACCGTAATTTCAACCAACTCGGCCTCCGATGCGCGGGCGGATGCGAGCTTGTTGTCATAGTACGCTGACACCCACCATCCCCCGTAGGAATCCTCTGCGGTACTCGGCGTGACCTCCAGGGTAAGATCGCCAACCAGAGCAGTACCCTGTTTTCTGCCCAGTTTTACCAGGGCCTCTCTTGCAGCGTCGCTTGGCAAGAGGTCTTTGATGAATTGTACGCACCTATCCTGGGGCGATTTCTTATCCAGCAAGCTGTCGTGAATTCCGATTTCAAAGCCAGCGGGATTATCCGGGTCTCCGTAGATGTTAACTTCGTAATCGGTTCCACATTTGAACGACAGGTACGGGACGTGACGCAGGACACCCTTATCAATCACCGTCGCGGGAATCTGGCGCAGGCCCGTCGCCCACTTTTGCTGAGCCAAGTGATCCACAACCCTGCCCCACGATGGCAAACCAGCGGTGCTTTGGTCCCTTTCGAGTGGCGGACGCTGGTAATCCTTGGAGAACTGCTTAATAGTCGGCCTGGCGTAGGGGAGGATGCCGTAATCAGACCGTATCACCACAGAACCTGAGGTCTGTTGCAATATGGTGCCTCGGATGACCGTTCCGTTCGTCAGGACAACGACATCCGCATTAGCCAAAGCTGAAACAAACAGCGCAGCAAGGACGCTGGCTACACGGTAATTGAACCATTTCATAGGTTTCGCTCCTTTCCTGGTGTCGAAGGCAGTTTGGTTTTCCGAATGCTGATCGTGGTCATCAAGACCAAAGGCAATCGACATCCTTTTCTGCGGGTCTGTCAAACTTAAAACCAATTACCGCGATGCCCGAGCGTGGGTATCCATCGCTGGCACGCCGATCCGAGGAAACGCGAGGGACGCATTTGTGACGGAAAACGACCTTCTTAAACAGGCATAGTGTACCGGCACTTCGGGTACGCCGAACAACCCCAAAACTGCGAACCGGCGTTGCTGCCCTTACCCGCCGTACGCAGGAGCATCTCGCACTCGCATTTCGGGCAGAACTTTCGCGTGTCGCACAGGATGGCCAGCGTTTCGGCATTGAACCTGGCACCCGTTGCTTCGAGCAACTTCGCCAGGCCAGTCTCGTTCACAATTTCAATCCCGTGCTTCTCGGCCAACTGGTTTGCCTCTCCCGTGTAGCCGCGCAGCGTGATGAAAATGCCCTTTTGAATTCCAGCGTCGGTAAGCGCCCCCAGGAACTCCCGCACGGCCTTCACGCCAACGTTCCAGGTCTTCCACTGTTTGCATTGTACCGCACTCCGCTGGCCGTCCTTCTCAATCACGAGGTCGATGCCCCCATCAGGATTCGCACCACCGCGCCTGGTCACACTGTAGCCGAGCTTGCGATATACCAGACCGACCACCTTCTCGAACTGGAACCAGTCGATGGCGCGTAACCGTTCGAGGAGTTCAGCCGTCGTCTGCGGGGACTTCGGCTCGGTGGTGGCTGAGCCGGATGGCAGGGCAGCATCGAGAGTAGCGCCGGTGCTGCTCGACGAAGAGAAGTGTGGGTCAGAACGGCGGATGAGGAAGACGCCCAGCGCCACAATCCCGACAAGTACCGACAGGCAGAGAACAATCCCAGCGACACCGAGGAGCATTTGCCGGGTGGCGGGAATGAATATGGCAGCGATGGCCCCAAGGATGGCCAACTGGACCACGCCCATCGCAACGTCGAATTCTCTATTTCGTCGTCGTCCCACGACCTCTGTATATCCTCGTACGCTGCCGGTTTCAGTCAGATTCCATCCTATGTATCACCAGCAACCTCGATGGCGAGCATTACAAATACAGAGTGCAACTTGTAACCTTCGCTCGGGTTCTTGATGGCAGACACTATGAGTGCCACAAAATTGACAATTGAACGGGGTGAGGACAGCGAAATCCAGGTCCTTCCGATTTCGCACGGTGACCAGTATCTATTGCGCCGCCTCGGCGTGGAGCCGCGTGAGCAGCGTTGTCCACACTGTAGTTCCCTCGTCTATACGCGCCGTCACCGCCAGTGCGGGGTCTGCGAGCAGGTTCTCCCTCCGAGCTTCCTGCTCAGCGGCGTCGAAGCCCAACGGGTGGATAAGCTGTTGAGAACGGAGCGCAAACGGCACCGGGCCTGGCTGTCGCGGAACCAGGACAGCGATAATAACGGCTGAACTGACGGCGAAGTCGTCACGTTGATTCCACAACCGCGCCCGGCTTCAGCCGCGCCAGCAATCCTGAAAACCGCCGCTCGGTCTTGTCATTCCTGACGGCCATCGCCAGCGCCTTCCGCTGCCCGATGAGCACTACGAGCTTCCGGCCTCGCGTGATGGCCGTGTAAATCAGGTTCCGCTGCAAGAGGAGGTACTGCTGCATCGCCAGCGGGATGATGACCGCAGGGAATTCCGATCCCTGCGACTTGTGGATGGTGATGGCGTAGGCCAGCGCAACCTCATCCAGTTCGCCGTAATCGTACGCCACTTCCCGTCTGTCGAACTGGACGATGACCTCGCGCTCCACCGGGTCAATTTTCACAATCTGGCCGATGTCGCCGTTGAACACTTCCTTGTCATAGTCGTTCTGGGTCTGAATCACCTTGTCGCGCACCCGGAACCGCCAGCCAAACTTCTCGACGGATGGCTCGTCGGCGCGTGGCGGGTTCAGTTCGGTTTGAAGCCGGACGTTGAGTTCGCGGATGCCCAGCGATCCCCGGTTCATCGGGCAGAGTACCTGGAGGTCGCCGATGGCATCGAGTTGGAATCTGGCAGGGATGCGGGTCTTCACCATTTCCACCAGCGTCTGGGCGATTTGATCCGGCTCTTCCCGGTCGATGAAGTAGAAATCCGAGGCTGAGTTCCTCTCTGGAAACTCCGGCATCAAACCGTCGTTGATGCGGTGCGCGGTCGTGATGATCCGGCTATCTGCCGCCTGCCGGAAGACCTCGGTCAGCCGCACGACCGGCACGAGGCCGCTGTCGATAAGATTCTTCAATACCATGCCCGGCCCGACCGATGGCAACTGGTCAACGTCTCCCACAAGCAGCAGGCTTGCGCCGGACGGCACAGCACGGAGGAGATGATTCATCAGGGGCACATCCACCATCGAGCACTCGTCCACGACCAGGAGGTCGCACTCCAGGGGGTTGGCTTCGTTGCGCACGAACGATCCGGTTCCCGGTTTGACTTCGAGGAGGCGGTGAATGGTTTTGGCCTCGATGCCTGTCGTCTCCGAGAGCCGCTTGGCGGCACGGCCAGTCGGAGCGCACAATTGACAGCGTACCTTCTTGGCGCGCAGGATGAGCAGGATCGCGTTGACCAGGGTCGTTTTACCGACGCCCGGCCCGCCCGTGACGATGAGTGCCCGGCTGGTCAATGCCTGTTTCAACGCCCCGCGCTGGCTGGGCGCAAGCTCCTTGCCGGTTTTCCCCTGGCACCACGCAACCGCTTTGTCGAAGTCAATTGACGGATAGGTCGCCGGTGACGCGCAGAGGTTCTTGATCCTGGCGGCGATGCCTTCCTCCGCACGCTTCAAGGACGGCATGAAAACAAGCTCCTGCCCGTCGATGTTCTCCTGGACGAGATCGCCGCTGGCCAGCGTGCGCTCCAGGGCCGCATCGATAATCTTTTCACCCACCAGGAGGAGCTTGCCCGCTTCCTCCTTCAGGAACCGGACCGCCCTGACAAGACAGCCAGAAACTGTTGCCTCGGTTTGGCCACACCGGACCTTGCTGTGCTGAAACTATCAACTGGTCTGGACGATTCTGCTGTCCGATCAAGCCGATAGCCTTGAGCGCACCGGCCAATGAAGCGTAGGAGTCGTGGTTCATGGTACCGGCTAACACCCAATCTTCAGCGCCCGGCCCGCGAGCGGTAACGATTGCAACCGGAGCGCGATGGCCGGAGGCGGTGCGGTGTTTGGTCAGGAGGCGTGGTGAAACACTCGCGCTGTAATCTGTTTGAGTATCTGCTCATACGGTTCGGTGCTCAGTGAAGCCCGCAAGCTATCGGCAACACACTCGAATGTACTGTCGTGAAAAGTGAAGATGAAGTGCCGCTGCGTGGAGTCGGATGTCTGCGGGAAGCAGATGCGATTCTGATCGGTCATCTGCTGAATCCACGACGAACGCAAAACCTCAAACACGCCGTAAAACCCTAGCCCGCCCTTGTAGAGTGGATGTCCGCCCAACGCTTCATCGTTCGGGTAGCCGAACTTGGTAATGTTGCATCGCTCAAACTCGATGATGCCTGTACCTACTGTGTCGCGCCGACCATCGGAAGTCATGCGAACCGCGTTGAATGTTAGAAAGGCGTCGTCATCCGTTTTCAAAAGCACCGGGCCAGACACGGCAGCCTCTGGCTCGAAGCCGATGTCCATTCGGACAATCTCATCGTACTTTTGGAACATGCGGGTAGTCATGGTCACTTTGCCCACCTCCGGCCTTGGCTGCGATTTGTCAGGCGGCGGCTTTATGCACCCTGCGGAGATACCTGTAGCCGAGGAAAGCGACAACAATGATTACTACGAACGTAGGGAGAAAGAGCTGGCCCCCGGGGACAATGAACCTCGCCGGGAACAGCAGCAATCCAATGGCCGCAATAAAGGCGGGACCTGCGAAGCGAGAACGGTGCCACGTGAGGACGGCGGTGACAATGCATGCGCAGCTCCACACCAAAGCCAACAGTGCTACGAGAGGAGAGGTGTTGGAGGTCCTTGGCCAGGCCGCCCAGAATGCGACTATCCCGGCAAGGCTTGCTGCGAGAAACGCGCCCGCAAGCAGAATTGTTCCAAGTGGCTTCCTTTGGGCTTTCATGCGGTTTCCTTTCTTTTGGTTGGTTGCTGTTCGACCTACGACTGCGCCAACGACCCAGCGACCCGGCGCACGGGACGTGGGGATTGCAGCGCGAGGCCAGAGGTCGCGGCGGTGGGTGAGATAACTGCAATGCACCCGATCAATTCAGATCGAAAGCAATAGGTGCGGTACTTATGGCCGGAACCGCAACGGCATAAATCTCCGAGCCGTAAGTAATGCCTGAATGTTTTCATAACGGGCGGATCGCCCCGGAGCGCCCTAGATAAGAGCACATCATGTCAGTAGTCTCTGACTTTTGGCTCACCAAATCCGTCGAGCGTATCCAAGAGCTTGCGGAGACTTTGGGAGGCCGAGTCCACATGAGAATCCATAAGCTGAACAGACAACAAACTGTCGGCTTGGAAAGAACTGCCTTCGACAAGACACCGCACCGAAATAGAAGGAATGCCCTCATTGACTGACCTGAGAAGACAATGATCCCATGCTTCCGCCCTCTGAATTACCGCACGCTCAGAAGGTAATAGATCGAGCTTAAACTCGAACTTGTATGGTGGGCCTTTTGAAAGCTGAGTCGTTAGTCGCATTGGCGATGGATTTTCTAAAATCGAAATGACCCGCTGCCAACAAAATCTTCTGTGAAACCACGTAAAGTATAGAATCACGCCATTTGCAAATAGCAACGCTGCGACTGGCATCCAAACTTGTTCCTTCCGTGCGAATCCCAGCAGCCATAAACTTAGCAGCGAAGAAGTGACAATCCCAGCGATGAGGCGCGCTTGAATCCGCAATGGATACTTTCCTAACGCCCGAAAAGCGGCGTCGTTCACCGGTTCATTTGGGTTCCGGGTAACTCTATACATGTTCCAGTAAGCAATCAGGCTCAGAAACGTGAACCAAGATAAGAAATAAAACCATAGGCACAACATTGCTTCATTGCAGATGAATTTCACCAATAGGTACTGCGGAACCGCGTACAGGAACGGAATATATGAATCCCTGATCCCACAAACGCGGCTAAACATTGTTGTGTGCTGAACATTGACGTGAAGCGTTAACACGATCAGTTGGAACACAGCGAGAACTTGTAGCCACCCGATCAAACCACCGGAACTAAAAGGATCACTCAAGACTCTCCAATGTTCGAGGATTGCGGCGAACAGAAATCCGAACGCGAATGACTGTATGATGCTTAAGAGCGTCAAGTAGATCGACGGCGTGAGGTTCCTCGCTTCCTTCAAGATGTCTCTCATGGGTTCCCTCGGCGCATTTGTCATATTCGTGCCTCTGATAACTATTAAGCTAAAACTGTCCTACCGGCGACGATAATCAAAAACACGGGCTTAGTGATGGCGATTACAAGAGCATCGAGCTTTTGGAATTCAAGCGGCAGTTGAGTCTCGATTCCAAGAAGTGGTTCCCAAACCGCTCTCCGCATGTAATGGCGCAGGCGTCTTCTCCGGTCGATGATCCGGCCATGATCGCTGGAATTCAGGTGGGCACGATGTCAACCCAGTACGCGGTGGGTTGGTTCACACTGGCACTCATCAACGCGGGACTTGCGCAGGGAAAGGGCCGGAGCGGGCTGGCGTGGTGGGCGCTGTCCTTGCTCCTGGGGCCGTTTGCGACGCTTCTGATCGTGTTGTTCGATCCGGTGAAGCCCAAATGACCTTCTTCGACTTAGTCATCGAGGTCGCAGACTGGTGCTGGTCATGGCGCGTGTACCTCTGCGTCGTCCCAGCCGATCCTTCTCGCCTGCCTCCTGCACAGCAACTGGCCGGAAGCCCGCTGGTTGTGGGTTCTGACGGTTCCCGGCGTGCCCTATGCACTCCTTGTTGGCCTTCGGTGGGAGTCCCGTTCAGCGTAGGTAAATCACTGCGCCAATTGATCTACCCTGAACTCACGCGGACGGTTCGTCCGGCCTCCTCCGCACATAATGATGATACTCTCTTTGTCGTGCAAATTCTCGCGAATCCACTGAAGGCTGCCTGGTTTCCTGAGTATGCCCTCCATCTCTGCGGCGCTGGTGTTGACGGTGAGAAAGATGCCAAGTTGGTATCTATATCTTTCGATGAATTGCTGGATTTTTTTCAGGTCTTTCTTCATTCCAGCGAATGAAAGGTTCGGATCGCATTTCACTTCGATCACGACATATTGCTGCTCGGCATTTCCGGGAGAATGGAGTAGGAAATCGGGAAGGTATTCTTTGTCGAGAGCACGTACTTGCAGGAATTGCTCTACTGCCCGGCCAATCCGATCCTTCCTTAACTCGGCCTGGAGAAAGACCCCGCCAAAACGATTGGTAGAAGCATCCATGAGCATGCGCAACTGGTGATAGAGTTCGTAACAGAAGACCCGCTCGTGGTATCTTCGTAGATACTCCAGCACCGTCTTTCGCTCTTGCGTGCTCTTCGGCAACAGTGGACTGGAGCCGGATTCGATTTGGACGCCTCCGTAGTACCTGTCTCCGACTCTCCCAAGAGCCTCGCGCAAGCAAGTTACAAAAAGATCAATCTCGTACGATTGGGAGACGACCGCTGGCATCCGCCTCAGGAATTCTTTCGCAGATTCAGCCATAATCCTCTGATGCCCCTGAGGTTGTCCAGAATCGTCCTTGCCCGCGCTCTGATTCGGGCTGGTCTCTCGCAGGTGGATCACTCTTGTAACGTCACTCCGTCCAGCAGCAGTTTGATGGCGTACGATTTCTTCAGCGGCCTGCGAACCTCGTTCCACTGCGTAGTGACCGACAAATTTCCATTCGTTGGCTTGTTGCTTGATGAACACCGGAATCGGATCGCGTTGCCCGCAGAGCAAATCCGCTGACCCTTCAATGATGGGTCCGCGTCCAACGAGGATCACCTGCGGCGCGTCCGGGTTCAGATCGGGCCGCAGGCAGGCGCAAACGACGCGCCCTTTCACGGTAGGCAGATACTCCACGGCACTGCCTCCGAACTGGGCGGCGATCTCGTCGCGGGAATAACACTGTCCTCGGATCAATTCGTCCATGTGCTGCGCTGCATTATCGTCATCCTTCAGAGGATTGTCTAGGGGCTGGATCACCACAAACCTGTGACCACCGTAGCGCTCGCAGATCGGTGGCTTCGGCTCCGCGCCGTTCATTACCGTGAATGTATACAGGAATTCATCCTGAGAAACCGTTCTTCCCCACAGGCCGCAATCCGTGCCGCTGGTCCAGTAGTTACATCGGTGTCCGTTGTGTCGGGCACGCAGGCCGTGGAAGCCGAAAGTGAGAAAAATGAAACAAGATTGGGCCGTCGCCCTGGAGCGCATTCTCACTGCGCAATTCCATTCCAGGGTGGGCGGCCTGTTTTCTATGGACCAATCGCACACCAAAACCGGTGAGGTCCGCAACAGGAGAGACACATGAAGGACGAGCAATTGCAGGCGAATGAATCCGTGGCAGGCGGAGCAAAGACTACGCGGCGACACCACGATGCAGTCGAACTACCGCTGAAGTATGAAAAAATGTTGCGGAAAAAATATCCGTTGGATTCCACTCAGAAATCGCGGCTGGCCGAGCTTCTGGTAGCCCTGGAAGACACGCCGCCCAACTCCAAGGCCGCTGACAGGGTGTTGAATGAACTTCTGGACAGCGCCCTTTTCCTCGCCGTGGCCGGGAACTTCCCGGATTTTTGTCAGCGATTCACTAATTGGAGCGAAGACGAAGCCAGGGAATTTATCGCACGCCCAAGAGATACTGTGTTCTCAGAGGATCGCGATCCAACAGATGGTGTTGAGGAATCACCAGATGCCGGGATGGATGTCGCACCAATGGTGGAACGGGAGGC
>JGI10216J12902_100050366_pt1 | contig 13647 bp, 20 predicted proteins | sample KanNatreferecore_FD_12902 | JGI IMG/M metagenome (IMG submission 12902)
TGGACCCCGGCGCGGCTCAGTTGCCCGCCCGGCTCCCGGATCGGCAGCGAATGGCAGGACTTCTCCAGCCCGTCGCACTTGTGCAGGATCGTGGACCGCTTGTACTCCTCCGGCGTGAACCGGGACGCGCTGCCGTCCCACGGCTTCTCGGACACGGCGAACTCGGGCTCCAGGAACTCCTCGTACGTCGCCTCCTTCTCCGCGGTCGGGTCCTCCGGCATCGGACCCAGCCGGATCGTCGCCTCCATGAACGCGGGGATCGCGACCAGCGTGGCCGCGCTGATCCGGCCCTTCGCGAACTCCACCGTCCCGTCCTCCGGGTCCGCCGCCATCTCCGCCTGGTCCGCGTCGATGCTCACCCCGCGCAGCCCGCCGTCCATGATCTGCCCCACCGCGCGATCGGCGTCGTCCTCGTCGAGGAACGAGCCCTCGCCCCACAGGTCGTCCCCGAACCGCTCGATCCGATTGATCACGGCCACCGTCACCGCGCCGTCGTGACCCTGCTGGTCCTCCCGCTGCCACCGCATCGGCAGCGGGAGGTCCCGCCACGTCAACGCCCCCTTGCTGAACTTCCGGCCGTCGCCGGACTCCACCCCCTCCGGCACCAGGAGGGCGTGCCACATCAGCCGGTCCGGGTCGGTCGGGTCGTCGTCCTCGTCGTCCTCCAGCCAGGCGTCGTCCTCCGGCAGGTCGTCGTCCAGGTCGTCGTCCATGCCGTCGTCCCAGCCGGTGGGCTCGGACATGAACGCGGCGACGTCGTCCTCGGTGATCGGCATGGTCGTCTCCTCGAAGGTCAGTTGGGACGGGGACGCGAGGACGCAGCGGCAGTTGATCCAGCACGACGGGTCGCCGACGGGCTCCCCTGGGAAGTCCATCTCCACCCCGCCGCAGACGACGAACGGCTCGTCGACCTTCACCACCTGGCCGTCGGCCTCCACGTGAAAGGGACGGACCTTCGGGTCGCGGCGGGACAGCCACATCTTCCGCCGCTCCGGCCTGCGCAGCGCGTGGACGCCGTTCACGACCGCGGTGCCCAGCCAGTCCGCGATCTTGCGCGGGTCGGAGGTCGCCCTCGCCGCCTCCAGCCCCGGCTCCACCTTCTTGCGGAACCAGTCCCACGCGTCCTTCGGGGACAGCGCGAACTCGGTGTCCCGGTACAGGTCGAGGAACTGCTCGTGCACGGCGAGCAGGATCGCCTCCTCGTCGGTGACGTCGTCCTCGATCCACGGCAGCAGCGCGTCGGACACGTCCGACATCTTCTTGGTCCGGGCGAGCCGGAACTCCTCGCGGTTCATGACATCAACTCCACCTGTCGCAGCGCCGCGGCGAGGCACTTCGGGTCGTGCGGGATCTGCGCGGACAGCAGGCCGCGGCAGTACAGGTCGAGGACGGAGATCACCGACTGCGGGCTGTCGCAGTAGTTCGCCAGCACCTGCTCCGCGAACTCCCATGTCCCGTGCAGCAGTTTGTCGGGGCTGCCGGAGATGACCAGGTGCCGCTCGTGGGCGGGGACGGACGCGGACTCCGTGCGGGTGCGCAGGTTCGCCAGCCGGTGCCCGGCGCGCTCCAGCGCGCGCTGCACCAGCACCTCGCACGCGGCGGCGAGGCCGATGTCCCGCGCCACCTTCTCGTCCATGCCCCGCTGCGGGTCCGGCTCCCGGCGGTCGGTGACCTCGCGGCGGGCGTCGATGCGGATGTCGTCGGGGGGCGGCGCGTTGCGGTCCTGCGCGGAGGCCATGCCCAGTTCCGCGCCGAGCCGGGAGAGCGCGGCCTGCGTCTGCTCCGGCGACGTGGACCCGGTGGCGACCTTCTTGTACAGCCACTGCACGAACTCGTCGAACGTCAACTCGTCCCCGGTGTCGAACCCGGTCTCCCGGCGCAGCGCGTGGCCGGACAGTTCGCCCCGGTCGTACAGTTCGATGGCCTCCGAGGAGCGGTTTGGGCGCATGCGGATCTTGGAGGTGTCGGCGAGGACGACGTAGTTCTCCGGGTCGGGGACGATCCCCTCCAGCGCGGGCCGCAGGTAGGCGGTGGTGATCGCGTTCACGATGACCTGCAGCCGGGGCTCCAGGTGCGACTTGATCGCCTCCTCGCTGACCAGCCACGAGTTCCAGTGGTTCGCGTCGCCCATCCCCAGCATCACCTCCGGCGGGGTGTCCATCCCGAGGGCGAGCCGCTTCACGGCGTCGGAGCGCATCGCGATGGTCGCCTCGTCCAGCGGCGTCCAGAAGTTCATCTGCTGCACCGCGGAGAGGTACTCGCCGGGGGCGGTGACCACGAGCGGGACGGCGGCTGCGGCCGATGCGGGGTCCTTGATCGCCATCGACATCACCTCGCCGAGGACGGTCATGAACGCGTCGGCAGTGTTCGCGGCCGGGTCCAGCGCGTCCGAGGAGGCGAACTGGATCTCGCTGGGCAGGAACAGGATGCCCGCGCCCTTGAGCCGGGAGTTCAGTTGGGAGAGGACGTGCGCGTTGATCTGCTGCAGTTCGGCGAGGGTGGCGAGGTTCGCCCGCATCGGGGAGTCCGCCTCCTCGATCTCCACCGGGTGCGGGGTCCAGACGCGGGCGATGTAGTCGTTCTTCGCCAGCGGCACCCGCTCCCCGTGGACGACGGCGTACACCTGGTCGTTGATCTGCCCCACCTTGGAGTCGGCGAGGGTCATCCACTGCTCGTCCTTGCCGATGCAGGCGTGGTAGCACTCCCCGGCGACGGTGTGGTCGACGCCGGTGGCCTGCAGCATGTCCGTCTGCCCGGCCCGTCCGCCGTAGTAGGCGGCGAGGACGTCGGCGGCGGGGCCGCTGTCGACGGGGATGTACTCCTGCCCCTCCTGGCGGGCGACGACGAGGGTGGCGCGGGACAGCATGTTGCCGACCCAGTTCGCGATGAAGCGGACCTCGCCGAGGGTGTTGAAGAAGTGCCAGGACTTCGCCTGCCACCCCTGCGCGGAGCCGACGACGTGGGCTCGGACCGCTGGGAGGCGCACCGCGGAGGCGACGAATCCGTTGGGTGGGACTGGGACCGCCTTGCGGGGCTTCGGCATGCCTACCCGCCTCTTGGGGTGTCACGGACGACGAGGATTGCTGCCGAGTATGCCAATGAGAGCCAGGAATAGAAAACCACCCAGGCGGGGTGGAAATCGGATATCAGGCCGGTGGCGAGGGTGAAGGCGGCGATGTAGACGGACTGGCAGAAGGGGCAGAAGGCGAGTTCCGCCCAGCCGGACTTCTGCAGCCGTGCTATCCATCTCCCCCTGGCCCACACGATGGGGGGGTAGTCGTCGACGGCGAACAGCCTGGTGAGGCGGGCGGTGCCGAGGACGGCGACGACGACGATGAAGACCTGGTGGGAGAGGGGGAGGTCGGGGAAGTTCACAGCGGGACCGGCTCCTCCCCGGTCAGCGCCGTGTACCGGGCGAGGATCGTCTCGCAGTGGGACGGGTCCACGTCCACCATCCACGCGGACAGCCCCTGCCTCTCGCACGCCTCCATCAGCGTGCCGGACCCGGCGAACGGGTCCACGACCCAGGAGCCCTTCGGGAAGTCGTGGTTGGCGACGAGGCGGTGGATCAGTTCCACCGGCTTCTGGGTGGGGTGCGCGTACTTGTCCGTCACCCGAGGCTGCTCGATGACGGTGGTGGAGGTGCGGTTCGCGACCGGGGTGTGCGTGCCGCCCCGCCAGCCGTACCAGATCGGCTCGTGCTTGCCGTGGTAGTCCATCCGGGAGATGTTCGTGTTGTTCTTCACCCACACCAGCATCCAGCGGGCCAGGCCCATCTCCTTCAGCGCGTGCGCCACCTCGATGCCGTCCACGCCGATGCTGCCGAACGTGTAGCAGACGGCCCCGGCGGCGAGGGGGAGGGCGTCGTACACCTCCGACACCAGGGCCGCGGCCTGCTTGCCGTCGGTGTCGCCGTCGATCTCGTCGCGCCTGATGTCGATGGAGCCGGTGTACCCGATGCCGTAGGGCGGGTCGGTGACGCAGGCCGCGAACTTCGGGGCGTTCGTCCACACCGACTTGTCGCGGGCGTCGCCGCAGATGAGGATGTGCCTGCCCAGCCGCCACGCCCTGCCCAGCCCGGCGTGCTCGGGGGCGGGGTCCTCGATCGCGGGCCGGTCGTCCCACTCGTCGAACCTGTGCTGCTGGTCGAGGAGTTCGTGCAGGTCGTCCTCGGTGAAGCCGGTGCCGAGGAGGTCGTCGTCCTTCTGGAGTTGCTGCAGCAGTTCGACGAGGAGGCCGTCGTCGTAGGAGCCGAGGTCGGCGGTCCGGTTGTCCGCGATCATGATCCGGCGGGCGCGGGCGCTGTCCGGGTCCACGTCGAGGCGGACGATGTCGACCCGGTCGCGGCGCAACTCGCCGAGGGCGTACCACAAGTGGTGCCCGGCCAGGATGGTGCCGTCGTTCGCGGTGATGACGGGCCGGTACACCTCGTTCCGCAGCACGGACTGGACGATGGCGTCCACGTCGCCGTTCTTCGGGTTCGCCTGGTGCGGCTTCAACGAGTCCCAGGGCACCGTCTCTATCTGCATCCGATCTCCTTCATCGCGGGTCCAGCAACCGGAGGGCCAGCGCGGCCTGCTGGGGGACGACGCCGTTGCCGAGGATGTGCAGCGCCCGGCTGTACGGCACCTTCGACACGGTCCCCTCCGGCAGGCCCATCATCCACTCCACGAACAGCGGGTTGAGCCGCTCGCCCTCGGCGCGGCGGGAGGTGGCCGACGGCGCGGGCCTGCCCGTCGCCCGCTCCCAGCGGCGGATGGCGGGGGCGTACGGCCCCCAGCCGGTGCGGCGCATCTCCGCGTCCAGGCTGTCGCCGTGCCGGTGCTTCTCCTGGAACGCGTCCCACGCCTCCAGCGAGTGGTGGCGGCCCAGGTCCTCGGCGGTGGGGGTGGGCATCAGCATGAGCACCAACTCCGCCGGGTTCGGGGCCTTGGCCCGGAAGCGCGCCGACCTGCGCCTGGGCTCCGTGGTGGGGGTGCCGAGCAGGCCGCCGACCTGGTCCTGCAGGTCGAACCGGGGGCCGTCGAGCCGCTCAGCGCGCAGCCGCCCCCGCACCCCGTGCCCCGTGGTGGGCGTCTTCAGCGACGAGGAAGATCCGCTCCCGCTTGTGCGGGGCACCGGCGTCGGAAGCGCGGACACAGCCCCAGCGCGCATCGAACCCCAGGTCGGCAAGGTCCTGAAGGACTTCGGCGAACCCGAGGCTGAGGTGGCCCCGGACGTTCTCGACGACGACCTTCCGCGGGGCGAGGACTTGGATGGCGCGGCGGACGTGCGGCCAGAGGTGGCGCTCATCGTCGGACCCCCTCCGCTGCCCGGCGGTGCTGAACGGCTGGCACGGGTATCCGGCGCAGAGGACGTCCACCGGGGCGGTGGACCTGACCCGGTGCCAACTGACCCTGGTGACGTCGCCCAGGTTGGGGACGCCGGGGTGGAGGCGGCGCAGCACGGCGGACGCCCACGGATCCACCTCCGCGACCCAGGCGAGGTCGGCCCCGTAGTGGGCCTGGACCGCGATGTCCAGCCCGCCGTATCCGGTGCACAGGGACCCCAATCTCATACGACGAGGCGCAGCGGGTTCCCGATCTGCGCGGGGATCTGGGCCTTCGCGACGTACGTGACCCCGTACACCATCGCGTCGACGCGGTTCGGGCTGGCGCCCTCGAACGGCACCCAGGAGGTCAGTTCGTCGTCCAGTTCCGGCATGCCGGGGAGCATCTTCACCCGGTCCTGCTCGAACAGGGAGACGACGGGCTCGGCGCGCAGCGACTTCCCCCGCCTCGCGTGGATGCGCATGATCCTGGCGTCCACCCCGGAGGAGCGGAGGGTGTGCTCCACCATGTCCCCGCCGTAGTTGGTCTCCACGACGACGGCGTCCGCCTGGTGCTCGTCGTAGGCGTTGCGGATGACGTTCGCCCAGCCGTTCGGGCTGTACCGGCCGCTCCTGTCGGCGATGACGTACGTGGTGCCCTGGTCGTAGCCGACGACGACGACGCCCGTCTCGTCGGACCTCCGGTTCGCGGTGCCAGCGGGGTCGACGGCGACGACGATCCGCTCGTAGCCCTCCGGCCCCTCCACGATCCTCGCCCGCTCGACCATGTCCCACGTCCACAGCGCGCCCTCGACGTCGGTGAGCATCTCCGCGTACAACTCCTGCCTGCCGACCCTGGTGCCCTCGAACCGCTTCACGACCTTCTCCGCGAAGGTGGGGGCCAGGTTGTGCAGGTTGTCGAAGGTGGTGGCGCGGGACAGCCGGGTGGAGTCGTCGGCCATGAGTTGCTTCAGCAGCGGGCGGGGCTTCGGGGTGGTGGTCATCAGCGCCCTGGGCTTCCTGCCGAGGCGGAGGCCGAGGGTGAGGTTGTCCCACACCGCGTCCAGGTCGGGGTAGATCGCGGCCTCGTCGCACCACGCGAACCCGGACTGGGGGCCGCGGAGCCGGTCCGGCTCCTCCGCGGAGACGAGCAGGGCGCGGCAGCCGCTGGGCCAGGTGAGGCGGCGCTTCGACGGCTCGTACTGGGGGCGCTTGCCCGGCTGGGCGGAGGCGAGGATGCCGGACTCGCCGTCGACGACCACGTCGCGGAGGTCGGCGCTGGTGGGGGCGACGACGATGATGTGCCCGACGTGCTCGCTCATCCGGTTGGTGTAGCGGGAGCCGGACAGGGTCTTCCCCGAACCCCGTCCGGCGATCTGCGCCCACAGGAACCAGTCCGGGTCCATCGGGGGCCGCTGGTCCCGACGGGCGTGGCTCCACTCCCAGTCGCCGTGCGGCCTGCCGTCGCACAGGTGGTTCGGGCAGTAGAAGGGACGCCACGAGTCGTTGCGGAGTTCGTTGAGCCGGGCGAGGGCGCGCTCCTGCGCGGCCGGGGTCCACTGCTCGAAGGCGCGGGGGTCGAAGTCAGCCACGGTAGTCCACGTCGTAGGGCTCGGACTGGTAGATGCGGGGGCAGCCGACGAGGAGGTCGTCCATGTCGTCGCCGAGTTGGTCGTGGACGGCGTGGGCGACGACGAGCATGAACCAGGAGGCGCGGCTCAGCCCCATCCGGGCGGCGGCGACGGCGGCGCGCCTGCGGAGGAGGGGGCCGACGTTGGCCTGGACGGCGAAGGTGCGCTTCTTGGGGACGGTGGCGCGGGGGGCGAGGACGAGCGGGGTGCTGGTCATGGCGACGTCGCGCCAGTTCTTCACCCCGGCGGTGTCGTCCCGCAGATCCTCGTCCAGGTCGAAGTCGTCAATCGGCCTCAACGACCTCTCCTTCCACGACGGTGCCGTGCCCGGCGAGGAGGGCGCCGACCCAGGCGTCGATCTCGCTGGTGGTGGGGGAGTGGACGACGACCTCGGCGGGGGCGTCGAGGCCGTACAGGCGGATGCGCCGGTCGATGACGGCGAGGGCGGCGCGGACGGAGGCGAGGTGGTCGGGGCTGTCGGGGTCGGTGGCCTTGCGCCAGACGCCGCGGAGGAGGCGGTTGAGCCGTTCCCCCTCGGTGTCGCGGAGTTGGTCGCGTCCCTCGGCGTCGCTGCCGGTGGTGGCGAGGTCGGCGGTGACCGCCGCTTTGGCGGCGGCGGGGCTGGCGAGGTCGAGGACTTCGGCTATCTCGCCCCAGGACGCCCCGGCGAGGCGGAGGCCGGTGGCGGCGCGGTTGCCCCTGGGGTAGGGCTGGTCACGTCGGCGGTGCTGGGGGGCGTGGACGTCGACGTCCGTCCTGGGCGCCATCGAGGACCACCATCCCTTCGTCTATGGCCCGGACCAGGGTGTCGGTGATGGACCAGCCGGTCCGCTGCTTCATGGTCATGACTCTGGCGTGGGTGGCGAGGGGCATCCGCAGGAGGAAGGTCTTCCTGGCTCCTTTGGAGGGCATCGCCATGATCCAGAGATAGCACGTTGGGCGGGTCGTGTCATCGCAGCCGCCGGAGTGCTAGGATTCTTTCGGGATCGCGTTACGAAACCCCCCGTGCCTAGCATCACGGGGGGTTCTCCTTTTGATATGCTCTGGCTGCGTTACCGAGGGATGCACCTCCGGTCTCCCCCCCAGCCGCCGGGCAGCGCGATCCAACTTCTGGGGATGCTAGCCGGACGTTGACTCGGTTCCGCTCCTTCGAGGGGCAGGCGCCTTAGGGAAGGTACTGCCCGGAAGGGGCGTCATCACTTGCCGAGTTTCCCGGCGATCGGCCGGGGGGCCACTGGGACCTTCGGACCTGTGTAGGTCCATCCGCAGGCGTCGCAGCGCAGGGCGATCTTCTCGCCCTTGACTCTCACCTTCGTGTGCTTGCTGTGATCTTTCATCTCTCCCCCTCTGTGTCCCTCCATGATCAGTATGCGCATCCCGTTCTCGCAAAGTCACGTCGCAGGATTGAGACGTATATCACAATGGGTGCGGAACTGTTCCAACACAGCCGGTCGGACAGCAACGGCCGGACCGCGGGCAAGATCGTTTCGGCGGACCGCCGGCGGTCGTCACAGTTAGCTCGGCTCGCGACTGTGGGTAGTGTGACCTAGGCCACACGGAAATGGCTTGTGATCTTGCAAGTTGATCATGCAAGGTTGGGATTGTTCGGCAAGGCGGCTCGGAGGTTCGGGCCAAGGGGTCGAGCAAGGTGAGACCTAGGTCACGCCCCGCGGGTTTGGTGCGGGGGCCGGGATGAGGTAACATCGAAGTGTGGGGCAAGCGGGAACGCAAACCTTGCAAACATGATCTTTGAGAACTACATAGCGACGAGTCTCCGTAGGGAGCACACGTAAGCGCGCCTAGCATTGTCACCTAGCGCATACGTGTGGCACGCAATGGCTTGCGTAGGGTTTGGGTCACGACCGCGCAAGGGGGAGCACACGCCGTGTGCATTGCGTTAGACGTATCGGAGCGCGGGAGCCCTCGGGTAGCCCGTACACGTAGGTGGCATCCGTGGGAAGGGTGTCTACGTGTGACGTATGTGAATCGGGCGCACACAAAGCGTTGTCTACAGGGCACGTGTCTAGGCGCAAGCCTCGCGCGTGTCCGATAGATCACACTGGGTGATCGCTACGAGATAGGAAGCAAGATCATGACTGAACTGTCAATCGCCGACCGGATCCGCCTCGCGAAAATCGCGAAGATCCAGAAGCACAATGCGCCGATTCTGGAGGCGGTGGAGTCTGACCCGTGGGCCACGCCCATCGCGGACGCCGTGGGCGCGTACTACGCGTTGCGTCCGGTCGTGCTCCCGCCCGTGGAGGATGGCGCGCCCTTGGTCGTGACCGTGGCGTCGCTGCGCCCGCACTCGCTCAACGAGGTGCGCGTGGACATTCCGGGGGAGAGCCGGAGCAAGATCTACAGCACGGAGGATCCCGCTCTGATCGTGGGATGCACGTTCGACACGTTCGACGACTCCCCGCTCGCACGTCTCGCGCGGGAGGGGAACCCGGCTGTGGACTCCACGCGGTGCGACGAGCACGGGTACGCATGGGCGCGGTCCGTGGGCGGCAAGTACAAGTTGGACTGCCAGAAGTGCGCGACTGAGAGCGGGAACTCCTCGCGCCGCAAGGCGCCCAAGGCGGCGCCGGTCACTGTGACCAAGGTGTCGTCGCCGCGCCTCGCGGAACTCTTGGCGCAGCGCGAGGAAGTGGTCGCTCTGGGCGAGGACGGCGCGGAACTCCTGCCGGAGATCGACGCCGCCATCGCGGAGGAGCGCACCCGCCTCGCAGCCGCCTGACGGGCGCGTCGCCTGACACGGTGCCCCTCCCGTGGGAGGGGCACCCTACAGGTCACGTATCTCGTGGCACGGAACAGATGGGGAACGATCATGAGCACTGTCGCTTTCGAGACCATGTGGAGCGCTGAGCGCCGCCCGATCACTCGCGAGGTGAAGTCCTGGGTGGTCTGGGACGCCAACGGCTGGGACGTGATCGCTCGGGTCAGCAACTTCCACGGCGGGGACAAGTGGGACTGGCAGGTCCGGGTCGGAGTGATCTTGGAACTGGAGGATCACTGGGCGTCCGTGGGCGGGCGCGTGAAGTCGCGCGAGGAAGCGATCGCTGTCGCCTCGGAGGTGTTGCGCCAGCACACGTGACCTGACTAGGCGCCCTCGCGAGGGCGCCGAACAGGCTACGTATCGCGTGGCACTGGAACGAGATTGGACTGGCATGGACGAGGAACTGAAGACGTTGTTGGACGGGCTCCCCGCTGGCGTGTGGGACGGGTCCGACACGTTGGTGCTCCCCGGCTCCGCGCTCGTGGCGGAACTGCGCGCGATCCAGTTCGAGCCGGACGGCGGTCTGCCGCTGACGTACGAGCCGGACGGCTCTGGCGTGCGGGTGGCGCTGCCGGGTGTGGACGTGGAGCGGCTCTGGCTCGTGCTCGGCTGGTGGATGGAACTGCGGACTGCGTGACCTGACTAGGAGCCCCCGCTGCCATATGGGGGGCTCCGAACAGGCTACGTACGGCGTGGCACTGGCGAGATGGGATGGATCTATGGCACAGGTGAAGGGCTGGCCGGTGGGCGAGCGGGTGGAGATCTTCCACGTGGACCACGCTGGCCGGATGGGCGTCGTGGTCGGGGCTGCGCTGCCATACGGAGGCTTCGTGCTGCAGGCGGTGCGCGTGCTCGGCACGCAGGACGTGCTCCTGCTGGTGCCGTCTGTGGAGTTCGGGTGGCCGCTGTGACCGGCTGCGAGGCGTGCGGGGCTGAGCCGGAGAGGATCGTCGGCGGCTGGGTGCTCTCCCACCGGCCGGGCTGCGCGGAGCCGTTGCGGGCGGAGGTGGAGCAGTGCGTGCGGGCTGCGGACGCGGCGGAGCGGCGCTACCTGGCGGCTCTCGCCGCTGTGCGGCGGGCTCGGACGGAGGAGCGGCTCGCGTCGGCGGCTGTGACGTCGGCGCACGAGCGGTTGGAGGCTGCGGAGGATCGGCTGGCGGAGCGCACGGGGGCGTGACCTGCGGGGCGCCTTGGCACGGGAGGGTGCCGGGGCGTCCTGCAGGCTACGTAGGGGCGTGGCAGGACGAGATAGGGACAGCAGGATCATGACTCAGGAGGAGATGGCTGCGGCCTACGCCGAGGGTGGCGAGGCCGGGCTGCGGGAGCGGCTGGAGCGGGCGGAGAGCCTGCAGGACAAGATCGACGCGGCCAAGGCTCGGGCGGCGCGGCGCGCGCTGGACGAGGTGGCCGCTGCTCGGCGGGCGTCGGAGCGCAGGCACATGGCGTTCACGCTGCTGTGGGTGGCGCTGGGGGTGGCGGCGCTGTTCCTGTTCGCGTCGCCGGGCGCGGAGCAGCGGACGGGGGCGTCGTCGCTGGCGTTCGCGGTGCTCGTGGCGCTGGCCGCTCGGGTGTGGCTGGGGGTGCGGCGATGAGGACGACTGCGGAGGTGCGGGCGGAGATCGAGGAGCAGCGCGCGCTGGAGCCGGGGACTCCCGGCTGGTGGCAGGTGTGGGGCGCGACTGTGCGGGACGTGTCGCCTGGGGACTTCGTGGTGACCCGGACGGACGACTTCTTCGTGCAGGACGTGTACGACGCGCGGTCCGCGGCCCGGCTGGGGGTCGTGGTGGACGGGCAGCGGGAGACGATCGGCAGGATGTGCCCGGTGGCGGTGCTGCGCCGTGGGACTCGGGCGACGCTGTCGGAGCATGCGCGATGAGCGGGTACGGGTCCGGGCTGCCGGAGGTGCTGGTGCCCGCGCCGGGGCTGTCCTCGATCAGCATGCGCCGCGCGCTGAACCAGGTGCAGGACTTGTTGGAGGCGTACTGGTCCGTGCTGGGCGAGGACGAGGACGCCGAGGTGGACCGCATCCTGGCGAGCCTCGACGACGTGCAGGTCATGCTCGATTGCCTGGGGAGGTGACGGGATGGGCGACCTGGAGGTCTGGATGCGCGCGTGGAACGGGCGGTCTGGGCGGAGCACGTTGGAAGAGATGCTGCGTGGTCGGGACGAGGATTCAGACTCGTATTAGGACTCGTTGCAGTGTAGTGGGACAATGGACGTAAGCCGGACCTTCCGGCGAGGGGATGAGACAGAGATGGGAACGACAGACATGATGGCGACAGTGAATGGGCACGAGGTGGAGCCCGGCTGCAAGGTGGGCGGGCACCTGGGGATCTACGCGACGCACGACGCGCTGCTCCTGGCGAAGGCGCTCGGCTGGCCGGGCGAGGTGCCGCCCGTGCTGCACGAGGACGAGCCGGGCGTGATGGACGACGCGGAGGACTGGCTGAACGAGCACACGGAGCAGTACTTCGTGTGGGAGTGGGTGGACGGGGAGTTCTTCCTGTCCCAGACCGTGGTCGGGCTGCTCCGCGACCTGCCGGACGGGGCGTGGCTGGCGGACGAGGAGTGGACCGACATCGGGCTGCTGGAGGGGCACAAGGTGACGGACCCGGAGGACGCCGTGCTGCTCGTCCTGCCGGTGGCGTCCAGCGACTACACGGGCTCGCTGGTGGACGCGGCGAACCGGCGCTGGCTGCTCGCCGCGTACGAGGAGGAGCCGTTCCTGCGGCTGACCGGGATGTTCGGGTACGACGGGCTCGCGCTGCGCCTGGAGCACGTGGACCGGGAGACGGCGGGCCTGGTGCTCGACGACCTGCGCCGGATGGTCGAGGACTACCCGGTGCTGGACGACGAGACGTACCAGCAGGAGATCGACGGGGCGGTGGACGAGGCGCTGGCCGGGTGGGCGCTCGACGACGCGCGGCACAACCTGTCGCACGAGGGCTATGACGTGTCCCGGCTGGACGCGAAGGTCTTGGCGGACGCGCTGGAGCGGGCGGTGGACGCTGGCGCGGACGGCCCGTACGACGAGGGCCACGGGCACGGGCACGTCGTGCTGCCGATGGACGCGATGCTCGACGTGCTGCGCGGCTCGCTGCCTGGTCGGCCCCGGTCCACGGTGCACACGGTGACGGCCAGCCTGCCCGGCGGGGAGGTGCTGACGTCGGTGCACGCGGACCTGGCGGCGGCGCAGGCGTTCGTGCGTCAGGAGTGGGGCGGGGGCGGGGAGCACCTCGACTTCCTGGACCTGCTCGTGGCCCTGTCGGACGAGGAGGGGGTGGTGGTGCGCGTCCAGTCGCACCCGCTGCCCTGACGGGTTGACGGCGGTGCCGCAGGTGTCATGCCTGCGGCGCTCGCCGCCTCCAATCAGGGGGGTTCGTGAGAGATGGGAACTGCGATGAGTAGGAGCAAGAGGTTCGGTCGGCACGAGGTGCTGGACGTGCGCGGGACTGGGAGGTTCGCCCCGCCTGGGCTGGGCGACCTGTTCGTGGGGCGGATCGCGTTCCAGAACGGGTACACGGGCAGCGTGGTGCGCCACGGGGGCTCGCACGGCAACGAGGAGGGGCTGTTCGAGGCGGCGGTGCTGTGGGACGGGCGGCTGGTGTACGACACGCCGGTCACCAGCGATGTGGAGGGCTATCTGTCGGAGGAGGAGGTGGCGCGGTTCCTGGACGGGTTGGCGGCGCTGCCGGACCCGCAGGCCCCGGTCGCGACCCGTGCCAGGACGTCGGTGGACGGCTTCGAGCGGGTGCGGCTGAAGCGGGACGTGGACGCGTGGATCCTCGCTGACCACGTGTCGGGGAGGCGTCCGCAGCCGGAGGGCGTGCTGGCGCTGCTCGTGGAGAACTACCGGGACTACAGCGAGCGGGTCCGGCTGATCCAGGACGAGTGGGAGCAGTCGTGACGCTGGAGTTGTGGTCGGTGCG
>JGI10216J12902_105966701_pt1 | contig 13642 bp, 5 predicted proteins | sample KanNatreferecore_FD_12902 | JGI IMG/M metagenome (IMG submission 12902)
TTACCTCGATAACATTCCCAGCGTGCAAAGCTCGTGGGTCACGCAAGGACCGGACATCGGCCAGGTCGCGCTCAAATACGGCGCGAACGATCTCGGCAGCATCATGATTGAGGAGAACGTCGTCAGCGCCGCGGGCACCACGTTCCGCATGGGCGTGGCCGACATGAAACGGCTCATCACCGATCTCGGCTATGAACCGCATCAGCGCGACAACTGGTATCGGTTGTTGAACTGAACAAAGAGACCGCGTAGTTCTTACCGCGCGGCCCTCAGTCCATCTGCTGCTATTTCGGCGCGTCCCGCATCGCCTGTTCGACGCGGGCCAGTTTTTGTTCCAGAGCGGTCAAGTCCTGTTTGTGGTCCTGCGCGATCTGACTCCAGGACTTGCCGTCGCTGTACAACCGCAGAATGTCCGCCACCGACTTCTGCGTGCGCACGGAAATTTCCTGCGCGATGAGCAACGCCCCGATTCCCGCATTGGGATGTTGCTTCTGAGTTTCCTCCAGGGTCGGCAACGGCACGGCGGTTTCTTTGGAGACCGCGGCCAGCCCCTGTCTGAGTGCCGCGCCCTGGTTGTCCAGCCGGTTTAACTCATTCACGCGCCGGTCCAGAGTCGAGGTCGCATCGACAGTGCGGTCGCGCTCACGAACCGCTGTGCGGTCTCCCGTCGTCGCGCCGGAAGCCGCGCCTGGGTTCTGCATAGCCTCTTCGATGCGGGCGAGTTTCGCGTCAATTGCTGCCAGGTTTTCACCGTTCGCCGTCGCAATCGCAGTCCACGTTTTTCCGGCCTGCCGTTGCTTGATGAACTGATCGACCGGCTTGTGCGTGTGCGTGGACAGTTCGTGCGCGAGAAAGATTCCCGCCAGACCCACGGTGGGATGATCTTTTATCTCCGCCTCGATTGTCGGCAGCGGCACCGCCGTTTCTTTCGAGATTGCGGCCAACCCTGCCATCTTCGCCGCCGGTTTGCTGTCCAGCCGGTTGATGGCCTGAATGCGCCGATCGATGTCGATTCTCGTCTCGCGCCGCTCCGCCTGGGTGCGGCGTTGGTCTGCCTTGGCTTTGTTATCGTCGGCTGCGTTGAGATTGAAGCCCGCGAACAAAGCCGTTGTCGTCAGTAGCAATGTGAGTTTTTTCATACCTGCCTCCTTTCCGCGTAATGACGCGCACTCTGCAACGAAGTCAATATGTTCAAATGACTCTCCTCCAAGATTGCATTCGCGCAGCGCGTCGTGAATTTTTCCTGCGCTTCGAAACGCATGGGACGACTCATCATGACACCGGCGAGTGGCGAGCGCTTGTTGCGCTACGTCGGGGATCGCGTCCGGTTCAGTCTGCGGGCCGAAGACGGTGCGCATCTGCCGAATGGGTGGCGCGTCTTGCTGCGCACCAATCTCGGTCGCGCAAAACTGCTTCGGCAGGAAATCATTTCGTCCTATCCGCGCCGGCCCGGCCTCGCGAATGCCGCCTGGCACGACGTGCCGCTCGAACGCCTTGGCCACGAATGGACGCGTGACCTGACCCTCACCGAAACCGGTTACTTTCGCGCGAAGGCTTACGCAGTCGATCCCGATGGCCGCCAATACTGGCCGGACGGCGACGACGCCGGCATCTCCGTTCACGCGGACCAGTATCGAACTGCGAACACGATTTATTGCGCATTCATCCGCATGTTTGGCGAAACGAAGCACGCGCTGAACACGGCGGACCCGAAGCGCGACGCACGGCTCGCGGAACTCGACAAGCGCGGTTACACTGTCATTCCCTCGTCTGGAAAAATTCGCGACCTCATCAAGGAGCTGCCGTTCATCATCGACACGCTCGGCTGCCGCATCCTCCAACTGCTTCCGGTGAATCCCACGCCGACGACGTTCGCGCGCTTTGGCCGGTTCGGTTCGCCTTACGCTTCGCAAGACCTGACCGCGATTGATCCCGCGCTGATTGAATTCGACAAACGCACGACCGGCATCGACCAGTTTCGCGAATTGACTTACGCGACGCACGCGCGCGGCGCCCGTGTATTCCTCGACATCGTGATTAATCACACCGGCTGGGGCGCGCGGCTTCAAGAAACGCACCCCGAATGGTACTTGCGCGACGACAGAGGAAACTTCGTCAGCCCCGGCGCGTGGGGAACGATCTGGGAAGACCTTGCTGAACTCGATCATCGCAGCGCCGCGCTCTGGGAAGAACTGGCCGAGACATTTCTGATTTGGTGCCGGCGCGGCGTGGACGGCTTTCGTTGTGACGCAGGCTACAAAGTTCCAGTGCGCGCGTGGCGATACATCACCGCACGCGTGCTCAATGAATTTCCCGAGACGGTTTTTCTTCTCGAAGGGCTGGGCGGCTCCTGGGAAGCGACAGAAGCGTTGCTCACCGATGGCGCGATGCAGTGGGCCTACTCCGAGCTGTTCCAGAATTATTCCGGCATCGAAGTCGCGAGTTATCTCGAATACGCGCTTCGCCAGAGCCGGCGTCTCGGCCTTTACGTTCACTACAGTGAGACGCACGACAATCCGCGCCTTGCCGGTCGCGGACGCGCCTGGTCGCTCCTGCGCAATCGCCTCTGTGCGCTGACGAGCGTGAGCGGTGGGTTCGGTTTCACTTGTGGCGTCGAATGGCTCGCGCCGGAGAGAATCAACGTCCACAGCAGCCGCGGTCTCGCGTGGGGCAGCAAGGAAAACATTGTCGCCGAACTCGCGCAGCTCAACGAACTGCTGCGCTCGCACCCGTGTTTCTTTGATGGCGCGAAGTTGACGCGAGTCACCGCGCCCGATTCGCCGGTTTATGCGCTGCAACGCGAATCAGCCGATGGCTCCGCACGCGTTCTCGTGGTGGTGAACACGGACCCGGAACGCGCGCAGTTCGTGCGGTTCGACGCCACTTTGTTCGCTCCAGGCACAATGGCTACGCCGGCCGTGACGGCGCCTGAGTTCGATCCAAAATTGCTGATGGACTTGCTCGGCCAAGCGTTGCCTCCGATTGAATTCACAGCGGGTCGCGTCGAAGTGGGAATTCCTCCCGCCGCCGCGTTTTGCCTGGCGCTGCGGCAGGACTCAGCGACACCGGCTGTGCCGCTGGCGAGTTCGAGTGCGCCGCCGCAGAAGTTCGGCACCGCGGAAGAGCCGGCGCTCGAATCAGCACTAGTGTATCGACTTTCCCGCGCTCAGGCCGCGTGGGCCGTGGCGGCCGCCAGTCACGTTTTGCCCGCGGAAGAAATTGGCGCCTTCGACTGGCGCGTTCTGGCCGACTGGGTGAATCGCGACCCGCGATTGTTCCTCGGCGCGCTCCTGCACCTCGACCGTGAGATGGCGCGCCGTGATTTTCTCGCCGCTTTGTTCAGCGCGATGGGCAAACAACGTTTCCCGCAAGTTGTGATTTGGGAATTGCTCGATCGCCGCCGTGTTACTCTGCTTCCTCCCAATCACTGGCTGTTGCTGCACGATCCAGTGCCGTTCCGCGCCACGTTCTGGATTCCCGGCGCAACGCCCGAACACGTTCAATCCATCGCGGTGAAGTCCGGCCATATCGCTTTCTTGGCTCCACGCGCGCTGCAGGATTCAGTGGATGCAAGACTGGAATTGGAGCGCTATGCCAGGCATGACCATCGCATCGAAGCGGACGTGCGCTTTTTGGAGCGCGCGTGGGAGGGACGAGTCCCTGATCGATCAGATGGGGACTCGCGGAGCTCGTCCCTCCAACCAGGAATCGCCTTGCTCACCAACGGCCGCGGCGGCATGGCGCGGCTCTGCGTCGATTTCGGCAACATCACTTCCAAATACGATTGCCTCCTGGCGGCCAACCTGAATCCCGATTTGCCGGTGGACCGTCATGTCTTCGCCAAGCGTGCCAGGCTCTGGGTCGTGGCGGACGGATTCATCACGCCGCTTAATGCGGAAAACCTTGTGTCGTTCAGCGACGGTCCGCCCGCGTGCTGGAATTTTCTCGCGAGCGCGGGCGATGGCCGCGCGGTTGAAATCGAAGTCGCCGCGGAAATGGTCCCGCAACAAAACACGACTGTGCTGCGCTTTCACCGGCCTGCGCGCTCGACGCCAGCCGGCGTTGACTTGCCGAAGGACGCGCGCGTGAGTCTCACCGTGCGCGTGGACATCGAAGACAGAAATTTTCATTGCGAGACCAAACGCAACAGCGGGGCCGAACATCATTTCATCAGCAACACGCGTGCGGTCGATAGCAGCCGAGGTAACGAGGCTCACTCTTTCAAACTCGAAACCCGAAACCCGAAACCCGAAATGGATCAGAGCCTCCTTGCGTCGGCTGCTACAAGCTGCCAGGGGTTCGAGTTCACGCCGTCAGCGGATCGCCAGCTTCGTGTCTTCGTCGATCGCGGACGCTATCACGCGGGCGCGGAGTGGAGCGCAAATATTCCGCATCCCATCGAAGCCTCGCGCGGCCAGACGGCTTCCGGTGACGCTTTCAGTCCCGGCTGGTTCGAAATTCCCCTGGAACGCGGTGACACCGCGATGCTCATCGCCACAGCGGAAGTCGATGCTGAACTTTCGAAGCAACTCAGGCCCGTTCTCGAACTGGAAACGGAAACGATTCGAGCGGACGAATTTCACGAATCATTGGTCCGCGCCATCCGGGCGTTCGTCGTGAAGCGCGGCGCGGGCAAAACGGTCATCGCCGGCTACCCGTGGTTCCTGGACTGGGGACGCGACTCGCTCATCTGCGCCCGCGGAATGATCGCTGCCGGAATGATCGATGAAGTGCGCGACCTGCTCGTGACGTTCGCCCGGTTCGAGGAGAAGGGCACCTTGCCGAACACCATTCACGGAGAGAACGCCACCAACCGAGACACGAGCGACGCCCCGCTGTGGTTTGGCGTCGCGTGCGAAGAAGCCGCGCCCCGCCTGGCCAATTTTTACACCACGCGTGTGGACGTTCACGGCCGCAGCATTCGCGACGTGCTTCGCTCGATAGCCGTGAACTGCATTCACGGTACTCCGAATGGCATCCGCATGGACGCGGACTCGGCGCTCATCTGGAGTCCGAGCCACTTCACGTGGATGGACACGAATTTCCCCGCCGCCACGCCCCGCGAGGGTTATCCAATTGAGATTCAAGCGCTGTGGATTCGGCTGCTGCGGCAACTGCACGACATCGGCGCGCCCAGCGAAGACGTCCCGTGGAATGATCTCGCCGCACGCGCCGAAGCTTCGTTGCAGGAGCTTTTTTGGATCGACGAGCGCGGCTGGTTTGCCGACGTGTTGCAGGCGAAGGCAAATATTCCCGCTCGCGCGGCCGTTCGCGACGACGCATTGCGGAGCAATTGTCTGTTGCCCATCAGCCTCGGCCTTTTCGACGGCGAACGCGCGCGGCGCACTGTGGATGCCGCTTTGCGTTATCTCGTCGTGCCTGGCGCGCTGCGCTCGCTCGCGCCATTGCCGGTCACGCCGCCGGTGCCGATTTATGGGAGCGACGGCAAGCTGTTGAACGATCCGTCCCATCCCTATTGGGGCCGCTATGAAGGCGAGGAAGATACGCGGCGCAAACCGGCCTATCACAACGGCACCGCGTGGGTCTGGACATTTCCGCCATTCTGCGAAGCGCTCGTCCGCGCGTGGAACTTCGATCCGGCGGCGGTCGAAACGGCGCGCTGTTACCTGCTGGGTATGCGCGACCTGATGAACGCCGCTTGCGCCGGCCACATGCCGGAAATTCTCGATGGCGATGCGCCGCACACACCGCGCGGCTGCGACGCTCAGGCATGGAGCGTGACGGAGGCACTGCGCGTGTGGCAACTGCTGAAGTAACGCCGAAAGCTCCGCTGTTGTGAAACGTCCGGCGTTGGTGCTACTTTCCAGCGCGTGATCACACGCGTTAGACAACCGAAGGCTGCTCTTGCCTCCTTTCAGGCGCTGCTTGTGTTGTCGTTTGCCGTCATCGCGCATGCCACTCCTGCGAACAAGGCCGCGCTGGAAAAACATTACGACAAATATCTCGCTAAAAACCTGGCTCGCTGCACAACGTGCCATTTTCCGAGCGACAATAAGAATCCCGAGAGCCTCGACGAGTTTCCGCACAATCCTTTCGGCACGCGGCTCCGCGTCATCGGCAAGCAACTCGTGGCGGAAGGAAAGAAGAAAGACATTCCATCGCGGCTGAAGCTGGCTGCCCGCGAAGACGCCGACGGCGACGGCGTGGACAACGAAACAGAAATTCTGCTCGGCTACAATCCGGGCGACGCGCAGCACACACCGCCAAAGAAAGAACTGAGCGACGCGAAGAAGAAGCGCGGTGAGTTCGACAAGTTCCTCGCGTCCTATCGCTGGCAACCTTTCGATCCAGTCGTGCGGCCCGCAGTGCCGAAACTGAAGAACTCAAAATGGGTCCGGAACCCAATCGATGCCTTCGTTTCTGCTGAACATCAATCGCGCGGATTGAAGCCGCGGCCCGAAGCATCGAAGGAAATTCTGCTGCGCCGCGTTTATCTCGATTTGATTGGTCTTTCTCCCACACCCGAAGAACTGGCCGCGTTCGAGAGCGACAAATCGGCGGACGCTTACGAGAAAGTTGTCGAGCGATTGCTCGCTGACCCGCGCTACGGCGAGCGCTGGGGGCGGCACTGGATGGACGTGTGGCGATACAGCGATTGGGCGGGCTGGAGCGGCGGCAATCAGATTCGCGACAGCAAGCCGCACATCTGGAAATGGCGCGACTGGATCGTGGAGTCGCTGAACGCGGACAAGCCTTACGCACAAATGATCGTCGAGATGCTGGCCGCGGATGAAATCGCGCCGCGCGACACGAACACACTGCGCGCGACCGGCTTCCTCGTGCGCAATTACAAAATGTTGAGCCGCGAACAGTGGCTGGAAGACACGGTGAAACACACGTCGCAGGCGTTCCTTGGCGTGACGATGGGCTGCGCGAAGTGCCACGACCACATGTACGACCCGATTTCGCAGGCGGAGTATTACCAACTCCGCGCAGTATTCGAACCGCACTGGGTGCGCACGGACCACGTTCCCGGCGACACGAACTTGATGAACGCCGGACTCGCGCGCGTGTTCGATACAAGCACGAATCCGCCCACGTATTTTTATTTGCGCGGCGACGAGCGGAAGCCGGACACGAACCGCCTGATGAAACCGGACGTGCCGCGATCCCTGGGCGGAACGCTGGAGATTCAATCCGTTTCGCTGCCCTGGATTGCCGGGCATCCCGATAAAGAAGAGTTCGTGTATCGCGACACGCTGGCGGCGGCGGAGAAAGCCGTTGCGAACTCGCGGGCCGCGCTGGCCAAAGCTTCGACGAATTCCGCGGCGAACAAGGACAAGTTGCGCGAACAGGAGCTTTCCACCGCGCTCATCGAAGAGCAGCGGGATGCGCTGGCTGCTGTCATCAAAGCCGAACAATTGGAGGATGCGGGGCAAAAGGGAGGCGAAGATTGGAAGCTCGCTGCAACCAATGCCGTTCTGCGCCAGCGGGAAGCGGCGCTCGCGGATTCAAGGTTGAAGCTGCATCAGGCGAAAATCGCGGAAGCCGAGGCACGAAAGAAATCCGATGAGGCCGCCGAGAAACTCGCGCAAGCGACGAATGAAGTGCAGCAGGTCGCTTCGAAAAAGGACGATTCGTTGCCAGCGAAGAAAGACGCCGCAGAGAAAACGGCGAAGACTCTGAAAGAAGCGCAGAAAAAACTGACTGATGCGGAAAAGGCGCTGACCGATGCGGAAGCGAAACTGAAATCGCCACCGGACAAGGCTTACAAGCATCGCTCCACGGATGATTATCCGACGAACAGCACTGGCCGGCGACTGGCGTTCGCACGCTGGCTGGCGAGCACGAACAATCCGCTCACCGCGCGCGTAGCGGTGAACCAAATCTGGCTGCGGCATTTCGGCCAGGGCATCGTGCCCACGCCGCAGGATTTCGGGCGCAACGGCAAGCCGCCGAGCCATCCGCAGTTGCTGGATTGGCTGGCGGCGGAGTTTATGAGTCCTCGTGGCAGCCGAGGTAACGAGGCTCTCGCTGCGAAACCCGAAACCCGAAACCCGAAACCTGAAATCGATCAGAGCCTCCTTACGTCGGCTCCTACAGGGTGGCGAATGAAACACCTCCATCGCCTCATCGTGACGAGCAGCACGTATCGCATGGCCTCCACGCCGGACGAGCGGAACGCGAGGATTGATCCAGACAACACTTACCTCTGGCGCATGAACTCGCGGCGGATGGAAGCGGAAGGCGTGCGCGACAATCTGCTCTACGTGAGCGGCAGCCTCGACGCGACGATGGGCGGGCCGGACATCGATCATATGCTCGGTCTGAAGTCCAAACGACGCAGCATCTACTTGCGCCAGGCCGCCGAGAAGGAAGTTGAGTTCCTGAAAATCTTCGACGGCCCCGCAGTCACCGAATGTTACGTCCGCCGCCCGAGCGTCGTTCCACAACAAGCGCTCGCGCTGGCCAACAGCGAACTGACGGCGAACGAAGCGCGCGCTCTGGCGAAGAAACTTTCAGTTGAATCCGGCGAGAGCGACGAGACGTTCGCGCGCCGCGCCTTTGAACGAGTTCTGGCTCGCCATCCGAATCCGGACGAACTGAAGCTGTGCCGCGAGTTTCTCGGAACGCGAAACACCGCGTCGTCGCCAAACCGCGCACGAGAGAACCTCATTACCGTGCTCCTCAATCACAACGACTTTGTCACTGTCCGCTGATTGAGTGCCGCGCTTACCGAGCGGCGTCACGGCGCAGACACCACATTATTCGTCGCGAACGTGACGAACGCGAAGCACTCCGGGATGTGTGAGTCCCAAATACCGTGGCGCGTCCAGACCCAGCCGCCGGAATCTTTCGCGGGCGGTGGCGCTTTGTAGGTATTGAAGCGCGAAAAATCCATGCGCCACACGTCGCCATGTTTCGGGGGCAACGCGCGGCCATCGGTCGCAAGCCATTTCATTGCGCGCCACGGAAAAGCCAGTTCTACCGTCCAGCCTCGATCTTTGTCGCTGTCGTCGTTGACCGTGCCATCGATGTGCACCGCGCTTTTCCTGCCGGGAAAACTCCAGTTGAAATGGCCAAGCCTTCGCCCACGCGGGTGCGTCTTGAAATCGACGCCGTTAAACGGTTTGAGCTTTGATCGCGCGAAGCCAGGCGCTTCGGCAAATCCGCTCTTTTCGTAGGCGTCTTCCCAGATGAAAAACACCTCATACACCGTGTTGAACGCATTGACCTCGAACTCGTAGTAAGCGTCCCGCCCCGCGATGAAAAACTCCACGTCGTTGTCGTAGTAAATCGGATCGTTGTGGTTCGTGTATTTCGCGTGGACGCGCGGCTCTTCGATCCGATACGCGAGATACAGGTTCTCATCGTCCCACACGACCATCGCGCGCGTATCGTAGAGCGCAGGCTTGCCGCTGAGGATGTCCACGAACCGCGGCGACATCGGCGCGAGTTGCCAGACTCGCTCATCGAGCTTCCCGTCGATGCGAACCGGTTCCGCGACGCGATGCGCCGTGTAGCGCGCGATCTCATTTGTTGGGCAGGGAAACTTCCAGCCGTCGTTCTGCGCGGACGCAGTCAAGGTCAGCAAGCTCAACCCGGTGCAGAGGAGAGTCGTTTTCATCGACGGGTTAATTTCTCGAAGCTGGTTTCGAACAAAAGGAAGCATGGGTGCATCCTGACAGAACACGCGCTTGCCGGGACAGGCCGAAAATGGACAGCGCGCGCCCAAAACTTTTTTGATCGAATTCACCACCCCGTTGCGTCCAAGACAACTTTGGAGCCTATGGTGTTTTCAGAAGGATCGTTCGGACGAATGGTTTTCGCGTTGGGGTTGGCGTTTGCAACTGCGGCCATTGCGCAACAGGCAAGCGTGGGCGTGACGCCGCGCGGCGGCATTTTTGCCAGCAACTTCACGGTGACCCTGAGCAGCGCGGCGAAAGAAATTCGTTACACGGTCGATGGCACCGATCCAGGCACGAACTCGCTGCTTTACGGCGCGCCGTTGAACATCACGAACTCAGTGCTGCTGAAAGCGCGTGCATTCCCGGCGGGCACGAATGCGGGCGCGCTCGCGGCGGAGTCATACACACTCGTTGATACGAACGTGGCTGGCTTCACTTCCACTTTGCCGCTCGTCATCATCAACACGTTCGGCCAGGCGATGCCGCCGACCAATGCGGTCGTTCTGCAAGTCATCAACGTCGGAACTAATCAACGCGCGACCGTGACGGGGCCGGCTGAATTCATAGGTCCCGCGAAATTGAAACCACGGGGCTACACTTCGTTGCGCTATCCCAAGAAGTCGTATTCTGTCGAGACGCGGGATGCGAACGGCGACGAGGCGAAGGTGCCGTTGCTTGGAATGCCCGCGGATTCCGATTGGGTCCTCTACGCACCCTATCCCGACAAGACGCTGATTCGCGACGTGCTCGCGTATGAATTGAGCAACAAGCTCGGGCATTACGCGGCGCGCACGCGGTTTGTGGAGGTCTTTATCAATGACACAACGAACAAACTCTCGCGCGCCCAATACGCGGGCATCTACGTGCTGGAAGAGAAAATCAAAATCGCGCCCAACCGCGTAGCGCTGCACAAGCTTTCCACCAATGACAACGCGGAGCCAAACCTCAGCGGCGGTTACCTCTTCAAAAAAGATCATCTCGAGAAAGCGGGTGAAGACACCTCTGAGGCGCCGCCGCGGACCAAGCCGTTGCCGTTGCGTGGTCCATTGCCCACGGGTCCCGGCGGTTTTCCCGCCGCCGCCGCGGGATTCCTCCCGCCTTCGCCAGAGCCGGCGTTTTCCAACGCGCTGTCCGTGGTAACGAACGCGGTCGCCGTGACCAATGCGCTGGCGGGAACCAACGTCGTTGTGCCCGCGCCTTCTGTCACGGTGGTGAAGACCAACACGCTCGTCGTGACGAACATGGTGAGCGTCACGAATTTGATCGTCGCCACGAACCTGGTCGCGGTCACGAACTGGCCGGTGAGCACCAACATCGCCGTGACGAGCAAAACGATTGTCAGCACCAATCCGGTCGTGGCGACGCACGCGGTGATGGGCACGAACACAGTAGCGACCACGAACCACGTGGATGCAAACACGGCGGTCATCACCACGACCACTGCCATTACGACCTCGGCGACGTATCGCACCAACATGATCGTCGCGACGAACACAGTTGCCGTAACCAATGTGTCAGTGGTCACAAACGTAGTTGTGATCACCAACAGCGTCGTGGTGACGAACAGTTCCATTGCCTCCGTGCCGGCTTTTGCGACCAATCGCATTCTGGTCACCAATGTTTTCACTCTCGGTCCGCCGGAGCTTTCGCCTTACGCCGTGCGTCTGGTCACGACGGGAGAAGGTTTTGTGACCAGCCAGGCCAACGCGTTTTTCTTCGTCGAACCCAAGCCGAATAAAATCACGCCGGCCCAGCGCGCGTGGCTGACGAACCATCTCAATCGTTTCGAGCAGGCGCTTTATGGTCTCGATTTTCGCAGTCCAACGAATGGCTACTCGGCGTTCATCGACGTGGACTCGTTCATCGACCATCACTTGTTCGTGGAGGCGACAAAAAACGTGGACGGTTTCCGTTTCAGCACCTACTTCACGAAAGATCGCGGCGGCAAACTGAAGATGGAGCCAGTCTGGGACTGGAACTTGAGCTTCGGCAACGCGAAGGGCAAGCAAGGCTACATGGCCGAGCACTGGTATTGGCCGCAGCTCAACGACCAGCAGTATTCGTGGTTTCGCCGTTTGTTCGAAGACCCGGACTTCGGGCAGCGTTATGTGGACCGCTGGGCGCAATGGCGCACGAATGTGTTCAGCACGTCGAACGTTTTGGCGCGCGTGAACGAAATGGCCTCGGCGCTCAAGGAACCGGCCGCGCGGAATTTCGAGCGCTGGCCGATTCTCGGCGAGATCGTCGATCCGGAATACTTCGCTGGGAAAACTTACGACGAGGATATTCAATATTTGAAAACCTGGATCACGAACCGGTTCGCGTGGATGGACGCACAACTCGTTCCCGCGCCCGTTATTTCGCGCGCCATCGTCGCGCCGCAGACGAATGCCATCAGCTTCAACTCTCCGACGGGCCAGGTGTATTTCACCGTGGACGGCAGCGATCCTCGGTTGCCGGGAGGGAATGTGTCTCCCGCGGCGCAAGTGTATCAATCGCCTGTCGCGGTCACGAACCGAGTGGCCCTGCGCGCGCGAACCCGAAATCAGAATCGCTGGAGCAGTCCGGTGGTCATCCAGGCCGCTGCACAGGAAGCGCATTGAGCGAGCGGCACTGATTGCATTCGCATTGTCACTTGCGAGCGCTTGTGTAACGTCCCCGCAACAGGATTCATTTTCCGTGATGAAAACTCTTCGTGGCCAATTCCGTTTCATGTTCGGGCTGATTCTCGGCCTTCTCGGACTCGTCGTTCCTGCTCTTCACGCCGATGACTGGCCGCAGTGGTTGGGGCCACAACGCGACGGCGTATGGCGCGAGACGGGAATTGTCGAGAGCCTTCCGACGAACGGGCTGAAGTATCGCTGGCGCGTGCCAATTGGCGGCGGTTACAGCGGGCCGGCGGTAGCGAACAGGCGCGTGTATGTGATGGATCGGCAGCTCGCGAAGGATGCGACAGCTCCCGCCAACGGGTTTTCTCGCGGAGAGATTCCCGGCAGCGAACGCGTGCTGTGTTTGAACGAAGCGGACGGGAAAATTCTATGGCAGCACGAATACGAATGTGCCTACGCCGTGAGCTACGCTGCGGGCCCGCGTGTCACACCGGCAGTTGCAGATGGAAAAGTTTATTCGCTTGGCGCCGAAGGGAACCTCGTCTGCCTCGATGCGGAAAAAGGCACGGCGATTTGGTCGAACGACTTCAAGAAGAGTTTCCAGGTCAAAACGCCGATGTGGGGCTTCGCCGGCCATCCGCTCGTCGATGGAAAGAAACTGATTTGTCTCGCGGGCGGGCAGGGGAGTGTGGCGGTGGCGTTCGACAAAGACACTGGCAAAGAACTCTGGCGTGCGCTCAGCGCGAAGGAACCGGGTTACGCGCCGCCGATGATTTACGAGTTCGCCGGAAAACGGCAACTCATCATCTGGCATCCCGAGGCGGTAAACTCGCTCGATCCCGAAACGGGCAAAGTCTTCTGGACGTATCCACTCGCACCGTCGATTCGCTCCGGCATGACCATTCCGACGCCGCTCAAAATCGGCGAGTTGCTCTTCCTCACTTCATTCTATAACGGCTCGTTGCTATTGCGCGTCGATTCCGACAAACCATCGCTCGTCTGGCAGAGCAAAAAAGTCAGCGAGATGGACACGGACGGATTGCACAGCGTCATGGCCACGCCGCTGATCGAGAACGGACACATTTACAGTCCATGCAGCTACGGCCAGTTCCGTTGCCTGAAGCTGGAGACCGGCGAACGCCTCTGGGAAACCTTCGAGCCGACCAGCGGCAAATCCGCGCGCTGGGGCCACGCCTTCATCGTGAAGCACGGCGACCGTAGTTTCATCTTCAGCGAAAAGGGTGATCTCATCATCGCGAAACTCAGCCCGGAGAAGTACGAGGAACTCAGTCGTGCGCACCTGCTCGATGCCGTCAATCGCGATCCCGGCCGTCCCGTCGTCTGGTCGCACCCCGCCTTCGCGAACAAATCCATCTACGCCCG
>JGI10216J12902_103583837_pt1 | contig 13637 bp, 7 predicted proteins | sample KanNatreferecore_FD_12902 | JGI IMG/M metagenome (IMG submission 12902)
TCCACCTTCACGTGCTTGCGCGCCATGTTGAAGCCGAGCTTCTTCGTCATCTCGATGTCGTAACGCAACGCCTCGTCCGTCGGAGCGGTGTAAAGACTATCCGGCCACCAGCCCTGATCGAGCGGGCCGAGCTGGAAATAGTTCGTGTTGTTCAACTGCATGCGCAGCCGGCCTTTGTCGTCGCGTGCCATGGAGATTTTGCGCATGCCAAAGTAAGAAATCACGGAATCACTCCTTTCGTCGGCCAAGTTGGCGTCAATTCGAACAGTGTACAGATGAGGTGACTCAGGCGACCACCACTTTGGATTTGGGATTTTTACCTCACAGCTCACTTCGGCAATTTCGAGCTGCTCCTCAGAGCGGATATCTACAGCCGATGTTACCGCGATCCTTCGCTTGCCATCAAAGATTTGAACTCGCGGATGCGGAACGCCGGTCATGCGAAACTCAAATGTAACGGTTGGAATCTTGAAGAGTTCAACGTCTGGAATGATTCGCAGGGATTTGAGGTGAGTTTGACTCACCGGCTCCAGCCACACTGTCTGCCAAATCCCGCTCACCGGCGTGTACCAGATGCCGCCGGGCTTGCGCACCTGCTTGCCGCGCGGCTGCGGCCCGGCGTCGGTCGGGTCCCAAACACTCACCACGATTTCATTCTCGTCCTTCGCATTCAGCGCGTCGGTGATGTCGAACGTGAACGTGTCGTAGCCGCCCTGGTGCTTGCCGACTTCCTTGCCGTTCACCCACACCGTCGCGTCCCAATCCACCGCGCCGAAGTTCAGCAGCACGCGCTTGCCGCGCCATTTCGACGGCACCGTAAATGGGCGCCGGTACCAAAGCCGGTTCGTCTCGAACACGTTCGTCATCACACCCGAGAGCGCGGACTGCACTGGAAACGGCACGAGAATTTTTCCACTCCATTGCGTCGGTGCAGTTGTCGCTCCCTTCTCCGTGATGGCGTAATCCCACAGCCCATTGAGGTTCTGCCAATCCTCGCGCACCATCTGCGGGCGCGGATATTCGTTGAGCGGCTTTTTTGGATTCACGTCATTGGCCCACTTAGTCATCAACGGGCCGCGCGCTGGCTTCCAATCCGGCGCGGCGAGCGACAGAGTGGTTGAAGCAAGACCGACGATGAAGACGGCAAGGAACTTTGGAAACGGTGCAAGTCGTGTGATCACGACGCGTTCGTAGAAGGTTTGTCCGAGGCTTTCAATCGCCAAGTTGCACTTGCGGAGCGCCCTTTGGTCGCAGACCAGCCGCGCTCCGCCAGGCGCTAAGGTTTGCGCAACCGGTAGAAGCGCGCCGCCTCCGAAGCTTGAATCGGCAAGGGGCTTGTTGCGCCTTGGACCGGACTCCAGATCCCATCAATGGCAGTAGCTGATTCCAAAACGTAGTTGCCGACATTCCATGAGAGTTGAACCTGTCCGCCGATGCGCGTTATCCGCAAGGCCGGCCCAATCGGCGGCAACACTGTGCTCGGACGAGCGATGCTCAACTCAGCGGCGAAAGCGACGTCTGAAGGTGTCGGAGCCGTAGCCTGGTGCGTCTCGGCAGCGAGAACAGAAGTGCCCGACGGCCCGGCGAAATCAATGACGATGGACCCGATGAGCGCGGCGTCAACCACCGTGGAGGTCGCAAGAGTTGTCGCGTCAATGCCTCCTGCTGGAACGTTCGTGCGCAAGACCGGCGCGCCGTTCAAGTAAATGACCACGCCGTCATCAACGGCATGGCGAAGCGACAGTGCGGCTCCGAGATCGAGTGATGGCAGGTTGAACGTGTGCCGGAAGTAATGCGTAACAATCGGAACGCCCAACGCATTCGTCTGGGAAAGGAGCGTTCGGAGTGGCACGGCTGGAGCAGCCGTGGCGAACGTGTCGTTGTAAAGCAGCGCTTCGCCGCGCGGCCAATCACTGTCATCGAAACCAACCGACTTCCACGCTTCGAACTGTCCGTTGCCGGATTGATCGTAGGCCCAGGTGGCCGTTAGCGGCACCAGCGTTTGTTCATAGCCGAGCATGGCGCCGCTGCCCGGTTCAATTTCATTGGGCGCTGCCGCCACGTCACGAACGCCTTCGACGCGGACTTCATAATTCCGTCCGGCGAGACGCGGCGCGGTCGTCACGACGACATTGCTTTCATTCACCACGCTCACGCCGGTTATCGCGATCCATTGACCGCTGCCATCTCGCACGGTGTATCGGGCGGGGTTTGACGCAGACGCCGCGTCAATCGGTTCGGAGAACGAGAGCACAATCTGGGTCAAGCTCTGACCTGCCGATGCCGAGAGCAGCGCGGGCGGGTTGGTGTCAGCGACGACATGCAATGTCGCGTTGCTGCTCAATACGAAGCTGAATGCGTTCGAGAGCACGACAGAAAAGCGCGCACCATTGTCGGACATCGCGGCGCGAGCAATCACAAGCGTTTCACTATTCGCACTGGGGACGGGATTTCCTTCCTTCAGCCATTGCGCATTGGCCGCGGCGATTGAATCCACCTCGAACGTGAAAGGCTGTCCTTCGCGCACGAACGCATCGACGGGCTGACGCAGGATGCGAACAGGCTCGTTCGTGAAGCTCTTCGCCAGCAGACTCACTTCAGCGCCGAACGAAACATCCACGAGAGCCAGTTGATGAACTTCGACCGCCAGAGTATTGCTTCCGGGCACAACGTTCGTGGGTGTGGCCACAAAAGGTCCTTCCAGAAGGGCCTCGGTGCTGGCGCCGCGCGATCTGGAAGCAAGGTTTGCCGCGTAAACGGGATTGTTCGTTACGCCAAGGCGGAAGAACTCGGAGCCGTTCAGATACATCACAGCGCCGTCATCGATCAGCGTTTGCAACGACAACTGCGCGCCGAGCGGACTGGCGCCGCTCACATCCACGCTTCGGCGGAAATAATGTGTGACGATCGGCACGCCCTCATTCGTGAGTTGAATGAAAGTGTTGGTGGCGAAGAACGGCGGCGGAGGAAAACCAATGTCTTGCGCGTAAGCATTGTCGTTGTAGAGGACCGCCGGACCCGAAGGCCAGAGCGAGTCGTCGTAGAATGTCTCGCGCCAGGCTGTTCCCAGATCGGCGCCGGTGTCGTTGTATTTCCAATCTCCCTCCAGCGGCACCAACAGCGCGAACTGGCGGAGCGGAACCAACAAACCGTCCAGTCGGTTCGATGCCGCGGCCCGATCGGTGATGCCGTCGAGCCACAATACGAGGTTGGTGTTCTCTGGAGGCGGCGTAGATAAGGAAAGCGAGACCTGAAGATTGCTGTAAGTCGCGGAAACAACAGACGCAGCATCGCTTCCGTCCGAGAAGAGCACGCGATAGTTGAAGCTGTTGCTGGCCGACGCAGGAACCAGGCGCTCGTCGAACTCGACGATCACATTCATTCGGTTCGTTTGCAGCACCGCGCTGAGGACGCGTGGCGGCTGCGTATCGGCGATCACTTCGACCACCGCGACGGCGCTCGTCACTGCTCCCAGGCTGTTGGTTGCGATTGCGAAGTATTGGCCGGCATCGGAAGGCGTCGCAGAGCCGACGAAGAAATTCGGGCCGTACGGCGAGTTCAGGGGAATCCCATCGCGATACCACTGAAAACGCGCCGGGGCGCTCAACAGGAAGTTGAGTTCCAGCGGCTGTCCTTCATGCACTGTTTGGCCTCGTGGCGAGGCCACGATGGAGAACGGTTCGTCCGGCAGGTTGTAACCGAACACTGCCGTGCCGAACACTATATCGGAACTCGTTGCATTGACTTGGTGCACTTCCACCGCGAGCACGTTGTCGCCTTCCACAATTATTGGCGCAGCGAGGTTCGTGAGCACGAAAGCGCCTTCAAGGCTCGCAACCGGCGCGAATGTGGACCAGGTCACCATGCCTTCCGGCATGTTCTGCCGGAACAGCGGCACGCCATTGACGTAAAAAATGGCGCCATCATCAATCAGGTTCGAAAACAGCAGCGCTGCGCCGATGGTATTCGTGGGCCACGAGAAATGTGTTCGGAAATAAGAGGTGATGATCGGTTGTCCTGAGTAGTTTGTGAGGCGCAGCACGGTATTTGTCCACGCTGTGGCCGGGCCGTTGGGTTCAATTCCCAGAACACCGCGTCCTCGCAGCCAGCTTGAATCGTCATAGTTCACTTCGCGCCACGCAGTGCCCAGTTCATTTCCACTCTGGTCGTAGGCCCAAACGTTTGTGAGTGCGAGCAGGGGAAACGAAGTAGGTGGCTGCGGCGGTGGCGCGGGAGGAACAACTGTCACGCTCGCGACGGTGCTGGTGACGGCGTTCATCGGGCCGGTTGCGACGACGAAATAGTCGCCGGCATTGTTGGTGGTTGGCGACGGAACACGATAAGCGGAACTGGTGGCGTTCGCGAGAGCCGTTCCATTCCTGAACCATTGAAAGCGCGGCGCTGACCCCGCAACCGCTGCTTGCACGCGCAGTGTCGTGCCTTGAGTAACAGTGATGCTTTGCGGTTGTTCGACAATGCGGAGCGGGGCTTGGGTGACAGTGACCAGCGCGTCAGCGCTCCAGACAAAGCTGAACAAGTTGCTCACGAGAACGGAATAAGTGCCGGCATCACTCAAGTTCACCGCGCCAATCTGAAATGTGTTCGACTGCGCGCCGGGAATCGCGACGCCACTCTTGAACCATTGGAAGAAACGTGGCGGCGTCCCGGTGACGCTCACGGAAAACGAAAGCGGATTGCCATATCGCAGATCGTGCCCTTGAAGATTGTTAAGAAGTGCGACCGGCTCATTGGCGACACTAACCGTGGCGTTGCTGGTGACGACCGTACCGTAAGGATTCGTCGCGGCGAGCCAATACGTTCCAGCGTCTTCCGGCTGCAACGCCGCGAACGTAAGGACACGGTTGGTTTGGTTGGGCAGCACTGTCGAACCTTTGTACCACTGGAATGAAAGTGGCAGGCTTCCCAGCAGAATCGGCGCGAGGCGCTGCGTGCTGTTGCGAGACGCATTCACATTCGCGGGCTGCCGGCTGACGAAGGGGGGTGTCGGCTCAACAAAATCCTCCACCAGTCGAAACCCGTTGATGGGCGAGCCGATGCCGTAATTGCCGCTCGATACAACCGTGAAGCTGCCGTTGGTCCCGACTCGAATGTCGTTCCACACGGCCATATCGCCGAAGCCAGGTTCGTGATTGCGGCCAGTGGGAACGATCACGATGTTGCTCGAATAGGTTCCGGGGTAAATGTAAGTCGACTGGGTTACACAATTGCTCGTGTGTGCGTTAACGAATGAAACCGCGCCCGTAATCGTGTAGCGAGTCGTATCATTCGTAAAAAGCTCACCCATTCCCGTTCCGATAAACTGATATTTGCGCGCAGGGTTGAGGTCTGAAAATGTATGGGTCGCTGACCGGGAACCGCCGACGCGGGCACTGTTGTCCCGGAAGTCCGCGAAGCACGGATCGTCACCAACGCAACCGAAGATAAGCGCCGCGGGCGTTCCAGGAGCGAAGGTGTTGCCGTTGGTGGAGGGGAAAGAGGAATATCCAAAGTATTCGATGCGCACTTGCGCATCCACAAACTCGCCGTCGATGATGTTCCGCAACCGGCCCTGCACGACGTTGGAGAACGAAGAACCGTAATCGCTGAAAGAATAGGTCGTCGTGAACGGATGAATGGCCGCCGTCCATCCGTCGTGGTCGTTGAACGCCACGAACTGAGCCTGAAGGAGACAAGCGGTCGAACCGATCAGGGCCGCGAGAAATAGACGCGCACTCATGCTGATGGCGCGGGAGCTTGAATGGTTTCCGGCAGAAAAACAAGTTTGACTGCTGCGAATACGCCTCGCTCGGGCTCCGATCAATATTTCCGGCTGCCAATCACGTCCTTCGCGACGGATTGATCGAACACTTCGTCCTTCACAATCGTTTTCTTCGGAACGGGCTTGCCAGCTTTCACCGCTTCAATCGCATCGAAGGCGGCCGGGCCGAGCAGTGGATTACACTCCACGGTGCAATTCAGTTTGCCCGCGACCATCGCTTCGAATGCACCTTTCACGCCGTCGATGGAGACAATGACGATGTCCGTGCCGGGCTTGAGACCCGCTTCTTCGATGGCCTGAATGGCGCCGATCGCCATGTCATCGTTGTGCGCATAGACCGCGTTGATACTTTTGCCTTCGGCCTTGAGAAACGCTTCCATCGTTTCCTTTCCTTTCGCGCGTTCGAAGTTCCCGCTCTGGGACTTGATGATCTTGAGGCCCGGATTCTTTGCGATCACTTCCGCAAATCCTTTCTTGCGATCGATGGCTGGCGCGGCGCCGGGCGTGCCCTGAAGCTCCACAATGTTGCCTTTGCCACTCAGTTTTTTCGCGAGCCACTCGCCGGCCAGGCGTCCCTCCTGCACAAAATCGGAAGCGATGAGCGTAGTGTAGAGAGATTCGTCTGAAACTTTAATGCCCCGGTCCACGAGAATGACGGGAATCTTCGCGCGTTTCACTTCTCGCAGCACCGGCTCCCAACCGGTTTCGATTTTCGGCGCGAGAATGATCGCATCGACACGTTGAGCGATGAAATTGCGAAGGGCTTTGATCTGGTTTTCCTCTTTGCCCTGCGCGTCAGAGAAACGCAGGTTCACACCGCGTTTCGTTGCTTCGCTACGAATCGATTCCGTTTCCGCAGTGCGCCACGCACTCTCCGCGCCGATTTGAGAGAAACCGACAGTGAGCTTTTTATCGGCAGCGGGAAGCGGAAAGACAAAGAAAGCCGTGAGTGCAGCGACCGAAAGCAAACGAAGGAATTTCATGGCAAGAGCATCCGCAAAACCGCGCAGCAGTCAAGGAGGCCAAGGCGCCTGCAATACTGGAACTCTCATTGACAGTTGGCGTTTTCCCGAATGGCCTTACCTTGTCTCATGCTCAGGCGAGCCAGCGAACCAAAGGACGCGGCGAGAAACAGGCAGCGCGCGCCAACATCACGCTTACGCACCGCGCTCGTCGCGCGCAAAGGACTGGGCTGGATTCCGTGGCAGGCCATCGCCAGCCGTGTCGCGCGCAGTCATGGGTTCATCGATCCCGGTTCCGTTCTGAAACGTCTGCGCGCGTTCGCCAAGCCGTCCGAAGTCGGCGAACCGATAGAGTTGCTGCGCGCCGGCGTCGTGTTTCACGCGCGCGGTTTAATCAACACGCGTGCGATTCAATTCAACCTCGACTGGGTCTGGCCCTACTGGGTTGAGCAACAGTTCAATCCCAACAGCGACTCGTTCATCCCGCGCGCGTTCTCGTTCAGCCATATCAATCTCACGCACCGCAATTGGACTGCGGTTGGACTGCCCGACGTGCCGCATTATCCGATCGTCGATCCGCGCGGACTCGTCACACCGCTGTTCGATGGCTGGTCGCTGGACTTCTGGTTGCTCGACGATGGAAAACCATTGCTGCCGTCGAAGAGCGCCGAGGCTGAGCAATCACTTGAAATCGCTGAGAACATTTCGGTGCGAACGCGCGTAGCAGATCGAACTGGTTCCATTGAATCAACTGTGTGGATGGAACGCAGCGAACGTGGCGCGTCGTGCGTGGTGCGTGTGAGAGGGCAGGGGAGCGCAAACGCAAAACTGATTATTGCGGCGCGGCCTTACAATCCGGAGGGCGTCAGCTTCATCGATTCCGTGGGTCTTTCGAATGACCGCCGCTCCTGGACGATCAACGGCATCGATGCCGTCGAGTTCAGTCGTGAGCCGGTGCGAACGGCGATGGCGTGCTACGAGACCGGCGATGTCTTTTACACGCTCGAATCCAGTACCGAGCAGAACCAGATCGAGTGCGATGTGGGGATGGCAACAGTCGCCGCGGTCTTCACGACGGAAGCGCCGATCGAAATTCGGATTCCAATTGAAGAGTCAGTCAGCGTCTCATCTGTCGAATCACCGTCATGGCGCGATGAACTGACCAAGTGCGCGCGGCTGCGCGTTCCTGATGAACGGCTCCAACGTTTGTTCGACCTCGCAGTGAGCACCGTCGTTCTCCATTCACCGGGCGAAGTGTATCCCGGCCCGTACACTTACAAACGTTTTTGGTATCGCGATGCGGCGCTGATTCTGAATGCGCTCATCACCATCGGCGCGCGCGAACGATCTCGTCGCGCGCTGGAATTGTTCCCGCGCGGCCAATTGCGCGACGGATATTTTCGTTCGCAGGAAGGCGAGTGGGATTCCAACGGGCAAGTGCTTTGGATTCTCGACCGTTACTTCGCACTCACGGGCGAACCAGTGCCGGCGGAATGGCTCGATAGAATTGAGCGCGGCGCGCAATGGATTCTCGACAAACGCATGGGTGAAAACGCGCCGCATCCTGGCTTGTTGCCCGCGGGATTCAGCGCGGAGCATCTGGGGCCAAACGATTATTATTTCTGGGATGATTTTTGGGGCGTGGCAGGGCTGCGCGCCGCGGCGCGAATGCTCCAAGAACGTGATGTGGAGCGCGCAGGCCGGTTCACGAAGAGCGCGGATGAATTTCTGAACCGCATCAACGCCGCCATCGAACGCGCATTACCCCGCACCGCCGGCGCCATTCCCGCCGCGCCCGACCGCCGCATGGACTCTGGGGCAGTTGGTTCATTGGTTGCAGACTTTCCGCTCCAACTTTTCGCGCCCGGCGATGCGCGAATGATCAGCACTGTCGATTGGCTGCTGGCCAATAGCTTTGTTCGCGGCGGATTTTTTCAGAACATGATTCACAGCGGCATCAATGCCTATCTCACGCTGCACGCCGCGCAGGTGTTGTTGCGCGCCGGCGATCAGCGGGCGCATCGACTCATCGACGCCGTTGCCGATCTCGCAAGTCCCACGGGCCAGTGGCCGGAAGCCATCCATCCGCGCACGTTGGGCGGTTGCATGGGCGACGGCCAGCACGTCTGGGCGGCAGCAGAGTGGATCATGATGATGCGGAACTGCTTCGTTCGCGAAGAAGGCAACACGCTCGTCATAGGTTCCGGTGTGCGCAACGAATGGATCGAGCGCGGGGAGATTTTCGGGACCGAACGCACGCTCACACCCTTTGGCGAAGTGTCCGTTGAATTCACTCCACGCAGCGCGAATGAATTGGAATTGAGTATCCACGCACGCTGGCGTGCCGCCGCGCCAGCAATCGAAGCGCGAGTGCCCGGCTATCGCGTCGTTCAAAATCGCGGGCCGACCACGTTGTTACGCCGTCAGTAATCTGACTTGCCAAGGCCGCCTGGCCCACTGCGCGATGGAATCTGCCGATCCGTGCCGTTGAGTCCTGGCCCGGCGCGATATGGCAATTCAGAGTCAAAATGCGTGCCGCTTTCGAAGCCACTCTGCCGCGGCGCCATGCCGCGCGAGTCATAGTCATTATGCGCGCACCCGGTGAGAAAGGCCGCGGCGCAAAAAAGAATCATGGCTTTCATAACTGCCTCCTTCCGATTCAATCTCGTCCGGGCTGGTGCGAACTCAACTGCGCCCTTCGCCTGAACTTTGTTTCAGGGAAATTCCCGGTGAGGACGCTATTGCGCTCGGATGCTGTTTGCTCCATAACGTCCGCGCAAAACAACAAAGGAGAATTTATGAAGATGGGCATCAAGGGAACATTGAGCACGGCGGTCATTACGGCGGCGCTTGTCGGTGCGGGCTGCAAGTCGGGCGAGCACTCACACGGACGGCATGCGGTGGCGGAACTGAATCCTGCCTCCGGGAGCAATGTGCGCGGGACGGTGCAATTCCACGAAACACCGAGAGGCGTGCATGTCGTCGCGACCGTGACCGGGCTGACGCCGGGCAAGCACGGCTTTCACATTCACGAAAGCGGCGATTGTTCCGCGCCGGACGCCAGCTCGGCCAAAGGGCATTTCAATCCGACGATGATGAAACACGGTGGGCCGCGGGATACCGAGCGTCACGCCGGTGATTTTGGCAACCTCGTGGCAGACGCTTCCGGCAAGGCGACCTTCGACTGGATTGACAACCGAATCAGCTTTGATGGGCCGACTTCCATCATCGGCAAAGGCGTGATCGTTCACGAGAAGGAAGACGATTTGAAAACACAACAGTCGCCAACGACAACGCCCGGCAACGCCGGCAAGCGCATCGCGTGCGGCAACATTCAGATCAAGTAGCCGAACAACCTGTTCGTTCGCGTTCAAGCGCCGGTGCGTTGCGTTTCGTGCCGGCGCTTTTTGATCGTGAAACGTAAAACGTGAATTAGGGATGGGACGGCTTCATATTTCACGCTCTTGCATTTCACCATTGTCCAACCCGGACTTTGCACGACCTGCGGGCCTGGCGTTGCACTTCTCCCCGAACTTACTGAATGAACTCACACGCCACACGTGCTGGCACACGGCGCGCTTTTGCCAAGCCATGAAACGGAAACTCATTTTGTTTTCTCTGGTAGCGGTGACAGCGGCGGGATTCGTCGGCTGCGCAACTGATAACGCGGATCGCGACTCCCACAAGCGCACGGCGGGGCGTTACCTCGACGACAAAGTCCTGGTGCAGAAGGTGAAGTCCGCGCTGGACGACAGCGAAGTTTACAAGTTCCCGGATGTGAAGGTGAACACTTACGAGGGCACGGTGCAACTTACCGGCTTTGTGGACACGATGGAGCAGAAGCGCAAGGCAGAGGAAATCGCGCGCAACGTCCGCGGCGTTTACAACGTGCAGAACCAAATCGCTCTGAAGGGCGACGCGGAACGCGTGCGTGAAACGACGGATCGCGATGCGACTCGCGACACGACGCCGCCGAAACAATAGTCAGGCAGATTGACTCGTCAGTTTTGCAGCCGTCTTTGCCTCAACGGGAGGTGAGGGCGGCTGCTCTATTTATGATTTAAGATTCAGGATTTATGATTTGAGGCGAGCGACTGCACGGGCGTCATAAATCGTAATCATAAATCTTAAGTCCCTCCTGCCTCTGTGCTACGCTGCGCTCCTCATGAGTTCAGCAACGGTTCCGGTTGAGTTCACAGATTCAATCAACGCGCAGATTCTCGCCGTGAGCGAGGACCGCGTGCAGGGATTTCAGCGCGATCCATTCGGAGAAATCGCGCGGCTGTCGAACGTGCCGGCCGAGACGGTCATCGAACGCATTCGCGCGATGGTGGAAGCGGGAACGATTCGGCGCGTGCGCCAGACATTGCTGGCCACGAACCTGGCGCAAGGTGCGCTCGTGGCGTGGCAGGTGCCGCAGGACAAACTCGATGCGGCGTTCGATTACATGTTCCAGCGCGACCCGTTCAGCGGGCATGTCGTCACGCGCAGCACGGACGTCGCGACGCCCGGCTCCACCTACAAGCTTTGGACCACGCTCAAAGTCCCGCAGGGTTATTCGATGCGAAAGCACTGTGAGTTTCTCGCGAAGGAAACGGGTGCTGAGAAATTCATTCTGCTGCCAGCGAAAAAACTTTTTGCGCTCGGTGTGGGTCACACGCGCCGTCGCGGCATGGAACCGGGCAGCAAGGCCGATGTTCCCGCTGACGTGCAGGACGTTTCCATCGTCACGCTGAACGATTTGGAGTGGCGCATTCTCACGGCGCTCAAGCGCGAATTTCGTCCCGGTGAAATCGTGCGCGATCTTTGGCGCGCGCGTGCGAATGAAGCCGGTGTGCCACTGGAAACTTTTTTCGAAGTGGCCGAGGACATGAATCGCCGCAAAATCATCGGCCGCTTCTCCACGTTTCTCGAACACGTGAAACCGCTGAAGGATGGCGAGCGCGTCACGCGTTTCAACGCGCTCTTCCACTGGGCCGTTCCCACTGGACGCGAGATCGACGCTGGCCGCGAAGTGGGCCGCCATCACATCATGACGCACGCCTACTGGCGCGAAGGCGGGCCTGAGTTTCGCAACGTAAACGTCATGGGCGTGGCGCACGGCACGGACAAACAACTCGTTCTCGCGCACAAAGCAGCCATCGACGCGCACCTGAAGAGTTGCGGCATCGACGTGAGCTACACGAACGTGTTCTGGGGCGGGCGCAGCGAAATCAAGCCGAGCGAAATCGCGCCACAGGCCTACCGCGATTGGTGCGTGAGCATGGGAATCGATGCCGAGGCGATGCGTGGCTGACGTGCCCCTGGCATTCTGGCGGGCCGGGACCAAAATGGTGACGCACCAACGGGCGAAGTTAAAAAACCAGCGAGATGAAGGCACGTTTTGCGGTTGCCCCGTGGTTCCCCGCGGCCTTATAGAAGATGGCAGACACCGGAAAAGCCGTGCGCAAACTGCTACATCGCGTCACTGACCGGCTGAAAAAAGCCGCTCCCGTTTCCATTATCCCTTCGAACGAGACGGTTCGGCTCGCGGCGCTCCGCCGTTATGACGTGCTCGACACATTGCCTGAGCCGGTGTTCGACGATCTCACGAGAATGGCCGCGCACATTTGCGGAACGCCGGTGGCGTTGATTTCCCTCGTGGATGAGAACCGGCTTTGGTTCAAGAGCAAAGCGGGCATTTCACTCCCGGAAGTCCAGCGCGACGCGATCCCGTGCTGTTACACTATCCTCGGCGACGAATTGCTGGTGGTGGATGACGTGTCGCGCGACCCGCGCTTCTCCAAATCGCCACTGGCGGTCCGCGAGCCCCGCATCCGTTTTTACGCCGGAATGCCTTTGCGCACTTCGGACGGCTTCAATGTCGGCACGCTCTGCGTCGCGGATTCGCGCAAGCGCCGGTTGTCTGAACAGCATCGCGAAGCGCTGCGCATCCTCGCGCACCAGGTCATGGCGCAACTCGAACTGCGCCGGCATCTCGTCGAGCTGGAACGCAGTTTGTTCGAGCACCAGCGCACGCAGGACGCGCTCAAGAACTCGGAGATGTTCTACCAGGCGCTGGTCGAATCGCTGCCGCAAAACATTTTGCGCAAGGACACACAGGGCCGTTTCGTTTTCGCCAACCAGAAATTCTGCGCCTCACTGGGCAAGCCGTTGCACGAAGTGCTCGGCAAGAATGACTGGGACTTTTTCCCGCCGCACCTGGCGGAGAAATATCATCGGGACGATCTCCGCGTGATGAACACGCGTGAAGCAGTCGATACCATCGAGGCGAACCAAACCCCGCAGGGCGAGCGCATCTTCGTCCACGTCATCAAGACGCCGCTTTATGACGCAGGGGGCAACGTGGTCGGCATCCAGGGAATTTTCTGGGACGTGACGGAGCGCAAGAAAACGGAGGAGGCGCTGGCCTACGAACGCGACTTGCTGCGCGCGCTGCTCGAAAACATTCCCGATCGGATTTATTTCAAAGATGTGAAATCGCGTTTCCTGCGTGTGAGCACTTCGATGGCGAAACGGCTGGGTGTCAAAGACGCGATGGAAGTCCTGGGCAAGACGGACTTCGATTTTTATCCCAAGGAACGCGCGCAGGAATTCTACAATGACGAGCAGCGTATCATTCTCACCGGCCAGCCGCTCATCAACAAGCTCGAGCGCATCGTGGACCACGACGGAAAGGAAACCTGGGCCTCAGTGACCAAAGTGCCGCTCTACAACAGGTCTGGCTCCGTCACGGGCATCATTGGCATTTCGCGCGACGTTTCGAAGTTGAAGGAGGCCGAGGTCGCGCTGGAACACGCGCGCGACGCGGCGCTGGAGACGGCACGCATCAAGTCCGAGTTCCTTGCCAACATGAGCCATGAAATCCGCACGCCGATGAACGCCATCACCGGCAT
>JGI10216J12902_103487678_pt1 | contig 13619 bp, 8 predicted proteins | sample KanNatreferecore_FD_12902 | JGI IMG/M metagenome (IMG submission 12902)
ATCTGCGAGGCCTACAACATCATGAAGAACGGCCTCGGCATGAGCGCCGACGAGATGCACAACGTCTTCGCCGAGTGGAACAAGGGCGACCTTGATTCGTATCTCGTCGAAATCTCCCGCGATATTCTTGCCAAGAAAGACGACGACGGCGCGCCGCTCGTGGACAAGATCCTCGACACCGCCGGCCAGAAAGGCACGGGCAAGTGGACGGTGATCAATTCGCAAGACCTCGGCATCCCGATCACGCTCATGGCCGAAGCCGTTTACTCTCGCTGCGTCTCTGCGTTAAAGGACGAACGCGTGAAAGCCGCGCGCAAGTTGAAAGGCCCGAACCCCGCGCTCAGCGTGCGAAAGAACGAGGCGAAGAAGAAAGCATTCATCGAAGACATTCGCAGTGCGCTCTACGCTTCGAAGATTGTCAGCTACGCGCAGGGTTACATGCTCATGCGCGCCGCGGCGGCCGAGTACACGTGGAACCTGAACTACGGCGGCATCGCGCTCATGTGGCGCGGCGGTTGCATTATCCGCTCCCGTTTCCTGGGCAAGATCAAGGAAGCCTTCGACAACAATTCGAAGCTCACGAACCTGATGCTCGACGATTATTTTCGCGGCGAGATCAAGAAGTCGCAGAAAGGCTGGCGCAATGTCGTAGCGACCGCGGCGAAGAAAGGCATTCCCGTTCCCGCGTTCAGTACCGCGCTCGCGTTCTACGATCAGTATCGCTCAGCCGTCTTGCCGGCGAACCTGCTTCAGGCGCAGCGCGACTACTTCGGTGCGCACACTTACGAACGCGTGGACAAACCGCGCGGTGAATTCTTCCACACGAACTGGACTGGCCGTGGCGGCACGACGGCGAGCGGCACATACACCGTGTAGCCGTCCCGCGCAGCGGCATCTCGTAAAGACGCCACCGTTCTCAGGTAAAGAGAATCAAAGGGCGGCGAATTCTTCCACGCGAATTGGACCGACCGAGGCGGGAACGTGAACTGGAGCACTATGAGCGTGCGGTTCGTGCGGATACTTTGTTCTGTTCTTCGCGAGCAGTGTGTTCAAATTGGTTGTATGAACGCCAGAGCTTTATATTTGACCGCATTTCTATGCCTCATTACCGCAACCTTTGCCGCGCCGCCCACGGCGGAGGAATTGCTCGCCCAGGCGAAAACAAAGGCCGCCGCCGGAAACAAAACCATTTATGTTCATTTCGGCGCGTCGTGGTGCGGATGGTGTAAACGTCTCGACGCTTTTTTGGAACAGCCGGACATCAAGCCCGTTTTCGAAAAGTACTTTGTGCCGCTCAAACTTGTGGCGCAGGAGAATGAAAAGAACAAGGCGCTCGAAAATACCGGCTCGGATGTGTTGCTTCAAAAGCTCGGTGGCCCGGATGGCTTGCCCTATTCCGCGTTTCTCGATTCCAAAGGTGCGCTCATCGTGAACTCGAAACGCCCGTCCGCAACGGAGGGAGGCAACAACATCGGTTACCCGTACGAAGCGCAGGAAATCGATTGGTTCATCACCATGATGAAAAAAGCCGCGCCGAAAATGGCTGACAGCGATCTGAAAGTCATCGAGATCGCCCTGCGCGCGCAGAAGAAGTGAACTGGCGGGAGCGATTTACTCCACTTCTTCTGCCTCGGAACTTTTCTTTCGCGTGGCCAGCGCGTCCTTCGAGATGCGTTTCACCCATTCGACCTCAGCGGCGTGCGAGCGCGCGTAGATTTCGCGCTGATTGCGGATGACCTGAAGATGTTCTTCGATGTTCGCCGTGGAAATTTTTGCGCCAAAGTTGTTGGTCGCTGCCCCAAACATCCGGTCGAGCATCAGTGCGCCGAGCGCCGGTGTGTAATGGCTGTTCTCGAAATAGAATTTCATTCGCGCAGCGGTGTCGCCTGCCGGCGGCACTTCTTCCGTTGCGAATTCTGAATAGCCACTGAAGTCCCAAACGGCAAAACGTTGCGCCACGTTTTCATCGGCCAGAATCGCCACCACATCGCGCTTCCATTGCTCGAAACGCTCCCAGTTGTCGCCCGCGCGCCAGAGTTCGAGGTCGAGCGCATGAACTGGATTCAGGGCGATCGTGAGTTCGATGCCGCTCTCGCGGCAGGACCGGACGAGGCGGCGCAACTCTTCCATCTGGTCCTGTGCTGGACGGAGCGCGGCATAGCCCCAGGCGTGCGTGCGCAGCACTCGTTCGAACAATTCGCGCTGCGAAGTTCGGGCGCGCAGGGAATGAACGTAGAAGCCGTTGGTCTCTCCCTCAGGCGGCGTAAAGCCGCGCATCCGTCTCGAAGTGAACTTCCTCGATCGTTCCGTGATGTCCGCCCCAATGAGGTTTTTGCAGTGGTACTCAAAGAGCGACAGCTTCGGATTGAACCGCGACTCGGCGAAGTCGTACTTATAGAACGTGCTCGTGCGGAACATCGCGAAGTCGAGAAAGAGCACCACGCGCCGCAAAGGCTGGCGTACGCCGACGTAATCAAGAATGGCCGCCGCTTCCGACATGCGCGCGGCATCGACGGCGAGATTGCAAACGCGGTTCGTTGCGAACACCGGATGATGCGCCGGCAGGCCGGCCTTGGGCCGTGACGTGCCGAGCACGATAGTGTCCCACGGACCGCGCCGGGCGAGTTCACCACGCGCCGTGCGCGTCAAGAGCGTGCCGCGCAATGGTTCGAACGACTGCAGGCTCACCGGGCGGTACGCGCCGAGCGGGTCAACCATCAAATTGAAAATGGCCACGAGCACCAGCGCCACGGCCGTGACGACAAAAATAAGCCCGCAATATCGCTTCGGTTCCATGCGCTAGAATTGCCAATAGATGAACTCGCTCACGCGCGAGAGGCCAAGAATGGACCAGACTGTGAGCACGGCGAGGCAGAGCACCCAGGCGAGCCGCGGTTTCCAAACCAATCGCCGCGCCCACTTTGGAACGGCGTCGAATTGCGCTTCGGCATTCTCGTGACGCGCGTATTCAAGAGTCGGCTCGAAGCGCGCCAGCAATTGATGGCTGTTGGGCAACACCCAGACCGCGAGCAGCAACAAACTCACGATAATCCACGCCGAAGTCATATCGAGGCGCGAGAAATTCGATGTGAAGCCGTTCGCCCCCGTCATCGAAACGAGCAGACTGGCTGCGGCTTCGAAATTTTCCGCACGAAAGAAAACCCATGCGACGACGACGGCGAGGAACGTAACGGCGCGCGCAACGATTGTTCTGAACAGCGGGCGGGGCGCGCCGCCGTTTGGAGTTTGGAGTTTGGAAGTTATCTGGTGTTTGGTGTTTGGTGTTTGGTGTTTCTCTCTCCAATCCCGCCACGCGTGATAGACCAGCAAGTAAGCTCCGTGCAACGCTCCCCAAATCACAAACGTCCATCCTGCCCCGTGCCAGATGCCGCCGATGAGCATCGTGAGGAACAGGTTCAAATACTTCCGCACCGGCCCACGGCGATTTCCGCCCAGCGGAATGTAAAGGTAGTCGCGCAGGAACCGCGAAAGCGTCACGTGCCAGCGCCGCCAGAAGTCCGCGATGTTCGTGGCCTGATAAGGTGAATTGAAATTCATCGGCAGTCGAATGCCGAAGAGCCGCGCGAGGCCGATGGCCATGTCCGAGTAGCCGGAGAAATCGAAATAGAGTTGCAGTGTGTAAGCGAGCACACCGACCCAGGCTTCCGTCAAACCAAAGTCCGCACCGCCTTTCGCAACCTGAAAAACCGGTGACGCAAACGCGGCGAGGCGGTCCGCGAGCAAAACTTTTTTCGCGAGACCGAAGACAAACAAAGTGAGGCCGACGCTCCAATCGCCCCAGTGCGCGCGCGCCGTGTCCTGCTTGCGGAACTGCGGCATGATTTCGCCGTGGTGCGTGATGGGGCCGGCGATAAGTTGCGGGAAGAACGAAACGAACAGACAGAAATCGCGAAAGCCATAGCCGCGTGTCTTGCCCTGATACGAGTCCACGAGGTAGGCGATTTTCTGGAATGTGTAGAACGAGATGCCGAGCGGGAGCACGACAGGCAGGAAGGTCCAGTTCGCGCCCAGGAGCGCGCTGACATTTTCGAGGAAAAAGTTTTTGTATTTGAAGTAGCCGAGAAAGCCGACATTGAACGCGAGCGCGACACCGAGGACGAATTTGCCCGGCGGACGCTTGTCCAGTTTGCTCAGCCACGTGCCGGCGGCGTAATTGAACAGCAGCGACGCCAGCAACAGCGCCAGGAAATACCAGTTCCACCAGCCATAAAAAAACAGCGACGCCGCCACCAGCCAGCCGAACACCGCGTTGCGTCCCAGCGTGCGCCCGATGATGACGTAGCCGATCAGCGTGATCGGCAGAAAGAGCAGCAGAAACGGATAGGAATTAAACAGCATCGCGCGTCAAGGCGCGGACTGTACGAGCGCACGTGAAAGAGTGTCAATGCGAGCAGCGCGCCGATTTGGGTTTTGGCGAAATGACGATGAGTGTCGGGCCATCAACTCCGCGCAATGATCGTGGCGCGTCCGACGGCCCCGTTCGCTGTCGTTATGATCAGCGTTGTTGTGTAGTGATAGGCGCCGGTGGTGGGGCCGGTGTAAGTGACGTTCACGATGAACTGTATCGTCTTATCGAGCGGCGGACGAGGACCCACGGCGACGGTGAATTTATCCGCGTCGCCCCCGCTGACGACCGCGGCCGAAAGGTCCGTGGGCGCGCCTTTGTAAATGACTCGGACCGAGCCTGCCGTGGCGGGCGATGTGATGGTGATGCCGGGAGGCGAAACAGTGAGACTCGGAGTGATCGGCGTTTCGGGTGGATTGCGAATGCGCTCTTCGGTTTCGTCCACGGCCAGAATCCTCCGCTTGACAGTCACATAAAGCGTCTGCTTGCCGGTCAACTTCATTTTGTCCGGCACGCGGGTGGGACTGATGTAAAGGACGTGGCCGCCAGTTTCACCGAGTGACTCCGGCTCCGGTTCTGGAAGGCTGGCAAAGTCATTGAAGGAAATCGTCGCCATCGTGTCGGCCGCGCTCCGGTCAGCGATGCCCACGTCAATCCGGTGCAGCCCGGCAAAAGCGGACGCCGTCCAATTCGGGTTATGCGTGCTGCAGCCGGGAGGAATATCCTCTCCCATGCAGGCCACTCTCAACCTGATCTGCGCCGACGGTCTTTGCGGGAGCAGTGTAATAGAGTCCGGCAGCGCGCCGTCCTCGTTCGCTTCGCCCAGAGTGACTTTATACTCGCCTAGCTTGGGCTCCGGATCTCCCTTGTCGTCCACCTCGTCGTCCTCGCAGCCGCCCGCGATGAGGAGGAGTGAGATGAACGCCAGCCGCGAGATTCGGCGCCGCCATTGGTCCCACGTTTTTGGCAAGACATTCATAGCTTCAACTTTCATTGCACCGAGTGAGCTGAATCGACGAAGCGATGCATTTCGTTTCCGCCAACGGACGTCCATTGCCGCGAGATTGTTTCCGCTCGGACGGTCACCTCACCGCCCGAGCCAGCGGTCGGACGGTAAATCGGCGCGGTGAACTGGTAGTCCCACACGATCCCGGGATTGAACTGGAAAATCCCGTCGGGGCTTTCGACGCGGAACGTCACCCCATTGGTCGGATTGTCCTGCGCATAAATTCGCGAAAGCAAATAGCTGCTGACGCGAGATTCGAAAATGTGGCGGTGCGGCGGCTGCGGCTCCTGTCCGTAATAGACAATGGTGTTCGTGCCCAACCGGCCTGTGTAGGTATTGATCGTGTAGGCCAGACCGACCTGCTGATTCGTGGTGAGACCGTTCGTGGACAACCGGCCGCTATCGAGCGTGCAGGTAACAAACTGGATCGGCACCTCGCCCGTCGTTTCGTCTTCGTCTTGCGCCTGTTGATGAATCAGGTTCGGCGCCGCGGGAACATTGTTCGTAAGGCCGCTGTTGAAAAGCAGCATGGCGTCGGGGTGAAAACGCACGAAGAACGAAAAGTCGTTCCCTGTGTTGCCCGCGACGGTGAGCCGGACCGGGCCACTCACCGCGTAACGCGGAACGCGCAGCGTGAGTTCGTTGTTCGTGACTGATGTGACTTGCGCCGGAACGCGCGAGCCGCCGGGTCCAGCAAACGTCACCGAGTTGTCGGCGGCATTCGCCGCGAAGCCGGCGCCCCGCATCCGCACGACCCGGCCCTCTTCGCCCTGCACGGGCAACAGACGATCGATGCGCGGCGCACCCACCGCCAACGCCGGAGCGTTCGTGAAGAAATTCGTCGCGGTGTGCTGCTGAGGCAGATACGTATCTTCAAGTATTGAGACGGACGTGAACTTCCCCGTCATGGAGAATCTTTCTCCCGCGCCAGGCGGCAGCCGGAAAATGTCGTCCGCGAAAACCAGTTCTTCATCCACGGGCTGGGCGAAGTGCGAGGCCGGTTTGAGATTGGCCACGTTGATCACGATGGTTGGCGGGTTCTCAATCAATTCGCCTTGCGCCATCACGCGGGGCGCGCCACTGGAAAGCGAGATCACGTCGAACTTCGCGCGGCCCGGCAGGACTTCAGTGACGGCAAGATGTTGAAAGCCGTAGGTCGTGCTGGAGTAATAAAGTTTGATCAAACCGACCAGCTTGCCCGGATACAGGCCGCTCACTTCGATGCCGGCATTTTGTAACAACAATTGGACCGCCTCGATCCGCAAGCATTGGGCAGAGGGCGCGACGCGAATGGTCATCGTGAGGCCGGGCGCGCTTCCGCCCAGGAGACTGTGGAACGCGCTCGTGAACGTCGGCGCGAACGCGAGGCTCAGCACGCCGACGTTCGCGTAAGCCTGTTGTGGCGGCACACTGCTGTCTTCGACCTTCACAGTGATCGAGCCAAACTGCCTGTTCGTTCTGGCGACAACGTCGAGAGTCAGTCCGTTGAGAGTCGCGACGGCAACAGCGAGTTCCCCGGTCGTCTGCGGCACGAGGCGATACGGCGGCACGCCGCCCCCGAGCACCAGCGTGGTCCGTCCCGGTCCCGGCGGTTGATCGATGTAAGCTTCCTGCGGCCGCAGCATGAACGTATTCGCCGTTGTCTGATAAACGGTGCATCCTACTCCGTTGCCGGTGCCCTGGCTCGTCGTCACTCTCACCTGGTAAAGCACTCCGGTGCTGAACCCGCGTGTGATCAGGTTCGGCGGCACGGTGATGACGAGCAGGTTCGTCGCGGCCTGAGTGACATTGGCCGTCCAGGATTGGCCCGGCAGTTCGAACAGAACAAGATTGCCGGCGGGAGTCGGATCAAAATTCGCGCCCCACAATGTCACCGAAAGACCGGGACGCACATTGTCGTTCGGTGAAATGTAACGAATGAACGGAAAGGTCTGGCTGGCGAACGCGCCGACGCGGAAAAAGCGTTGCGCGTAATGCGCCCGGCGCGGCGTCAGAAACTCGTAGCCGCCGAGCGCGCTGTTTCGTTGCGCGCCGACTTCCTTCCACCACGGGCCGGCGAGCGAATCGGCAGATTCCAAAAGCAGTTCCGCCGGATTCGGCCAGATGGGTTGCGTGAGCAGGCGCAGAAAATCCGTGGGCGTGAGCGAACTCTCCGTGATGCGCAGCGACGAAGGCGGACTTTGGACCTGGAAGTCGAACGCCTCGCTCATCTGGCCGCCGACGAATACCGTGACGGGCACCGAACCGCTGACGGCCAAAGGCAAGCGCACAACGATTTGCGTGGAGGTGATGCCGTGAATCACTGCAACCTGACTTCCGAAATAAACGGTTGCGCTGTTGATGCTCTCGCCAAAATTCGCGCCGGCGATGGTCACAAGCGAACCGGGTGCCGCGTTCGTTGGCGTGATGGAAGTGATGAGCGGCGGACTGGATGGCGCAAGGGAGCCTGAACCGCTGAGGCCAACGTTCACGGTTGCTTCATCAGGATCGTTGCTGGCGACGGCCACGAGACCCGTATAGGAGCCGGCGTTAGTCGGAATGAAGCGGAGCGTGATGATCGCCTGGGCTCCCGTGACGACATTGAACGGCGTGGACGGCGATACGACACGGAATACGGAATGGTTTGTCGTGAGCGAATTGATCGTGAGCGTGCCCGTGCCCACGTTGCTCACCGTCAGCGTCAGGTCACTGCTGTTGTTGACCGCGACGTTGCCGAAATTCAAGTTCGTCGCGCTCAGGGCAATGTCCGGTGTGCCGCCACCAGGTCCCGAACCTGCGCACTTGCCGAGACTGCCGAGCGCGAAGATGGCCTGCACTTCATTCGACGCGAGCGCGCGGTTGTAGAAGCTCAGTTCGTCGATGTTGCCGACGAAAGGTTCAGGATACGGGTCCCACCCGATGTAGATGTTCTGCTCGTTCAGCACCATCGGCGGCGAGTAACTGACCGCGCCCGCACTCGTACCGTCTTTGAAGTAAGTGATGTTCGGTCCCTGGCGCACGACGGCGAAATGATGGAACTGGCCGTCGTTGAATCCGCTGCTGCTCGAAACGCCCGCTGGATAAAGCTGCAACTGTCCGCCGCCGCGAACGTAGATGCCCGGGTTGTAATAATTGTAAACGAGAAGGGCGCTGTACTCCGCGACCGAAGTGGTCTTGATCCAGCCTTCGACCGAGAAATCATTCGTGCCCACGTTGAGTCCGTTCGTCGCGACTGTAATCGCGTTGGTGCCAAAGAATTGAAACGCCTGGCCCACCTTGCCGGTGGCGTAACCCGTGCCGGGACTCGGCACGCCCACACTCAATCCCACGCTGTCATTCGCGTTGCTCTCCGCACGCCACCAACTGACCAGTCCCGGCGGCAGGTTCGTGCAGGGCGGCGTGCGTGCCGGAACGTTGAAGACGTATGACTGCGCTCGGCTGCAACCATTCGTGTCCGTCGCGCGAATGCTGAAGGAAAAACTCCCGGTGCTCACGAGCGAGCCAGACAGCAGGCCGTTGGTCGTCAGCGTTAACATGGGCGGCAGCACGCCGCTCGCGAGAGCAAAAACGTACGGGCCCGCGCCACCGCTCGCCGTCAGCGCCTGGCTGAAGGTCGCGCCCCCCTCGGCACTCGGCAATGACGACGGCGAGATCGTGATGTTCGGGCACGGCATGGAGCTTTTGCAACGGCCACCGCTGCCCGCGTTGTAGATGGATTGAATTTCCGCCGTAGAAAGCGCGCGGTTCCAAATGCTCACTTCATCGATGCGTCCGCCAAAGTATTCGCCGAAACCTGGATTGCGCCCGATCTGGAGTCTGTTGCCAGTCGCCTGGCCCGCGGGCGCGCCGTTGTACGAGAACCGCACGCCATTCTTGTAGAACTCAACATTGTTCGTGGTGAAAACGACGGCGATGTGCTGCCACTGGTTGGGCGAACTGCCGACGGGATACCACACGCCCCATCCAGTGAAGACTGCGAAGTAGCCATTCTCCACCAGCACGGAACGATCGTAGCCGCCGTCATCGCAGCTCAGAATCTGGCGGCGGTAGCCATCGATATTCGTCGGGAACACCCAGCATTCCCATGTCGTCGCCGACAATGCGCTCGGCTGAACGTCCAGCGGCGTCTCGACGTAATCGTTGAAGCCGTCGAACACAAATCCATTCGTGACCTTGCCCGTCGTGTAAGTCGCGCCGTTGCGCAGAACGCCGTGATTGGTCCCCTGAAGATCGAATGGATGATCGTCACCCGGCCACCACGCCAGCAGACCCAATGGCGACGCGATGCAACTCGGATTCGTGATCGACTCGACGGGAAGGAACAGCAGGTAATTGATGTCCTCGTTGCCGCCCGGCAGTACCGTCATGCGGATTGTTTTCTGCCCACTGTAATTGACGATGACTGGAATGCCCGCGTTGTCCGTGACGGGCACGAAATTGAATGTGTCCCAACCGCCGGAAGCCGGACCGACAGCCTGGCCAATCTTCACCAGCGTCTGATTGCTCGTGCCGAATCCGCTCACCACTTCATCCAACTGGACCGCGTTGGGCAACGCGCCGGACGACAGCCGCGCAAAGATGCGGTAGTTGCGGCCCGGCGCCGGGAACACGCGCGTGTAATTGAACCAGTCGCCCGGGTCGCAATAGCCAATTCGCCATGTGCTTACCGCCGCGTAAGAATCCCGATACAAGTCGCCGCTCGGGGCAAGCGCCACGCTCTGGCTGGCGGGACGGTAGTCCGCGTATTCATTGGCGCCCGGATCGTGGTAATCGATTTCTGCCGTCGCCGAGAGGCCGGCGTAGGCGGCGCCCAGATACGGCATCGAGTCCGCCTCGGTTTTGTGCTGGCCGCCGTTGAAGTCGAAGTCTTCAGCCTCGATGAAAAACGGCAGCGACGGCGCGGTGGGTTTGCACATGCCATCGCCTCCCGCCGCATAAATGGCTTGCACTTCCGCGCCGCTCAACGCGCGTTCGAAAAACGCCACTTCGTCAATGGTGCCGCGAAAGGGCCAGGTCGCGTCCGACCCGATCTGGAAACGCGTTCGATTGATGTAATCCCCGTAAAGATTGGTCCCCACCAGCACGCCATCTTTGAAGTAACTGATGCCGCCGTTTAACCGCGTCACCGCGAAGTTGTGGAACTGGCCGCCATTGAAGCCGCCGTTCGTCGTGCCCGGCACGGGATACAATCGCAGCGCGCCATTCGTGCCCGTGATGTAAACGCCTGGCGCGGCCGTATCGAGCGTCACAATCGTATTGTAGTCATTCGTCGCGGTGGTCCGCACCCAGCCGATGATGGAAAAGTCGCCATAGCCGACGTTCATTCCCCAGGTGGTTGTCTGGACGTAATTGCTTGTGCCGTCGAAGCTGAAGCCCCGTCCCACTCTGCCATCCGTGTATCCAGCGCCGGACCGGAGCGCACCGTGATTGAACCCCTTCAAGTCATAAGCCATGTCATCTCCACTCCACCAACTCACCAGGCCGGACGGTGGAGCGATGCACGCAGCGCCGGCATCGAAAGTGAAAGCGGAGAGAAGAATCGCCGCGCAACAGATGCGAAGGAACTTCATGACATTCATCACGGCGTGCGACGATCTGGCTGGAGGATGACGATTCGCGCGCGAAATTCAAGATGGCATTCCACGAACGGTTGTTTGTTTCTCTTCGGTGCGGGCCAAATGCAACTTCACTTCGCCTGTATCCCCCAAACACCATACTCATCTTTTGTTGTTCCTCGCGTCTACGCGCCCGCGACCGGAGCCGACTGATTGTAGAGCGTGGGTCGGGCACGCCGGATGAAATGCAGGCCAACATTCGACGCGCGGAGTTGGTGGAAGAAGTGCCGTGACTCAGACGGGTGCTCCCGGAACGGCGGAACTCACTACGACAACTTGAAGCAAGTCCTCCTCGCAGGAGTTATCGACGCGGTCCCGGCACTTTCCGCCGCATCTACAAAGTGGCTCAAAACTAACTAAGTATCTGGTAAACCTTTACTTGTCCCACGGGGTTATGACGATCACAAACCCACGCTTACCCATTGCAAGGTGGGACTTTATGCGATCTGTAATCAATGAAAACTAATCAACGGCGCGACGGTTGCCGCTCTGGATTTGGAATATCCAATCCGATCTCCGTTCCGGCTGCATTGGTGTGGAATCCAGTTTTAACAATGTGCGCCCTTCGCACATTGGTGCTGAACACTAGCCAAAAACGTAAATCAACTTCTTCAAAACCCTTTGCCCTGATGTGCGCGAACATAATCCATCTGTTCGACTGGGAGATTTGTGAGCATTTTATCTCTGGGAAAACTGCGGACGATGGTGAGAACCCCAATTCATCACATTTCATAACACCAGCGGATTTCATTGGCGGGTCTGGCCTTAATGGCGACCAGCCTTTTCCAAAGACAAGTGGGGGCAAGGCGTCGCTTTGGATTTGCAGTTGTGCAACTTCGCAAAAGGGGCCCTCCGGGTGCATCAAGGCGAAATGGAGCGCAGCATTTGACTCTCCCGCCACATACGGAATGAGCAGTGCGCCGCGCACCTCCGCGACATGGAATGCACCCCGTTTGTTAGGAAACAAATCATTGGTGAAATGCAGCCATTCCCCGGCCGGACGATCAACGTTTGGAACAAATGCGAAACTCAGCCGTGGCGGCTCTTCTTTTTTTTGGATGGCAACGAATAGTAATTCTGCCGCGATTGCTGTAGCGAAGCAGAACCAAACCAGCTTCGCCTTATGGCGATATACTCGAAACACTAAATGTGCGATGGCGAATTCCGCCAAGAAAACGCCGAGCACCCTAAACACTATCGCTGCTATATGAAAACGTTCATCAAGAAGATCGGCAACCATGCTGGCGAAACCGACACCAACCAAAAACTCCACGAGCGGGAGGCCAAGCTCCTTCTTGTCGAACGCGGGTTCATTCTGGGTGCCTGCGCTCTGTGTTTCTTTGCCGGTGCTGTTGTCGCCCTGTTCTTCGGGTGGGTTTCCAGGGGGATGATGTGAATCCTGATTGCTCATTGAGCGTGGTTCACTTCTTGGCTTTCTTTGGCGGTGGCTTTGTTTGGAGTAAAGCCTTAACTACGTCCTCGAATTTCGCCGGGTGTAGCGTGATTGGCTCTAGCTCTGGCAGCTTTTTTTGCTTCTTCTTTTTCACGAATCAAAGCGGCTCGCAATTCTCTGACGAGCCGATTCCCTCAAACGCACTGCTTGTATGTCAATCGCTTCCCTTGCGTTTGTTCTGCGGCAACTTCCATGCGCTGTCCATCGCTAATGCTGCGGTTATTCCATCGAAACTCAAACTCCGTCGCATAGCGATGCAAGTGCTCACGGCTGACGTGGTGGAAAGAACCCATGACTCCGCGCTTGAGCAACGAGAAGAAACTTTCCGCCGTGTTCGTGCAAGCGAGCGAGCCGTCTTCATTCTTTCGGGCGTACTCGAACGCGGAATGGTTCACCGCATCATGCCGAGCGTAGCCCTGCGTTGCGTAGGGATAAATCGTCGCCTGATCCGTGTTCACGATTGCGGTCTTGCTCACGCATTCGTTCAGCGCGGCGCGCAGATTCTTTTGCGTGACATGGGGAACAACCTTTGTGCGACAGCGACCTTTGCGTTCCACGAGCGCGACAACGGGCGTGTGCCTGAGATGTTTCGTGCAATGCTCGCCCTTGCCGCCAACGTAGGTTTCGTCAACTTCGACCGTGCCTTGCAACAGTTTAGCGAGCGGGCCTTCGCCCATTGCGAAGCGAACGCGATGGCACATGAACCACGCCGCTTTGTAGCTCACGTCCAACATGCGGTGAATCTGGTGCGCGCTGATTCCCTTTTTGGAAGAGCACAGGATGAACAGGCACATGAGCCACTTGGAAATCGGAATGTGACTGTCGGAAAAGACGGTGTTCACCATAACCGTGAATTGCTTCCGGCACGCACCGCACTTGTAGAGTCCTTTGCGCCCCGGCTTGTCCCACGTAACCAGTTCTGGTGACTGGCAGGGGACAGGGCTTCGGCTAATCTGACCACGTTGTTGCTGCATTCAGTTCTCAGATGCAGCGTGTGTGAAAAGGCCGGACCTGTTGTCCGGCCTTTCTCTTTTTTCAGATTCGCCTCCTCACTCGGATTGCGAAGACGCCAGCAGGATGCTGGCGGCACGTTTTACGCCTTGAGCACCTCGATGAAAGCTTCCTGCGGAATGTTCACCGTCCCGAAGGCCTTCATGCGCTTCTTCCCTTCCTTCTGCTTCTCGAGCAGCTTGCGCTTGC
>JGI10216J12902_101631753_pt1 | contig 13600 bp, 8 predicted proteins | sample KanNatreferecore_FD_12902 | JGI IMG/M metagenome (IMG submission 12902)
TCCGTGCCGATCATCATTCATCTGCTCAACCGGCGGAAGTTTCAGAAGGTGGTCTGGGCGGCGATGCGGTTCATCCAGACGAGCGTCGAGCGGAACCAGCGGCGAATGCGCGTCGAGGACATGATTCTGCTCGCGCTGCGCTGCCTGTTGCTCGCGCTGCTGGCGTTTGCGCTGGCGCGGCCGGCGTTCAAAAATGCGGGCAGCGATCTCTTCGGCGAATCGAAAGTAACTGGCGTCGTCATCCTCGATAATTCCCAGAGCATGGGGATGAGCGACGGCACCGCGACGCGTTTTGAGAAAGCGCGCAAAGCAGCCGAACAGGCGCTGGCGACGATGCCCGCCGGCTCCGCGACCGCCGTGTTGCTCGCGTCAGACATCGTCAACGGCGTCATCCCCGAGCCGACGTTCGACTTCAATCTCGCGCGCAAAGCGATTCGTGAAGCGCCGCTCACGGATCGCGCCACAGATTTGTTGCCCGCCGTCCAGCGCGCGCTCGACACGCTGAAGCAGCGCATCGGCGTTCGCAAAGAGCTTTACTTGATCACTGATGGCCAACTCGCGGGCTGGAGGCAAATGGGTGAGATCGAAAAGCTTCTGGAGAATTCGCAGCGTGACGTGCGCAGCCACATCGTGCTGGTCAGCGAACACGAAGAGCGAAATCTCGCCGTGACTGATCTACGCAACGCGAGCGGCCTCACGCCCATCAACCAACCGATTCGATTCGAAGCGCGCGTGAGCAATCTGGGCCGCGAAGAAGTGCGCAACGTGCGCGTGAGTCTCAGCGCGGACAACGAACCGCCGAGCGATGAGTTTACGATTGATTCGCTTCCGCCCGGTGGCAGCAAAAGTGTGTCGTTGTTCGCGAAGCTGCGCACGGAGGGGTTTCATTCCATCGTTGCTCGCATTCCCGAAGACCGCCTGGCCGCGGACGACAAGCGCACGCTCGCGGTGCGCGCCATCAAGGAAGTGCGAGTGTTGCTCGCGGATGGCGATCCGGGAGAAGAGCCACGCGACAGCGAAATCTTTTTTCTGCGCCACGCGCTTATTCCCGTGCCGCCGAGCGAGCAGCCAAACTATTTCATCAAAGTCGTGCGTGTCACTGCGCCAGAGATCGCCGGCGCACGGCTGGACGATTTCGACGCCGTAGTGCTCGCGAATGTGGCAGACTTCAGCGATGCGGTGGCGAAGAACCTGGAGCAGTTCGTCCGGCGCGGTGGCGGCCTCGTAATTTTTTCCGGCGGCAGAATCAATCCTTCCTTCTACAACGAGCAGTTATCGGCGAAGTATCACCTGTTGCCCGCGACGGTCGGCCCGGCACGCGGCAACGCCGAGCAGGACGCGGAGTACTTCACGCTTCAGGACCGCGATCTCGCGCACGGCATCGTCTCCATCTGGAACGATCCGAATGCGGGCACGTTGTCCTCAGTGCGTTTTTATCGCGCGCACGATTTGATTCCGGTTGCTTACAAGCAGTCAATACCGGCGGAAAAATCGACCGGCGCGCAACTCGACGAGGCCGGCGCTCCGCAGACCGTCGTCAAGTTCAGTCACGGCACGCCAGCGATCATCGAACACACTTACGGACTGGGGCGCGTCGTCATGTTCGCCAGTACAGCGGACACGGCGTGGAATGATTTGCCGGTGCGCCCGTCGTTTGTGCCACTCATCCATCGCACGCTGGGCGCGCTCGTGCAGCGGCAGGACGAAGGATTGAACGTGCGTGTTGGTCAGAAGTTCGTGCGCCGCGTCGCGTCCGAGTTGCTGGACAAGGAAGCGCGCGTGTTCAAGCCGCGTCAGACGGACGCGCTCTTGGAACAGCGCCGAATCGAAATGGTGAACGGCTGGCCGATGTTGCAATACGACGCGACTGATCTCAGCGGAATCTACGAAGTCGCGGTGGGCGAAAACCGCGGCGCCGTTCGTTTCGCCGCGCAGCCGGACGCGACGGAGTCTTCACTCGACGAGCTTTCCCGCGAACAAAAGAAATTACTCAGCACGGTAGCCCACGTGGTCGATTGGGCGCCGAACGTGTCGTTGAAGGACCAGGTGCAGCGTGAACGCAGCGGCGCGGAGTTCTGGCTGCCGATTGTGATCATCGCGATGCTCATAGCGGGAGCGGAAACTTTCCTGGGGCAGTGGTTTAGCAGGGCGAAATGACTGAACTTCTCCTCAAACTCCTCGGCACTCGCGTCGAAGATGCGCTCAGCATCAGCAGTTCGTCGTTGGCATTTCGCGGCGGCGTGGCGATGCCGTGGATTGTTCTGGCGGGACTCGTGCTCGGAGTTCTGACTTGGTGGAGCTATGCGAAGACGCCGCAAGTCATTTCGCCTCCGCGAAAGTATCTACTGACGGCGTTGCGCCTCCTGTTTTTCGCCCTCGTGCTCGGATTGCTGATGCGCCCAATCCTCGCGCTCACGGTCGAGGGCAGCATCCGGCGCTCGCTCGTCATGCTTATCGACGACACATCGAGCATGCAGATTAGAGACCCACGGCTTGACGCCTCGGATCGAAAGCGAGCAGCCATTGCGCGGAACATTCTCGAGGCGAACAAAGGACTGGACCAGAACCTGGACGCCTCCCGAAGCAGAGAACTCGAACAAGTCGCGCGCATCGACGTGGTGAAAAGCGCGCTGAAAAATCCGCGGCTGAATTTGCTGCCGCGCCTTGAACGGGACTTTGATCTCGATCCATTCACGTTCGGCCAGGGCGTCGCGCAGTTGCCACACTCGCAACCGGCTTTGACCAATCAGGACACAGCCCGCAAAATCGAGGACTATACCTGGATCGACAAGCTCGCGCCCGGCGCCCCGCTCACGCCGATTGGAGATTCGTTGCGCGAAGTGATCAATCGCAAGCGCGGCCAGCCGCTCGCCGGAGTCGTCCTCGTCACCGATGGCGCAAACAACAGTGGCTCGCAACCACGCGAAATGGCCGCGTTGCTTCGCGCGGAGGGTGTGCCGCTTTACGTTTATGGCGTCGGCATCACATCGCCGCGCGACATCATCGTGGCGAACATTTTCGCTCCGGACGTGACGTTCGTGAAAGATGAAGTGCCCGTGACGGTGCGCGTGCGTTCGCAGGGATTGAATGGGCAGACCGCGCGCGTAAGGCTGCAACTCAACAGCACGACTGTCGCCGAAAAGGAAATTCTCTTTGGCGCCGACGGCGAGCAGGTCGTGCCGATGACTTTCACGCCGCAATCGCAGGGCGAGTTCGATCTTGTCGCATCCATCGATCCGCGCGACGACGAGACGGTGAAGGAGAACAACTCGGTCAGCCAGCACCTCAAAGTCGTGGACAGCAAAATCCACGTACTGCTCGCCGACCAATCGCCGCGTTGGGAGTTCCGCTATCTGCAAGCGATGTTTCTGCGCGACCGCCGCGTCGAGTTGAAATGCTTTCTCGTCGAGTCCGATCCCGCTATCGCGCGCGGAACGAACTCGCCTTATGTAGCGCAATTTCCATCACAGCGCGACGACATCAGCAAGTACGACCTGGTCATCTTCGGCGACATCGATCCGCGCAAGCTGTCGCCGAACCAATTGGAGACGCTGCGTTACTTTGTTTCTGAACTCGGCGGCTCGTTCGTGATGCTCGCGGGAAAGAAGTTTGCGCCGCACGCCTATCGGCGGACGGTCCTGGATCAAATGTTGCCGGTGGAGTTTGATTCGTTGCCGCTCACCGCGACCGAGCCGGTGGCTGAAAAACCCATCCGCCTCGAACTGACTTCCGCCGGTCGCGCGAACCTGATGATGCGCCTTTCCGATCGCGAGGAGGAGAGCGCCGCGATTTGGAAACAACTGCCGCCGATCTATTGGGACGCAAAAGTCTCTCGCCCGAAACCCGCCGCCGAAGTGCTGCTGATCGATCCCGATCCGGGCAAGGAATCGCGCTTCGGCAAAATGCCCGTGGTCGCGATGCAACAATACGGACAGGGCCAGGTGCTCTACGTCGGCACGGACAACACGTGGCGCTGGCGCAAGAACGTAGGCGACGTTTACTACGCGACGCTTTGGGGCCAGGTCGCGCAACGCATGGCCATGCTGCACGTGCTCGGCGGTTCCAAACGAACTCGCCTTTCGACTGACCGCAAGAGCTATGTGACGGGAGAGCGTGTGCAGGTGTTCGCGCGTTTGCAGACGCCAGCCGCGGAGCCGTTGCAGGAACCCACGGTGAAAGGCGTGTTCGGTTTGCGCAGCGGCGGCAAACAAACGGAAGTGATTCTGCGCGCCGCGCCGGATCATCCCGGGCTTTATCGTGGGGAATTCGTGGCACCGCTGCCGGGACAGTATCAGTTCTTCGTCGAACAGGACCTCGACACGCCGCTGGATTTCACGGTGACGGAACCGAAATTCGAGTTCGGCGAAACTGCGATGAATGAACCGATGCTCCGCGACATTGCCGCGATGACCGGCGGCGCATTTTTCCGGGAAGAGAATTTATTCAAGTTGCCTGACACGATTACAGCGAAGACCGAGCGCGTGAAATCGCCGCTGGAAGTGGAACTGTGGTCATCGCCGTTGTATTTCGTTCTGATGTTGCTGGTGCTGACCGGCGAATGGGTGCTCCGCAAAATGTCACAACTTAAATGATCCGAGCACAGCAGACAGGGGAAACCGAAACGCGCGTGACTTCAAGCGCACTGCTCGCGGAAAAGATTTCCGCCGTGCGGCGCAAGCACGTTGGCGTCGCGGCAGGAACTGGCGCTGGCATGGCGGCTGGTGCGTTCATCATTCTGCTCGCAATCGCAATGCTGATGGATTGGTGGCTGGATTTCCCGCTCTGGCTGCGAGGCGCAATGCTGGCGTTTGTGCTTGGCGTGACCGCGTTGCTCGTTTGGCGCTTCGTCCTCACGCCACTTTTCCATCAGCCCGACGACGACGCCATTGCGCTGCGCATCGAAAAGGCGCGGCCGGAATTTCGTTCGCGGCTCATCTCGTCCATTCAGTTCCCACGTCCGGGCGTCATTGCGCCGGGAACCGCCACATCGCTGGCGCGCATGACCATTGCTGAGACTGAAGCGCTGGCGGCGCCGATGAACTTCACTGAAGTCATTTCTACGAAGGAGTTCAGCAAAGTGCTCGCATGGTCCATTGCGGTGCTGGCGCTGGGAATCTTCTCGTTCATGTATGGCGGCGCAGTCAGTCACGATTTGCTCAAGCGCGCCTTTCTTTCCTCCACGCTGGTGCCGCGGCACACGCGTGTGGAAGTGCTCACAGGCGACACGCGCATTGGCCGTGGCGATACTATTCGCATTGAGGCGCTCGCACGCGGCGTGGTGCCGAAGGCTGGCAAACTGGTCGTGAAAATGTCGGGCCAGCGCACGCAGGAATACGCCCTCGACAAAGACAACGAAGGAAAATTTGTGCGCGCACTGGAGAACGTGCAGCAGAGCTTCGATTATACCGTGCGTCTCAATGACGGCGTGAGCCGGTCACATCGCGTCGAAGTGGTGCCGCGCCCGACGACGGCCTTGATTGAGTGTCAGCAGACTTTTCCGGCTTACACACGGTTGCCGAATGCAAAGCGCGCGCTGGGCGACCTGACGTTGCTCGCCGGCAGCAGGCTGTCGCTTACGGTCGTGGCGACGCGCGACATCAAGCAGGCGTTCATTCGCCTCACGGGCTTGAGCAACGACGTGCCATTGCAAGTGGACGCGAAGAATCCGCGAGAGTTGCGCGGCGAGTTCGCAATTCCGACCAAAGGACTAACTGGCTTTTCCATCGAAATGCTCGACACGAGCGGGATGGAGTCGCGGGATTCCGCGGTGTATCGCATCGACGTGGTTCCCGATCGCGCGCCGAAGGTTCGAATCACGTATCCCGACCGCCGCGAGGAACTGGTCACGCGCCAGGCGGTGCAGCCCATTGGCTTCGAGGCCGCGGACGATTTCCGAATCGTGCAGGCGCGTCTTCGCTATCGCGTCGGCGAATCGGAAGACGCGGAAGTCCAAACGGTCGAAATGGAACTCGGCACGAACGTGGTGAGGGAAATGAAGAACCGTTACGAATGGATTGTCCGCGATTTTCAGCCACCGCTGCTCGAAGGAACGCGCATCGAATTCTGGCTCGAAGTGCAGGACAACAATGACGTGACGGGTCCTGGCGTGGGCGTCACTGAGCACCAGCTTATGCGCGTGGTAAGCGAGAACGAAAAGCGTGCCGACCTGCTGAATCGCGCTGGAGATTTCCTCGGCACGATTGGTGACGTGGCGGGCGATCAGGAGAAGTTGAACTTCACGCTCGGCACATTGATTTCGCCGAAGAGATGACCGGCCAACCGGCAACAATTTGAAGTGAGCCTCGTTACCTCGGCTGCTACGATTCAAATGTGAAATGGCGCGCGCGACTCGTTCTAGTCATCATTGGCGTGCTCTTGGCCGCGTATTTCGTGGAGCGATGGCGGCGCGCGCGTATCGAGGCCAGCCAGGACAAAAATATTCTCGCGGCCTCCCGCAAACACGGTGTCGATCCCGCGCTCATCAAGGCCGTGATCTGGCGCGAAAGCCGGTTTAATCCACGCGCGCGAGGCACCAAAGGCGAGACGGGTTTGATGCAAATCATGGAGAACACTGGCCGGGAATGGGCGGGGGCCAACCGCGTCGCGCTCGTCTCAAGCCACGTCCTGTTCGATGCGGAGAAGAACATCGATTGCGGAAGCTGGTATTTGCGCAAGCTGCTGGGGCGATACCAACAAACGGACAATCCGCTCCCGTACGCTCTTGCGGACTACAACGCCGGCCGTGGCAACGTGCTGAAGTGGATGAAGGGCAGCGCCACCACAAACAGCGTAGCGTTTGTCGAGCAGATTGGATTTCCATCCACGCGCGAATACGTGCGGGCCGTGATGCGGCGGCGGGTAAAGTATCTGGGCGAGTTTCCGTTCGAGCCGGACTGAACGTGCGACCAGCACCTTGCTGGCATTCCTCAAGCCCGTCCAAAGACAAAACCGGCAGGATGCCGGTGGCACGTTCAGTCCTGCGTCAGCGCGTTCATGCGTTCCTGCAATTGGCGTTTGAATTCCTCGCGCTCGGCTTCGCTGCACTCGCGGGGAACTTGCAGCAGCGGTCCCACTCGCACTTCGCAGCGCGCCAGCGGCCAGGGGATTTGAAACCTGTCCCAACTCCGCAACTGGGTCTTGGCGCGCACAAAAGTTGAGACCGGCATGACGGCCAGGCCGCTCAGTTGCGCGAGCGAGATAATGCCGTCGCGAATTTCGTAACGCGGCCCGCGCGGACCGTCAGGCGTGATGGCAATCGCATAGCCGCGCTCGGTCCAGGACGTAAGTTCGAGCAGGGCCTGAGGGCCACGACGACTGGAGGAGCCACGCACGGCTTCAACGTTGAAATATCGGAGAACGCGGGCCAGCACTCCGCCGTCGTGGCTGGCGCTGATTAGCCCAACGAGTCCGGCAGAGTGTATGTGCCGTACGCCAAAGCGCTCCCAGATGCGCATCGAGAGCGCGAGACGATTGTGCCACACGCAAAAAATCACGGGACCGAGCGGCTGGCGCAAAACGCCATGTTCGTCCACGACGCGAAACCGCCAGGTCCACGAAATCACTCGCATCCCGACAAAGATGAACAAAGCAGCGATGTGATGACGCCACTTCAGTTTGCGCGGAACGATGACGCGGCCCTTCCCGCGAGCGGCGATGTTCTGCTCTGACTGTGAAATCTCCGCCACCTCAGGCGCCTTTCTTGAGCGCGGCGCGCACGAGTTGTTCGACGCCGGCTTGCGTGCCGAGCAACGCCTGCGCGGTGCGCACGGCTTCGTGCGCGTCGGGTTGTCTGAAACCGAGCGCGAGGAGCGCGGCCACGGCGTCGTTGAACTTTTCGTCCTCAGGCGACATCGGCACGCGCGCGCCGGCGCCCGGTTCCAGCGCCGCCGACTTGCCGATCTTGTCCTTGAGTTCGACGACGATGCGCTCCGCGGTTTTCTTTCCCACGCCGCTGATTTGGGAGAGCGACTTCACATCGCCCATCGCGACGGCGCTACGCAACGCCGAGATGTTGATGCCGCTTAAAATGTTCAACGCGATTTTAGGGCCGATGCCACTGACTGTGTTGATCAACAAACGAAACATATCGCGTTCAGCCGCGCTCATGAAACCGTAGAGCACATGCGCGTCTTCGCGAATCGCGAGATGAGTGAGAATCGTGATGTCATTTCCGCGTGGTGGCAGTTTGTCGAACGACGAGAGCGGAATGAGCACTTCGTAACCAACGCCGCCGACATCGACGATGATTTGCGTGGGCAGGGTTTCGAGCAGTTTTCCGCGGAGGAAGTGGATCATGTCTCGTGGGAAAGGCTCATACGCGCTTCGGCGGATCGAAGCTGTAGCGCGAAGTCGTCTGCGCGTAGGCCAACGCGAGTGCGAGGGCGTCCGCCGCGTCTGCTTCCGGCGGCGTTGCCAGATTCAACAGCCGCTGCACCATTTTGGCGACGGCGAGTTTTTGTGCGGCACCGTAACCGACGATGGCCTGCTTCACTTTGCGTGGCGCGATTTCGAAAATCTCCAGTCCCGCTTCCGCTGCCGCGACAAGGCTCGCGCCTCGCGCTTCCCCCATGATCAGCGCCGTCTGAAAATTCTGCGCATAGAACAAGCCTTCCACGATGCACACCGTAGGGCGCAACTTCTGGATTTGTTCGCGCAACGTGCGTGTGATTTGCGCAAGGCAGCGGGACCGCTCCCAACTCGCGGGACATTTGACGCTGCCGTGACCCACGACCATCGGCTGCCGCTTCTCGATGCGAATCACGCCAAAGCCAGTGCCACGCACGGAGGGATCGATGCCGAGAATAATCGAGTGGACTCGCGACGTGCTGACGCTTGCGTCAAGCACTGGCGCAGCGCGGCGCGCTCGGCTTTGCAGTTGCTCGAATTGGCGCAGCGTAATTCCCACGGCGCGATTGAATCATAACCGGGGTTTGGCTGAACACTGAATTTGCGGAGGACAGAAAAACTCCGGCCCGTTTTGGCGGACCGGAGTTCAACGAAGATCGATGGGCTTAACGACCGCGCTCGGAGCGTTCCACGCGGCTCGGCGTGCCCTCGCCACGCCCACCACCACCCGACGGCGCCGACCGCACGCTTTGAGGCGCGGAATGTTGCGGCGCCGAGTAGCGACCTCCAGACGAAGGCGCAGACTGCGGTGTATGAGCAGGCGCCTGATAAGCCGGCACGTTGTAACGCGGCGCTTGTTCGTATCCTCTCGGCGACATGGTCGAATGATCCGTTTGGCCGCGGACAACCGTGCGCCCTTCGGCGCGTGCGGCAGGCTGCTGTGTCTGCGGTTGCACATGTCCCTGCGGGTAAGCGCGTGCACCGGGCGCGGCAACCGGATTGTTTTGTTGCGCGCGCGCGCCCGGAGACGAAGCGGCTGCGTTATTCTGTTGCGCACGCACGCCTGGCGATACGACCGCATTGTTCTGCTGTTGTACCTGCGGCCTGACTCGCGGTATCACCGGAGTGTTGTTCCCCGGATTCGCATTCCGGACCGGCGCGTTGTTTTGCGGCTGCGGCGCGGTCTGCGCTTGCGGGGCCGTGCTCGCCGTGTCGGACCCGAACAAAGGCGCATTGGCGCGCGGTTGTCCCTGTGGCCGGGCTTGCCGACTGCCAGTGTTCGGCTGCGGATTTCGCGCAGCATTCCCTTCAGAAGGAGTATTCCCATTTCCGCGCGGGGTGATGGTGCCGCGATTTGGCCGTTCTTGCGGAGTCGTTGGTTGCGCCGCCGGAGTCTGGACATTGCCGCTCGTCGAGGAGCGCGACGCGACACCGGTTTGCGCGCGGCCATTGCCAGCGCGAGAAGGGCCGGTCGTAGTGACATTCGCTCCGCCACCTAGGTTGCCTGAGCCTGTGGTCGAAGTGCGCGCCACGGTCGTCGCGCCCTGCGCCTGCCCTCCGCCACGGTTCACGAATTGCGCCGTCCGCACCGCCGGTGGCGTGTTGGGCAGTTGCGGCCGATAGAGCACTGTTTGATTGCCCTGCCTCTCAATGCGTTCGCCGCGCACGCGCGAAAGATTCTGCGCCGGGGCCTCGCGCACCGAGACCTCGCGGACGCGAGTGGTGCTCGCGCGCGCAATAGTTTCGCGCCCAAGGCCGCGGTTGATGACCGTATTGTTGTTCCCGACGATGTAATTGTTGATGACCGTCGTGTTGCGATAGAAGTTCTGAACCCGCGTGTGCGGCACCACGTAGCGATACGGCGAGTAATCGCAGAAGTTGTTAATGTGTACGAAGGAGTAATGGTAATCGTGCAGGCCGAAGTCGAAGCCCACGCTCACGTGCCGGCCGTGATAACGGAAACCAACGCCCGTCACAAAATGTGCTTCCGGCGGCAACGGCGCCCAGCCGCAATAACCGTCGTAATAGCGCCAACTCACCCAGGACGGGGCCCACACAGTCCCCGGCGCCCACACCCACCCGGACCGAGGATGTTGGTACCAACGTCCATAGTGGAATGCGGCCCAGCCCCACGAGTAATCCGAATGCCAGTACCAGCCCGCATCCGACCAATACCAGCGCCCACGGTCGCAGTAAGGACGCCAGGTCGAAACAGTCACGGCGACCGTCGGTTGCCAGCACCAGCCATAGCCGGAGAGATAAACCCAACTGCCGTAAGGCGACAACGTGTCGTAGAAGTAACTGACTTCGGTCGAAGTTGGCGGCGGCGCGACGCTCGTCGCGACCTGTGCCGGCGCGGGTTGCTCGGCGGCAGGTTGCACCGGCAACATTGCAGGCGCGTTTGTCGCAGCAGCGGCCACGTTCACATCCGTAACGCCGTCATGTTTCAACATAGAAGTGATCACGGTGCCGGACACCCCGAGGTCGTTCAGATACAAAATCTGATCGGCGCCAACATTGAACTGGCCTGAGTACTTCTCGACGTACGCAAGAATCACTTCTTCGCCGACGCCGGCTTGTGCGAGCTTCACCACTTCAGACAATCCAGGCGAGATGACGACGTTCTCCGGCTGCACTGATGGCGGAATCCGCTCCACGATGGCGGGAGCGTTGGTGTCAGACCCCGCGGGCGCGGCGTTCGCGGGCCCAGTTGCGGGCGACGCAGGCTCGGTCACGACTACAGGCGGCGCCGGCGCCACGACCGCCGTGGGCTGCTGCGGTTGGGCAGAGGGACGCGCACAACCCAGAAAAAATGTCAGGCCCGCTACCAATCCCAGACTGCAATGCCGGACGAAGTTTGTTTTCATACAATCTTTTCTTTGTAGCTCGCGATGCGTTTTTGGCGACCGAGAGCAAGTTGAACATACACTATCGACTAGCGCTGTTCACAGCCTATTCAGGAGGGGCAAACGGGCTGCAATGACGCGGTTTGTGACCATAGCTACAAATTGCGCGATGCGACGCCGAATTCATTTGTCAGCGCGAATCTGACAGATGGCCGCGTCGTTTGCGAACGACGTCAAAGGCCGTTATTGTCCGCCGGGAGCTAAGGGGAATCTCGTGACTTTCGAAATCGGTCTTCTGCTGGCGTTGACGGCGGCGTGCGTCGTTTTGTTTTCCCTCGAACGAATTCCTCCTGACGTGACCGCGCTCTCGCTCGTGCTGGCACTGGTGTTCACCAAATTGCTGAAACCCGCGGAGGCGTTTCAAGGTTTCGGCAGTGAGACGGTGATCATGATTTTGGGATTGCTGATCCTCACCGCCGCTTTGCTCCGAACAGGAGTCGTGGATCTTGTGGGAGGAAAAATTCTGCGCTTCACCGGCACATCTCCGATGCGTCTTCTCGTCGTTGTGATGCTCGCCTCCGCCGTGCTTGGCGCCTTTATGAGCAATACGGCCTCGACGGCGTTCTTCGTTCCCGTCGTCATCGGACTCGCCAAGCGCGCACGCATGAGTCCGCGTCAGTTGCTGTTGCCGCTGGCGTTCTCGTCGATTCTTACGAGTTCCGTCACGCTCATCAGCACTTCGACGAACATCGTCGTGAACGGTTTGATAACCCGCCACGGGTTGGAACCGATGGGCATGTTCGAGCTCACGCCCGTGGGAATTCCGATTGCCGTCGTTGGTCTCGCGTACATGACCATCGCCGGCAAGCTGTGGTTGCAACGACCTTCCTCCAAGATAAACGCAGACAGTGAACCGGCGTTGCGCGCTTACCTGAGCGAAGTAGTCGTGCTGCCGGAATCGAAACTGGTCGGTAAAACTCTTGGTGAATCCGCGTTGGGACATGACCTCGACTTTACTGTCGTTCGCATCATTCGCGGTGAGACCGAGTACCTCGCGCCACGCGCTGACACTGTGATGCAGGCCGGAGACCTGTTGCTCGTCGAAGCCAGCCCGGACGAACTGTTGAAAGTCAAAGACACCGCCGGAATCGAGATCAAGGCCGACCTCAAACTATCCGACCCAACGCTTCCTGCTGAAGAGCTTGGCATTGTCGAAGTGATCCTGCTCTCCAAATCGCCGCTGCTTGGGCGCACGCTGAAAGGACTCGGCTTTCGCGAACGTTACGGCCTGCAGGTGCTCGGCATCAGCCGCCATGGAAAGATTCTCCACAAAAAAATCAGCGAACTGCCGTTGCGCGTCGGGGACATCCTGCTCATTCAAGGATCGCGGGCAGAAATCGCCGCGATGGAAGAAGACCGCACCTTCCGCATCATTCAAACTCTGGACGATCGGAAACCTCAACGGCGTCGCGCTCCGATTGCCATCGCCATCTTCGTCGGAGTGCTTGCCCTGGCAACCTTCAAGGTCCTTCCATTTTCCGTGGCCGTCATTCTCGGCGCGGTCATCGCATTCCTTACGAAGTGTATCACGCCCGACGAAGCCTATCGCGAGGTCGAATGGAAAGCCATCATCCTCATCGGCAGCATGCTCGCGCTCGGCGTGGCCATGGACCAGACCGGTGCCGCGCGATACCTGGCTTCGCTCATTGTCGAATGGAGCGGCACACGCGGGCCTCTTTGGCTGCTTGGCGGATTTTTTGTGCTCACGGTTTTGCTGACACAGCCCATGTCCAATCAGGCCGCCGCTATCGTCGTGCTGCCCATCGCGCTCCAAACGGCTGTCCAACTCGGGCTGAACCCGCGGACGTTTGCCATGATGGTCGCCGTCGCCGCGAGTTGCTCCTACCTGACGCCACTCGAACCCTCCTGCCTCATGGTGTACGGGCCTGGCGGCTACAAGTTCTCCGACTTTCTAAAAGTCGGCTCGCTGCTGACATTCATCATCGGTGCTATTGCTCTCCTGCTCGTGCCGCGCGTCTGGCCATTGTGAAACCGGCAATGCGATGTGCAGCAAAGCCGCCACGTTGACAGCATCGTTCGCCCTTTTACATTCCGGCCCACATGTCGAAACGGTCAGCTTCAGCCACCATCCGCCTGCGCGGCGTGCGGCATCATAATCTGAAGAACTTCGATCTCGATTTGCCCATCGGGAAATTGATCGTCGTGACTGGATTGAGCGGCTCGGGGAAAAGCTCGCTCGCATTTGATACGCTCTTCGCTGAAGGCCAGCGCCGTTACATCGAGACGTTTTCTCCTTACGCACGGCAATTCTTCGACCGCATGGACAAACCGCAAGTCGATCGCATCGAAGGCATTCCGCCCGCCATCGCCATCGAGCAGCGCAACGC
>JGI10216J12902_104826823_pt1 | contig 13594 bp, 12 predicted proteins | sample KanNatreferecore_FD_12902 | JGI IMG/M metagenome (IMG submission 12902)
TGCTTCGGCTGTTCCCTCTCCCGTGGGGAGAGGGTCAGGGTGAGGGGGAAAGCAACCCACCCACGTACCGATCATGACAAAACGACGCAAGAAACAGATGCGCTCCGTGAGTCAACAGCCCCTCAACAGTGTTGCCTAATTTCGCCACTGGAAACATAGTTTCCGCAGACGCGCCGGGATTTGTTGGCATGGATCTCAAAACAGCGATCCTCCTGAGGGAGTTTTCGACCCGCTCACAGGCCGAACTGGCCGCGTTGGAATTGCGAAGCCGCGGCATCGAATGCACGATCCAAGCTGACGATTGCGGCGGAATGCTTCCTCCATTCAGGGTCAGGTTGTTCATCAGTCCAAAGGATTCCGAAGCCGCGAGGGGAATCCTGGAGGAAGGGAATGTCTCGGAAACCCTTGCCCAACCCGAACCCGAACAGGCGTCTCCTTTACAACCAGCATCACGGACGAGGAGAACGGTGATTGTTCTGGCCCTGGGCATTGGATTTCTCCTTGGGCTTCTGGCTTATAGGGTAACTGAGGTCAGGAGAAATGCCGGGCTACGCGTTTATTACTCCGACCTCAACGGGGATGGCCGGCACGACGAAGCCTACTCCTACGAACACGGCACGATCGTTTGGCACACGATGGACCGAAATTTTGATGGTAACTGGGACGTGTGGTACGAATACAGACGGGGTCAAATCTACACTGAGCAAGGCGACGAAAACTTCGATGGCAAAGCGGACTTCTGGGTGGTTGCCCGGTCGCTCTAACCTGCTCCGGCTTAAGTCCCACCCTCCGAACGCTTTTCCATATTCCCGTCACGCCGATTTCACACTTCCAATCTCGCAGGTTCGCGTCTATTCTCGCATCGTCACAGTGCCCGATTCGATATCTGGCCAAACATTTTCAATTAACGGTTGGGAGATGGCGAGGGCCACGCTTCGCCCCATGAAAATCTCGTCGATCACTCACGCCGTTGGAGTCCGCGTACTGGCGCGGAGCCAAGCGGGCAACCATTACACGGCGCGTCTCGCGCGGAGCGCCGAGGAAGTCCGCGCCGCTCAAACTCTTCGGTTCCTGGTCTTCAACCTCGAATTGAACGAAGGCCTCGAACAATCGTTCGCCACCTGTCTGGACGTCGATCCGTTCGATGAGATGTGCGATCATCTGATTGTCGAAGACCGGCGAACGCACGAAGTCGTCGGCACGTATCGGCTGCAAACCGGCCGAACCGCGTCCGCGAAGCTTGGCTACTACAGCGCGCAGGAATTCGATCTCCAGCCGCTCGAATCGTTGCGGCATGAGATCATCGAATTGGGCCGCGCCTGTGTGCACAGCGAGCATCGCAACCTGGCGGTTTTGGGGCTGCTCTGGAAGGGCATCACGGTGTATGCGCGGGAGCGCGGCGGCCGCTATTTGATCGGGTGCAGTTCGCTGACCTCGCAGGATCCCGCGGTTGGCGCGCGTGTGTATTCGGACTTGTGCCGAAAGCACTTGATCGCCGAACCCTGGCACGTGGCGCCTTTGCCGGAAGTGGCTTGTCCGTTGGACCGGATGAGCGAACGACCTCAGAAGGTTCCGAAGCTGCTGGCAGCCTATCTTTCCTTTGGCGCCCGGATTTGCGGTCCGCCGGCGATGGATCGTGAATTCAAGACGATTGATTTTCTGACGTTCATGGACCTCGAACACCTTTCGCGTCGAACCATTGAAAGGTACCTGAGTTGATCGCCATGGCAGCGTCCCGGAGCCGCACCCTGTTTCGCACGGCAAAGAGGATGGCGGGTTTTTTCTGGCTCCTGATCCGCGCGGCGGCGGACTTTGTGATCAACCTTTGGCTGCGCGGCAAAGCCTCTTCCTTCAAAGCGCGGGGCGAGTGGCTGCAACGCTGGAGCGCGCGAATACTGCGTTGCGCCAACGTGCACGTGTCGCGGCTGGGCGAACTTCCGAAGGAAGGCGTGCTGGCGTGCAATCATCTCAGCTATCTGGACGTCCTCGTGCTCGCTGCGGCGCAGCCCATGGTGTTCGTCGCCAAGAGCGAGGTGCGAGGCTGGCCGCTGATCGGCCGGCTCACTAGCTTTGCGGGGACTCTTTACGTTCGACGCGAGCGCAAAGCAGACGTTGCAAGGCTCGGAGCGGCCTTTGCTCCGGTCGTGAAGGAGGGTGTGGTCCTCGGACTGTTTCCGGAAGGGACCAGCACGGGCGGCCACCAGGTGCTGCCGTTTTACTCGTCCTTGTTCGAGCCGGCCGCGCGTGCCGGGTGGCGTGCGACACCGGCATGGATTGGATACACGCTGGCCGAGGGTTCGGTGGAGGACGAAATCTGTTATTGGCGGGACATGAAATTTGCGCTGCATTTGCCCCGGCTTCTGTCGAAGGAACGGATCGACGCGACCGTTGCGTACGGACCGGCGGTGGCCGCCGGTTTGAATCGGAAGGAAATGGCGCGGCGACTGCACGCGCAGGTGTGTCAACTGGGCGGCCGCGTGCGGAATGCCGAAGCACGAGGTCGGCCCGGGGACCATTTCTTTACGGGCGCGGAGCTGACGGGAATGGCCGGGCAACAGGACGCGGCGGTTACTCCTGGATGAAGTAACTCAGGTTCTCCAGCTCGATGGCGAGGTTGACGTTGTTGACCGTGACTTCCTCTGGAACCTGGAGGACGATCGGCGCGAAATTGAGGATACCCGTGATGCCGGCGTCAACCAGTTGATTCGTTACTTCCTGGGCGGCCGTCGCGGGAACGGTCAGGATCGCCATCCGCACCGCACGTTCGCGAACGAAGGAACGAAGTCGATCCATGTTGTAAACCGGTTGCTCGGCGGGCCGGTCATGCTTCCGGTCGGGCTCGACGTCAAAGGCGGCGACGATTTCAAATCCCTCCTGCTCGAAACCGCGGTACGACAGCAGGGCCGAGCCCAGGTTTCCCACGCCGACGAGGATAACCGGCTGGAGGCTGTTCGTGCCGAGCAGGTCGGTGATCATTCGGGCCAATTGCTCGACATCGTAACCAAGCCCGCGCGTGCCGAACTGGCCGAAGTACGTGAGGTCCTTTCGGAGCTGCGTCGGCTTGACGCCCGCCGCGGCGGCGAGAGCGTCGCTTGAAACCGTGCGGATGGAGTTGGCTTTGAGTCGATGGAGACAGCGAAGATAAACCGACAGGCGGTAGATCGCCTTGCGCGGGATTTCAGGGCGGGAGGTCTTTTTCAAGTGGCGCAACTTACCCGTTGAGGCGGCGTGGCAGAGACTCTAATCCACAAAAAACAACTCGTTCGAGACGAGGAGCACTTGCGCGTATTTTTCAAGCGCATCCAGGGGTTTTGGCCTGTCTTTCGGGCCGCTGAAATCCTCCTTCGCGTCCCATTGCTGCGTGACTTCCGCGCGTGAACCGGCGCTCGGCGCGATCAGCTTCACGGTCGGCGCCCATGAAAAACCGTCCGAGTTTTCGTTCTCGCGGCAGTCCACGACGAAGTCGATCGTTTCGCCGCGTCTGACTTCGATCTGCTCGAGCGAGATGCGCTCCCTGCCGTTGTGGACGGTCCATTCGTCCAGCAGGCCCGCGCGGCTTGAAACAACCCGCCCGCGAACGCCGTCGCCGGCTTCGTTTTCGTGCTTCAGTGTTCCGCTGATCGCCGCGATCCCATCGCGCGGCGCGGTCCAGCGTCGTATGGCGGCAAACTGCGGGTTTCTCCCCGGATGACCGCCGGCGGCGTTCAAGAGTACCCAGCCGAGCTTCTCATCCGGCAGCTTCGATCCACCCTGCCACGCCGCGTCTGCGAAATGCGGTAGCAGATGAAATTCCTTCAGCCTTTTGGTCAGCTCATCGAATTCTCCGTGGCCATACTGCCAGGCGGGGGCGTCGGGCTCTTCCGACGGTTTGCGCGACTGCGCTTCGAGGAACCGCACTGCCAGTTGGACTTCGTCGCGTTCGGGCGAGCGCTGGAAGGCGACCTGGTAAAGCGCGCGTACGGTGTCCGCGGACGATTGGCAGGTCTTGATCTCGGGGCGTGCCGCGAGTTCCCGCGCCTGTTGAACGATGAACGGACTGTTCATCAGGAACAGCGCCTGTTGCGGCACGACGGTGGCGAAACGTTGCGGGCTGGTCGTGTCGGGACTCGCGAAATCGAAGGTGCGGAAGATTCCCGGCAGGTTCTGACGTTCGACAAAGCCGTAAACCGTCCGCCGCGCCGTAAAAGGCTGCGTCGTGATATCCACGGAATGGCCGCCTTCGGTGAGGTCGAGCTTCCCCGAAACCGCGAGCAGCGAGTCGCGCATGGACTCAAAGTCCAGCCGGCGCCGGTTCATCTTCCAGAGGAGGCGATTGTCGGGATCAACCCGGGCGAAGCGGTCGTTGTCGTCACTGCTCTGCTGGTAAGCATTGGAAAGCATGATCAGCCGGTGCAGTTTCTTAAGCGACCAGCCGTTGTCCACGAACCAGGCCGTCAGGTAATCAAGCAGTTCGGGATGCGTCGGTGGATCGGAGCGCACGCCGAAGTCGCTCGGAGTGCGAACCAGGCCGGCGCTGAAGTGATGCAGCCAGGCGCGATTGACGAGGACGCGCGGTGTCAGCGGATTGTCGCGGCTTGCAATCGCCTGCGCGAGTTCGAGCCGTCCGCTTCCTTTCTCGAACGGTTTGCGGTTCGGGCCGGCGACGACCTCCAGAAACTGGCGCGGGACTTCCGGTCCGGGATTGTTCGGATTGCCGCGCACGAAAACGTGCGGGTTTTGCGGCTGAGCATTGTCCGCCAGCACCATGCCCTTGGGCGGCGCCCCGGGATGCGTGGCATCCAGTTCCTCCACTTTGCGCTGCAGCGCGCGAAGCTTTTGGCTGGTGGGCACGTCGAAAATCCGTCGAAACTCGCCGGAGGCGATGCTGGCGGGTGACCCTTCCGCGTAGAGGACTTGTCGCAGGGCCTCCCGGTTCGGATCCGGGAGGGCGGTGGGTAGTTCTGCTTTTTCTTCCTTCTTCCCGGCCTCGACCATCTCCTGCCACTGTTTGTCGGCGTCCGCGAAGAGTTTCCCGTAGCGTTCCGCGACTTCCTTCATCGTAGCAGGCGCCTGGCCCGCGAAGGCCTCGGCGACGAGCGGGTTGATCGCCTTCTCCGCCTGGGCGTTCCCGCTGTACTGCGCCGCCAGTTCCGTGGAACGGGTTGCCCATTCGCTCTCCGGCAGTGCGGCGAAGGCGAACCATGGAGCGAAGATCGGATGGTGTTCCTTGCGCCACTCGTCCAGTTTCTTAATCCACTTCTGCACGGTTTGCGGATCAAGCTTTCGCTCGCGCGCGAGTCCTTCCGCCTTCGCCTTGTCCTCCAGCCGTTGCGTGTCATGAGTCGCCAGCAGGTAGTCACCAGCGCGTTGGCGCAGTTGAGTCCGTGCCTCTTGCTGCCTGGCCTCGCGGAAACTGTTGAGTTCGTCCTCGCGCCTCTTTCGTTCCGCCACGTACTCGTCGTACCCCGTTGGCAGTGAAACCGTCCCCAGCAGGGGTTTGTCTGACGGCTCGCTGGAACTGGCAAACACGCCATAGAGCGAGTAGTAATCGCTGGTCGGGATCGGATCGTACTTGTGGTCGTGGCAGCGCGCGCAGGTGACGGTCAATCCCATCAGCCCGCGGGTCACGACATCTATCCGGTCGTCGATGATGTCCGGCTGATTGTTCAGGAAGCGCCGGCCGAGCGTCAAAAAACCCATCGCCGCCAGCGCCCGTTTGTCTTCGCTGAGCTCAAGCTGGTCGGCCGCCAGTTGTTCGATAATGAACCGGTCGAAGGGAAGGTCCTCGTTGAGCGCGCGGATGACGTAATCGCGATACGTGTAGGCGTAGGCATAACGCCGCTCTTCTTCGAACACGTAACCCTTGGTGTCGGCGTAACGGGCCACGTCGAGCCAATGCCGCGCCCATCGTTCGCCGTAGCGCGGCGAATCAAGGAGCCGTTCAACCAATCGGCTAAAGGCGTCCGACGATTTATCCGCGAGGAAGTCGGCGACCTCATCCGACGTCGGCGGGAGACCGGTGAGGTCATAACTCGCGCGCCGGATGAGCGCGCGTTTGTCGGCCTGGCGGGATGGGCTCATTCCTTTCGCTTCGAGTTTTGCCAGCACGAAGGCGTCGATGGGATTCTGCACCCAGCGTTTGTTCTTCACGGCGGGAACGGACGGGACTTGGACCGGCTGGAAGGCCCAATGCTTTTTAGTTTCGAGTTTCGAGTTTCGAGTTTCGGGATTTTTGGATCGCGGGTCGGGCGCGCCCATTTTCACCCAGGCTTCGAGGTCGGCGATCTGTTCGTCCGGGAGTTTCCCATTTTTGGGCGGCATCCGCAGGTTCTCGTCCGTGTAGCGTACGGCCTTGATCAAAAGGCTCTTCTCCGGATCGCCCGGCATGATCGCCGGACCGGTGTCGCCGCCCTTGGACAGCCCGTCCCGCGTATCGAGCAACAAGCCGCCTTTTGGCCCTTTCTCGCTGTCGGCGGCGTGACACTTGTAGCAATGGTCAACGAGGATAGGGCGGATCTTTTTCTCGAAGAACTCGATTCGTTCGTGAGGCGAGTCCTCCGCAGGCGTGCGCGCAACAAAGGCAAGACCGGACGCCACGACCGCGAAGAGCCGGAAGAATCGTTGGTGCGTTCCAAACATCGATATTCTGATGGTTCGCAGGATAACGTTCTTGCTGCCGGATGACAAACCGTTTTCGTCCGCTATCGGGGGCAGGCGCATCTGACTTTCTCGTTTACCTGTGTGGTTTCCTACTCCTGGTTCTGGCGCTGGAGGGCCGGGTGAGGGGAAAGGAGCGGCCGACACGTCCGCGCGGGGGGCTGGGGATTTAACGCGTCAGTGGCCCAGCGCGCCGCGGATTGGAAACGCCTGTTCTTCCAGCAGATTGAGCACCGATTCCGCGGCCCGTTCGCTGGCGCCCGGTTCGCCCAGCGACTGGATCACATCGGCAAGCCTGGTTTTCATCGCGTCGCGTCGCGCCGTGTTATTCAGCAGTTCCAGCGCGGCGCGGGCGATGTTTTCACCAGTGGCGTGGTGCTGGATGAATTCCGGATAGATTTCCCCGCCAGCCAGCAGATTTGGCATAGCCAGATGCCGCACGTTGACCGCGATGCGGCCGGCCACGTAAGTCGGCCAGGATGTCTTGTAGAAAACCACGGCAGGAACGCCAAAGAAAGCGCACTCCAAAGTGATCGTGCCGGACTTCGTAATGGCCAGATCGGCTTGGGCCAAGGCCCTGGCCAAACCCCCGATTTGAAGCTGAAGATCGTGCAACTGCGCTTTCCACGGTTCGGCCAGCGAAGCGAGTGTGTCGTTCGGCAACACCATGTGAAAGTGGGCCGGACGCGCCGCGTTAATGTGTTTGGCGGCATCGACCATTACCGGAAGATGGCGTTTCAATTCGCCAGCCCGGCTGCCAGGCAGGAGCAGGATGTTGGGAACCGTCGCCGACGCGAGAGCGAACGCGGAGACGCGTTCGGCAATCCGTGTTCCGCGTTCCACGATTCCGTGTCGATCCACCATGGGATGCCCGACAAACGCCACCTTCAACCTCGGAACCCGGCTGGCATACCATTCCCTCTCGAACGGAAAGATGCTTAAGAGCAGATCGACGTCCCTGGCGAGCTGAAAAGCGCGGCCCGGTCGCGACGCCCAGACCTGGGGCGAAACGTATTGAATGATCTTCGGCTCCCAATTGTTGAACGAACCGTGAACCCTCCGCACGCGCTCCTGGATGGCGCGGGCGAATCGGCGGTTGAACCCGGAGAAATCGACGCAAATGATCGCGTCCGGCCGGCGTTCGAGGGCCAGCGCAAAGAGGCGTTCGAAGATCCCCTTGAACTCCCGGTATTTTTTGAGGGCATCGGAGAAGCCGATGACGGAGTGCCGGGTCAAATCCAGCGCCAGTTCCACCCCTTGCGCGGCCATTTGCGGGCCTCCCGCGCCAAAAAATCTCGGCGGAAATGGAATCGCCCGAGCCGATAGCGATTCTTTCAACGCCCTGACCAGCTCGGCAGCCAACAGGTCGCCGCTTGGCTCCCCGGCGATCAACATGAACGACGTGACTTTCACGGAAAAGAAAGCGGCGGCCTGAGGGTGTCCCCGGCGGTCACATGTGAGATGAGCAAGGTGTTGCTTTCAAGCCCCCTCGCGGAGCGCGCGCGCCGGAGGAAGAACAACGTTTGAACACTGCCGCGCACCGAGAATCTTCCGGCGTTCCGGGTGACTTGGACCTTCGCCACTGACTCTCAAATTCGGCTTTTCGGGCTGTGCCACGAACCCCTGGCGCGACGAATCAACTCACTCTGCGGCTGGGGGTTCCAGTGTCGCTTTCTGTGAAACTGCCCTGGATAAAAACGTCAAGACGCAGAGATGGCAAGCCGCAAAGAACGGCGAGGCTCAACGACATGCCGCGGGATTCCTAACCGGAGCCGTTGGGAACGGGGTGCGAATCGACCACGACTTCAAAGACGCGGTGAAGGCGGGTCAGTTCGAGAATGGTCAGCACGGAATGCCGGGGGTTTCGCAGCCTCAGCACGCCCTGGCGCGAACGGAGTGCCTTGTCCAGGCTGATCAGCGATCCGAGCCCGCTGCTGTCCACAAACTCTGTGTTGGAAAGGTCCAGTTCAATCGTGCTGTGACCGTCCGTCAAAGCGGACAGTACCCGCTCCTTGAATGCGCGGGAATTGCTCGCGACAATCTCAGATATGTCACTGACAACCAGCAAATCCTTTTTAAGGTGTATTTCCATGTTCGCGATAATGACAATGATGCCTAACGACGCTCAAAGCACGATTGATACCCGGCACGGCGCTCAGAGCAGACGGAATGCTACCGGGCGCCTTCGACCCCGTCGAGGGAGAGTGAAAGAAAGTTATGCACACTCGCCGGCTCACTTGAGAAACGCCAGCATCGACGATAGATTGACGGCGGCCGAACTCAAGCGTTCAATGAAACGCAGTTAAAAAACGGAAGTGCCATATGAAGAACTCAAGTGCGCTGCTTCCCGTCGTAATCGCAACCCTGACCGGTGTCACGCTGCTCCTGAGCGCCCGGCACGAGAACACCCCTGCGGCTGACAGTCCCGCCACCCCGCCCATACCGGTTTCGTCCCCCGAAGAAAGTGTGATCGCGTCAACCGGTCAGCGGGCCGAAGTGGCCGGACCCGCGGCAACGGCAAAGCCGGGCAAACTATCCTACGGGTTGGATGAGATCGCGAAGATGGTTGAAGCCGGCGTTCCGCCGGAAGTCGTGGAAGCGTTCATCGACAACTCGACGATCGCTTACGCTCCCAACGCCGAAGATGTTGTTCGGCTTCACAAGTTAGGGGCGTCCTCTCGGGTGGTTGCCGCGGTGATCCGGCACGGGGGCAGGCTGCGAGAGCAGGGAATCAGGGAATTCAAGGAATCTCAGGCAACACTTTCACAACCGGCGCCACAGGGAATGGCCGCCGCCATAACTCCGGCGGTTTACGCTCCGTCAGTTCAACCCGCGTCCATCACCTACAACAACTATGCCTACGCGTACCCGGCCGCAGTCGGTCTGGGTTATCCGATCCAGGGCTATGCCGGTGCCAGGCGCCTCTGCTATCCGCGCCTCAACTATTGGCCTGCCCGATATTGCTTTCCGCGGCGTTACTTTCCCACCTACAGCTCCTGCCGTCCGCACGCGACCTACAAGTATTGTGCGCCGCAGCACGCTCGTTTCGGCATGTCGGTGGGATTCGGTTCGTATCGTTGCCGACCGGGCGCGGGCCTGCGCGTCGGGATTCGCCTTTAGCGCATGTGCCGGTTGGACTTCGCGGGTGCCGGTGCCTCATTGATTTCGGCTTGAAACCGACAGGGGATCATCGAGATAGGTCCTTTGACATGCTCGGCACAGATCAAATCTGAATTCCACATAAACGTCGCGCATCAACTCCTGTTCGCTCAACGGCTCGGACTGGCCGATGAGGTCGTCCATCTCCTGATCGGTATCGCGCAACAAATCGTCCAGCGTGATCTCCAACGGGTCAGCGGCGGCGAACACCTGGATCCGGGCGGTGTATCGAGTCTGGCCCCGTTCGATCGGGCGCCCGCAACGGTCGCAAATGTGGGTGATCATGCTGTGATGGTAACGTGGGGATGGGAGAACCGCACGCCGGTTTTTTCGAGAAAGGACGGACAACTCGGTCAGCGTCGCAAAATTCGTGTGCATTTGTGACCGCTACTGGTTAGAAGGAGCCCCATGAAACAACTCCTCCGATGCGTCGTGAGTCTTCTGTCCATCGTGGCTTCCTTTGGATTGGGCTGCCTGGCGGGTTCAGCGGCTGAAACCAGCCGTGCGGCGACGAAAACGCTGGTTTACTTCGGCACCTACACAGGCGCAAAAAGCAAGGGGATCTATGTTGCGAGGCTCGATGCCGCGACCGGTCAGTTAACGGGGCCGGAACTTGCCGCCGAGACGGTCAGTCCGAGTTTCCTCGCGGTCCACCCCAGCCGCCGGTTTGTTTACGCCGTGAATGAGGTTGGGGAGTTCAACGGCAAGCCGGGCGGAGCGGTCAGCGCGTTTTCCATCGATCCGGCGACGGGCAGATTGACTCTGCTCAACCAGCAGTCTTCGGGCGGCGGTGGACCGTGCCACATCATCGTGGATAAAGCCGGGAAGCACGCGCTGGTTGCGAACTACGGCGGCGGTAGCGTCACTGTGTTACCCGTGAAGGAGGACGGGCGGCTGGGCGAGGCCACGTCTTTTATCCAGCACAGCGGTTCCAGCGTTAATCCGAGTCGACAGAAGGAGCCGCACGCGCATTCGATCAATCTGGATCTCGGGAACCGTTTTGCGGTCGCGGCGGATCTGGGTCTCGACAAGGTCCTCATTTACCGTTTCGCGGCCGGGAAAGGCATGTTGACCCCCAACGACCCGCCCTTTGCCAAAGTCGCTCCGGGCGCGGGACCGCGCCACTTCGCCTTTCATCCCAAAGGCGGCTTCGCCTATGTGATCAACGAGATGCACTGCACCGTCACCGCCTTCAGCTACGATCCGGATCGGGGAGAGTTGAAGGAACTGCAGACGATCTCGACCTTGCCCCAGGGGCAATCCGTCCAGCCGAATTTCAGCACGGCGGAAGTCCAGGTGCACCCGTCGGGGAAGTTTCTCTACGGCTCCAACCGCGGCCATGACAGCCTCGCTGTTTTCACCATCGACGAGCAGACCGGCAGATTGACCCACGTAGAGAACCAATCAACGCGAGGGAAAACTCCGCGCAATTTTGGCATCGACCCGGCCGGAAAATATCTGCTCGCCGCAAATCAAAGCTCCGACCGTATCACCGTTTTTCGTATCGACGACAGGAGCGGCCGTCTGGTTCCGGAAGGCGGCGGCGTTGAGGTTGGCGCGCCGGTTTGTGTGAAGTTCGTGGAGCTGCCGTGAAACGGATCCTGGCGCCATACATTCCGTTGTAGAGATTAAGGCAATCCGGAACGCGGACAGGGCTGGCGAGCGGCCGCTGAAGCTGGAGTGGTCCTGCCGGAAGAAGGTCACGCACTGCATTGCCGGCGGTGATCGTCGCTCAGGATCTGAATAACGAAGAATGTCTCTCGCATCAGCGCAGGGAAGCAGGTATAGTCCAACACTGAGATCAACGATTATGAAAACCAATAATCTGCTCACAACGGCTGGAGTCTGTCTCACGATCTTCACGTCCTCTCTGGTCCTGATCGCGGTCGTCGTCGTCCAGGACAACCGGGAGCTGCGCAAGGAATTGCGCGCCCTCCGAACCGACCTGCAAGAGTCAAGGACGGCCGTCGGTCAATTACGCCAGGAGACCGACGATGCGACGGCGCAGTTGGTGGCAAAGCGCGATGAGTTGGAGGAATTGGAGGAAGAACTCGCCAGGTCCAGGCCGGCCCATCCCAAGTCGGCCGAAACCGCCGCTGCGTCCACGGCGCCGCGTGCGTTCCGGGTCCGCACCTATCTGGGTGGCCGCTTTATCGGGATGGCCTGGATGGTGCCCAGCCCACTTCCCAAAGACGCGGAATCGGGCCAGGTGTCGTACGAGCCGGTGCTGGTGCTCGACGAATCCCTGAAAAGCAACTTGGAGTCGCGACCAACGAACGTCGTGGACCGGGAAGTGTCGCGCGCGACGACGGTCAATTACAACTATGCTTATCCTTATTACTATCCCGTCTTTGTTGGGAACGGTGGCAACCGGCCTCCGAATTGTCAGACCAACCAGATCCCTGCTCAACCGACTCTGCCGGCACCACCGCGGTCGCCGCCAGGTATTTTCAACCCGGTAAATTCAAAACCGTTCCTCCCCGGCAAACCCTTTTTGCCCCCTGAAAAGCCGTTTCGGCCTTCGAGCAATCAAGTCAGAACCGAGTCGGTCGGGGTCCATGCCAGCCTCAGGCCGAACGCGAGCGATGTACGCCCGCAAGTGACCCTTGCGGTCGATCCTCAGAGAAGGACCCAACCATTGTCGCGGCCCGGGTCTTAAGATGTTTCGCGCTCCCGTTTTAACGAGCGGTCGTATCGTGCTGGCCTTGCTTGTCGCCATCGCGGCCGACGGACTCCAGATACTTCTGGGTTTTTTTGGCGGCCCACTTACGTGGATGTTCTTCGACGAAGTGATCGACGTCATCACGATGATCGTCGCAAGCCTGTTGATTGGTTTTCACCCGTTATTCCTGCCGACCTTCGTGGTCGAATGCCTTCCGGCCATTGACATGTTGCCCACCTGGACGGCATGTGTGGGAATGGTAGTGGCCTTGAGAAAGAGGCAACAGCGATCCGCCGCCGCGCCTTCGCGGGACGCAAGACGACCTCAAGTCATCGACGTCTGAGCAACAGCGTCGATTCGGATGCGGCGTCGGCCCGCGCCGATTGCGTCGGGCCGCAAGCTCGACGCTACACCAATTCAGGAAAGTGCCGCCATGTGGTGTTCCTTGACGGGGCTGCTGGAGAGTTTATGTAGTTGATCTATGCAACTGGATAAGCTGACGATCAAGGCGCAAGGCGCGCTCCAGCAGGCCCAGCAGATCGCCCATCGTTACTCGCATCAGGAAATGGACGGCGAGCATCTCCTGCTCGCGTTGATGGAGCAGACGGAGAGCCTCATCCCGGAGCTGTTGCAGAAACTCGGTGTCGCCTCGGCCCGGCTCAGGGCGGATGTGGAGAAGGAACTGGAACGCCGCCACAAGGTGCAGGGCGCGACTTCCACCGATGTTTTTCTCAGCCAGGCGTTGAAGAAATCCCTCGATGCCGCCGCGGCTGAGGCCAGCCGGCTCAAAGATGAGTATATCAGCACCGAGCATCTGTTGCTCGGCCTGATGGCCGAGGGCGGTGGCGGCCTTAAAAAGTTGATCCAGGCGCACGGATTGAAGCACAACGACTTGCTCAAGGCGCTGGCTGAGCTCCGCGGAAACCAGCGCGTCACCGACCCGAATCCCGAGGACAAGTTTCAGACGCTGGAGAAATATGGACGCGACCTCACTGCCCTCGCGCGCGCTGGCAAGATCGATCCGGTCATCGGCCGCGACGAGGAAATCCGCCGGGTCATGCAGGTGCTCACGCGCCGGACCAAGAATAATCCGGTGCTCATCGGCGAGCCGGGCGTCGGCAAGACCGCCATCGTCGA